>Ga0209536_100004118_pt1 | contig 23074 bp, 19 predicted proteins | sample DeeMarSeWOR28_12_FD_187461 | JGI IMG/M metagenome (GOLD analysis project Ga0209536, IMG submission 187461) | Marine sediment microbial communities from White Oak River estuary, North Carolina - WOR-2-8_12 (SPAdes) (version 2) | ecosystem: Environmental > Aquatic > Marine > Intertidal zone >... | reverse complement strand
GAGGTCGCCTTCCTGCCGATGACTGCGGGCGGCGGCGAGCCACTGGTTCGATTCGGTGTGGTCGGCCAGCGCCGCCGAGGCATAGAGCGCCGCAGCCAGCGGTTTCACCAGCGTGTGGAGCACGCTCCAAGCCAAGTCCGTGAGGCGGTAGCGCGAGAGGAGTGCGTCGACGGCCGTCATTCCGAGGAGCGTCCCCCACACCGCCGGTGCCGAGAGGCCAGCCAAAGTATGCGGTAGGTACAGCGCGTCGATGCTGCCGGCGAAGCCAACCGCCGCAAGGGCAGCGTAGGGGCTCAGTCCGATGGCTACGGCGCTTGCTAGAAGGCTGGGTAGCAGGGCCAGGAATTCGGGGCTCACGGCTCAGTTTCCAGGGTTCTCTGCGGCGTCGATCGCCGAGATGATCTCGCGCCGCAACTCCTCGTAGGACGAGAAACCCGAGATCGAGCGGCCGTTCACGACGATGGTCGGTGTCCCTGTCGCCCCGAGTCCCAGAGAAGCCCGCAGGTCGGATTCAATGGCGGTGTTCGTCTCGGCCGCCTTCAAACAGCCGGCAAAAGCCGCTCGGTCCAAGCCGAGATTGCCCGCGTAAGCGAGCCAGACGGAATCGGCCACCGCCTCACCCGCCCACTCCGGTTGCCGCACGTAGAGATAGTCGTGGAAGCCCCAGAAGCGCCCGGCCAGCCCGGCACAGTGAGCGGCCTTCGCCGCGCCCACAGCGTTCGCGTGGTTGGCGGCCAACGGGAAGTAAACGTAACGCAGGCGCAGCTTACCCGGATGGACAAACTCGGCCACCAGGGCCGGAACCGCCGCGAGGGCGAAGTTGCGGCAGTACGGGCACTCGAAATCGGAGTAGATAGTCAGCTCGACGGGCGCGTCCCGGGACCCCAGGACCCGATAGTCCTGTGCCCGGAGTCCAGCGCCGGTGGAGAATACCAGCGTGAGAGCATATACGAGCTTCAGGTAGTGAGCATTCATGAGCCTAGAAGGTGGTTGCGTTCTTAGTTGGCGCAAGGGAGGGCGGGTCTGTTTGGGGCGGCGCGGAAGGGACCGCTGACCTATCACCAATCACTTCCCGACGCTAGATCATCCCTTGCTCGTAAGCCCCTAGCTCGCTCCAGGTCGAACTCGACCATCCAATCAGGTGGAAACTTGCCGGCTCGAAGCTCGGAGACCAGCCTGTCCAACTCGCGTCGCGCCCGCCTGGCCGTGGCGGGGTCAATCCAGTGCCGGTCCACGGCCTCGTCGAACTCGTCCTGATCGAGGACCCGGAAACGTCCATCCCGGTCGATCCAGAGGTCGAGGCAGAGATCGACCATTGTCCAGGTGCGAGCTTCAAGTAAGGGTGGGGCGATCAAGTTCACGTAGTATCCCGTGAACGTCCCGTCCTCGAGGTGAAATCGACCCACGTCGTACCAACCGCCGGGGAAGACGAACCAGACGATGGGCGCGTCGGGCTCGAAAATCACGCGATCACCCACCTTGACGGTGGTACCCACGGTAGACGGGTCGTGGAGGGTGACCTTGATGTCCGACCGGTCGACGACCAGGTCTTGAACGAAGACGTCAAGTCTGTCGGGCGGTCGCCGGTAACGTACCTCGACTTGTGGCATCGCTAATAGTCGTAGAACATCTTCCGCTCGACCAAGCCGGGGGCCGGGTCGAATCGTGAGTCGACAAGCGTCGCGTAGTGCTGCAGGCGGTCGACGATGCGGTCGAGTCCCAGCGAGTCGGCGTAGCGCAGTAAGCCACCGCGGAACGGTGGGAACCCAGCTCCCACGATCATGGCTACGTCGAGCGTCTCCGGATCGTCCACGACGCCGTCGTCGAGGGTGAGCGTAGCCTCGTTGATGATGCGCAGGACCATGCGCTCGCGCGCGTCGGCAGGCTCCACCGCTGGGACTTCAGCAGATCGAGGCAGCCGCTCTGCAACATCTCGGTTGACACGCTTGGCCTTCCCACCTTCGTAGATGTAGAAGCCTCCACCACCTTTCCGGCCAGTGACACCGCTGTTCAATACCTCGGCCACGATTGGGGCCGGTACGAATCGCTCACCGTAGGCCCGCCGCATGGTCTCGCTGATCTGTGCCACGACGTCGAATCCTATCTCGTCGACAAGTCGAAGCGGACCCATGGGCATGCCGAAGCGTCTCATGATCTGGTCGATAGTCAGTACGCCCATCCCCGTCTGCAGTAGATGACCGACCTCGGTCAGATAGGCCGCGAGGACGCGGTTGACGACGAAACCAGGTGAGTCCTCGACTACGATAGGCGTCTTGCCCAGTCGAAGGGCCAACTGAAAGGCGGTGGCCACCGTGTCGTCGTCGGTTCTAGCGCCGCGCACGACCTCGACCAGCTGCATGCGATGCGGCGGATTGAAGAAGTGAAGTCCGCATGCCCGCGCGGGTCTATCGAGACCTTCCTGAAGTTCAGAGATCGACAAGGCCGTTGTGTTTGTTGCCAAGACGGTACTCGCGGGTATGTGCTGTTCGAGTTGGCCTAAGACGGCCCGCTTCACGTCCATCCGTTCGAGCACGGCCTCCACAATGAGATCGGTTTGCCCGAGGTCGGCGAAGTCTGTCACCGCCACGAGGCAGTCGCGTCGGGTTTGGAGATCCTCGTCCGACCAGTCGACGCGCTTGGCCACCCGTTCTAGCAGGGCGCGAGCCCGGTCTATTCCAGTGCGCACGAGGTTCTCGTTCGTGTCCACGACCTGGACCGGGATTGATTGAAAGGCGAACAACTCGGCAATACCTGCACCCATGACGCCGGCGCCGATCACAGCCGCGTGGTTCACCGTCGCCGCCGTGCCTGTCGGTCTACGCTTCTTGGCATCCCCGACCAACCTGAAGGCGGAGATGAGGTTCTTGCTTTCGGGCGTCGCGGCCAGCTTGCCGAACGCCTGCGCCTCTGCGTCGTGGGCTTGCTTCACGGACATCCCGAGGCCACGAACCGTGACATCCAGCGCCTCGGGCAGAGCTGGGTAGTGGCCCTGAGTGTGCTCGAAAACCGACCGACGCATCAGTCGATGGGTGAGCCAGCGGGCGGGCAGCCCGTCTTTGATCAGGCGGGCGACTGCAGAGCGTCGGCGTGTCTCGAGTGGCTGTGCGTCCCTGGCGAAGGCAGTCGCGATGGCGACGGCCTCCTCGTCGAACGTTGGTGCGTCGAGGACACGGTCGACCAAACCCATGTCATAGGCGGCTATGGCGCCGATCTGTCGGCCTGTAAGGATGAGGTCGAGGGCTGGCCTCAGTCCGACGAGGCGCGGCAAACGGACGGTGCCGCCGAGGCCCGGGCAGAGCCCCAGGCGGGTCTCGGGGAGCCCCAATCGAGTCTTACGGTCGCGACTGGCGACGCGGTAATCGCAGGCGAGCACCAGCTCCAGGCCGCCGCCGACGCACGTCCCGTCGATCGCGGCCACGGTCGGAACGCGCAGGCGCTCCAACCTCAAAAATATCTCCTGGCCTCTCCGCGATATCGCGGTCACGCTTCGCGCGTCTTCGAATCGAGCCAGCTCGTCGAGGTCAGCACCGGCGATGAAGTTGCCGGGCTTGGCGCTGCGGATCAGCAATGTCCGAATCTCGCCGCGGGCGATGCGCGTCTCGATGTCGCCCAGCAGTTCCTCCAGCCGTAGCATGACCGGGCTGGCGAGCAGATTCACCTTGGAGTCGGGACGGTCGAATGTGATCAGGGCGAGGCCGTCCCGGGCCTCGAGATGGAGGTCGGGCACTTCCGAGTTCACGCGTTGACCCCCTTGAATGGGGCGGCGCCGGTCGGGCGCCGCCCTCATGGTCACATTTAGAAGATGGGCCGGACTTGAGCGTTGGAGGCGTTCAGTACGACTGTGTCCGCGCCACCTGCGGAATTATATGGGACATTCCAGTAGAGCTCTTCGAAAACGAGCACGGACCGCGTGTGGATCCACCAGTTGCCACGGGGCACGCCGACGTAAGCCCAACCACTCGCATCCGCAGTGTCGACCAACTCCTCGCCGAGTACCTCGGAGAGACTGTCGACGATCTCGCCGTAGTCCTCAAACGTCGCGTCGGCCCACGCCGCAAAAACGGCGTTGAACGAGTCGGCCCGGGCACGGTACGTGCCTTGAAGCTCGGTGAAGGCATCGAAATAGCCTCGCACCTCCCGGTCCAGCCTTCTCACCTGACCATCGAGATCGTCGAATCGCTGGTAGGCTTGGAAGTACTCGTTGCTTGAGCGGTCCATGTTCTCCATCCGTGCGGATAGCGTCTGCATCTCGGACCGCATGTCGTTCCAGGCCGCCTCCGATTCCGTCCATCGCGCCTGGGCAACGGAGACGGAATCGCGGAGCTCGATCAAGTCCGCAGGGGGCTGCGGCTCGGGCTCGGAGGCCATACCGGCGAGTTCGCTGAAGATCTCGTCGCGATCGTACGGTAGCAGGCGGATCACCTGCTGCGGCAGACCGGTCTCCTCGACGCCTTCCACACTCGAAACCGCCCGAACTGCCAGTTGGGTCGATCTGTTGCAGGCGCTCAGAAGGGCTAGCGCAGCAAGACCCAGGACCCAATGCTTGTTCATTGAGCTCTCCCAGATTAAAGTTGTTGGCCACCGTGATCGCAAAAACGTAGATGAGAGGCTAGTAGTTTTCAAGCGGCGGCGGCGATTTCGCCGGCCCGGCCGGAGAGCGGGCGCTGTACCCGCGGCAGGATTCGTTCTAAGAGGTAGAGGCGTAAGAAGTTACATGATGCGGCGGTACGGAAGGAACGCGAAGGGACGGCGAGGCAGGCTCCCCAAGGCGCTCATGCTGGTGGTGGCCGCTTCCCTGTCTAGCGGCTGCGGCTACAGCGAGATCCTGGAGCTGGACGGCCAGGCGGCGGCGGCTTGGAACGAGATAGAGGTCCAGTTGCAACGGCGGGCTGAGATGGTGCCGAGCCTGGTCGAGACGGTGATGAGCTATGTGGTGGTTGATGACGCCGTGGTGGTGGCGATATCGGATGCCCGAGCACGGCTGGCCGGTGCGGTGAGGTCAGGCGATCTGGTCGAGATGGAGGGGGCCAACGCCGAGCTGTGCAATGGGCTGGAGAGTCTGCTGGCTACGGCGAGCCGTTATCCGGATCTCCAGGCGGACGGCGGATTCCAGCTGCTGCGGTCACAGCTGAGAGAGACCGAGGAGCAGATCACGACGGCGGGGCGCGCTTACAACGAGGCGGTTCGCCACTACAACGACTACATCGCAGGATTCCCACAGTTGGTCGTGGCCAAGGTGGTAGGCATGGACAGGCGGGAACCTTTCGTGCCCGGGGGCGGGACGACCGAGATGCCCGCCGCGGATGAGTGACCGTCTAGGTCAAGAATCTCTTCAACAGCTCGAGACCGATCAGTACCACGAGCGGGGAGAAATCGACGCTCCCCGTCGCAGGAAGCGCTTTCCGAACGGGCTCGAGGATCGGCTCGGTGAGTCGTTTGACAAGGTCGATGGCAGGGTGCGTCGTCTCGGGAGAGACGAACCACGTGAGGATGGCTCTCAAAAGGATGAGCCCCTCATACAGCGTGATCAGGGTAACGAGCAGCTCGCCGATTCTCACGATAGCGTCCTAGTCTCGTCAGGTTTCGGGAATCGCGGTCTTCCGGGTTCACTACGGGCTCTGGCGGGAACCGGTTTCAGGGTCCTCTAACCGCAAGTTACGGAAAGGACTGGAGATGTCGAGTCAGCAGGAGCAACGGCAACTGGTCCGTTACCTGTTCTTCAAGCTGGACCCAGCTTGGCGCCGGCTGAGCATCGACAAACAGATCGACCAGAAGGTGGAGCTGGGCGAGGCGATTCGGGGCTTCCAGGCCAAGTCGCTGCTCCGCTCCTACAGCCTGATGGGGACGCGGGGCGATGTCGATTTCATGCTCTGGCAGGCCACCGAGGATCTCGAGACGCTACAGGCGCTGGAGACCGCGATATTCTCGACCCGCTTGGGGGCCTATCTCACGACACCGTACAGCTACTTGGCGATGACGAAGCGCTCGATCTACGACTTCCCGGACGTGCCGGAGGAAGAGAACCAGATCACGGTGCGGCCACAGGACTCAAAGTACCTGTTCCTCTACCCGTTCCTGAAGACACGGCCGTGGTACAGGCTGCCCCACGCGGAGCGGCAGGAAATGATGAGCGAGCACGTCCGCATGGGTCGCAAGTACCCCGACATCCGGATCAATACGGCGTATTCGTTTGGCCTCGACGACCAGGAGTTCATGGTCGGCTTCGAGGGCGATGACCCCGGCGACTTTCTCGATCTTGTGATGGAACTGAGGGAGAGCGACGCCTCGATGTTCACGCTCAGGGACACCCCGATCTTCACCTGCATCCAGATGTCCCTCTGGGACGTTCTCGACTCGCTGGGCGGAGCGTCGGTCTCGGAGCAGGCGCGAGTCACCGAGCGCGACTCGGAAGGGTTCACTAAGGCGGCGCGGGTCTCAGACATCCCCCCTGGTACATCGAAGCGCATCTACAACGGTGCCGATGCGATCGCGCTCTTCAACGTCGACGGCGAGTTCCACGCCGTCAGCGATCGCTGCTCGCACGGCCGTGCTTCGCTAAGCGAGGGTTCGATGGAGGGTGATGGGTGCACACTCAATTGCCCATGGCATGGCGGGAAGTTCGATATCAGGACCGGTCAGCCGGCGGGCGGGCCGGTGCGGGTCCCGATTCGTGTCTACCGGGTGAAGACCGAAGGCGAGTGGGTTCTGGTCGGTTAGTGGGCTTCGATCAGCGGGCTGATGAGGGGACAAAGAAAAGAGCGGGCATGGCCCGCTCTTTTCTGTTGTGGGAGTCGGAGTCCTACGGTCTCACTCCACGATGACTTTATGGAGTCTATAGTCTTCGGGGTTCACTGCACGCCCGTTGAGCAGAACCTCGTAATGCACGTGCGGCCCTTTGGCCAGACCGCTGCTGCCCACCAACGCTACGGTGTCACCGCGTCTTACCGCGTCGCCCACCTTGACCTTCAGGGTCTTCTCGTTGTGAGCGTAGCGCGTCTTTAGTCCGTTACCGTGATCGATCTCAACGGTCCAGCCGAACCCCGGTCGCCAGGCCGCATATGTGACCTGACCGTCCGCGGTGGCGACCACCGGGGTGCCGCGCGGAGCCGAGATGTCGATGCCCTCATGGGGCCGTCGGACGTTGAGTAGTGGGTGCCAGCGGCTGCGGCTGAAGGACGAGCTCAGCCAGCCTTGGGTGGGATCGATCGATGGAAAGGCGACTAGCTCCTCATGGTGCTCTTCCATCTTCCTCGAGGCCTCTTCGAGGCTTACCTGCAGCAGGTTCGACTGGCGCAGCAGGCGGTTCAGGTCAGCTGAGGCTCCGTAGACCTGGCCGCCCAGATCGCTGTCCAGCTCAAACAGAGGCTCGGCTTCAATCGATGCCGTACCCGGTCCGCCGATACCCACTTGCCGCACTTCCGGGTCGATCTCAGGTAGACCGGCCAGAAGTCGAAAACGGCGATCCCGCTCCGAGATCGCCGTCAAGGACTGATTCAGGCTCTCCACCGTCTCCTGCATCCTCGCCACGTCGGCCACCAATAACGCGTTCTCTCGCTCGAACTTGCCGGCCTTAGCCAGGTCGCCAAGCTTCAAGACCAACACGGCCGAACCCACCAACATGAAGAGAATGACGGCGGCAATACCACTGACGACAGCGCGAAACACACGGTCAGATACTTGCACCGTGTGCGCGGGCTGCGACGAGTCAGTTATGACTAGGAACGTCAGACGCTGTCGTTCCATTCGTCCTCAGGTTCGCGAGGTTCTCTTCTTTTGTGACGCTTCCGCCGGTCGTGAACGACCGACTCGAGGCCGCAAATCTGCGCCTTGAATCGTCGGTAGTGACCGATGGATGAGGGGCGGCGCCACGTTAACTAACTGCGGTAGGGGTGTCAAGCTACCGCGCCGGGCACTCAGGGGATGCAAGGTTCGTTCCTACATGAAGGGATCGGCGTAACTTCTTCCTAAATATATTGTTAGGGCGATTTTCCCTCGCCACCCGAGGACCCCCGAATCGGTAATATTTTCACCGTGGGCTAGACTTTTTGGCTCGTAAGAAGGAGCATACCACGGCCCCGAATACGGAGTGCCCCGGTTTTTCGGAACCGTTCTTCGTAGCGAATAGAGTCGGGTCACTGTGGGTACTGGTTATGTAGTCGCACGATCGCCGACGACGTTCGCAATCGGCGCCGCCGTTGCGTTGCTCGTGGCCGTCTCGCAGTATTGCAGGTACACCTGCGCGAGAGGCCCCGCAGTCGAAGGGTGACTTCATGTTTGGCATCTATATCCTGGCCGCGATGCTCGGCGGTGGGTTACTGCTCTTCTCGCTGCTGAGCGGCGCGCATCACGACGCGGGAGACGTGGACGCGTCTGGGCTCGACACTCATGTGTCGGGTATGGACGCGGACCTGGCCGGTGGCGATGTGGACACGGGGATCCACGGCGACCACGATGTTCACGTTGGCCACGACGCGGCGGGCGAACTGATCCTGGGTCTTTTCCGCCCGCGTAACCTCATCTTCTTCCTGACCGCTTTCGGTTTCACCGGTGCTCTGCTCACGCTGTCCGGGACTACTGAGAACCTGACGCTGGGGTTGGCACTGGGGATGGGCGGAGGCGCGTGGCTGGCGACGCACGGACTGTTCACCTGGTTGCGGCGGAGCGAAAGCAGCGTAGACGCGCTGAGCGAGGCGGAGATCGAAGGCAAGGCGGGACGGATCGTCCTGCCCATGGCACCAGGGGAACGTGGTCGCATCGTTTGCCTGATCGCGGACCGGGAGTGCTATCTCACGGCGCGCCTCTCTCCCGACGTCACGCGGCGCCTGGAGGCGGGCAGCGAGGTGATCGTGCTGCGCATCGAAGGTGGGGTCGCGGAAGTGATCCCGTTCGATACATTGGAGCTTCCACCAGCGGAAAGTTGAGGGTAACCCCGTGAACGCGGATACAGCATTGGTTCTGGGACTCGTCGGATTGGGTGTGTTGACTGCACTCATCTATACCGTGCGCTCGCTGATCGTCATCTGCCAGCCGAACGAGATGGTCGTGATCACGGGCCGGAAGCGGATTGCCGCGGACGGTCGTAGAGCTGGCTACCGGCTGTTGCACGGTGGCCGGACGATGCGGGTACCGATCATCGAGAGGGTCTCGCGGATCGATCTGGGCACGTTGCCCATCGAAGTCGTGGTACGCAACGCCTACTCGAAGGGCGGGATTCCGCTCATCGTGCACGGCATCGCGAACACGAAGGTCAGCGCTCGGGATCCGGTGGCGCACAACGCCGTGGAGCGGATGCTGGACAAACCGTTCGACGAGATCATGACGATCGCCAAGGACACGCTGGAAGGTAACCTGCGCGGTGTAGTGGCGACGTTGAGCCCGGAGGAGGTGAACGAGGACCGCCTGAAGTTCGCCCAGACGTTGATCGAAGAGGCGGACGAGGACATGAAGAAGCTGGGTCTGGAGCTCGATACGCTGAAGATCCAGAACGTCACCGATGAGGTGAACTACCTCGATTCGATCGGTCGGCAGCGTACCGCCGACATTTTGAAGAAGGCCCGCGTCGCCGAAGCCGAGCGCAGCTCGGAGGCGGAGCAGACCGAAGCCGCGGCGCGAAGGGCGGCGGAGATTGCGAAGATCGAGGCTGACCTAGCCATCGTAGAGAAGAAGAACGACTTGCGTGTACGCACTGCGGAACTCGAGGCCCAAGCACTGGCGCGGGAGCAGGTGGCGCCCGTGGCCGGTCAGAAGGCCAAGGTTGTGGCCGAGCAGGAGCTGCAGACGGAGCGCATCGCGCTGGAGCAGCGGCGGCTTGAGGCCGACGTGCTGCTGCCTGCCCGGGCCGAGAAGGAGGCGGCGGAGGAACTGGCGAAGGGTGTGGCGGCGACGATCGTCGAGGACGGCCGTGCCCGCGTATTCGTTCTGGAACAGATGATCAAGCTCTACTTGAATGCAGGCAGCGAGGCCGAAAAGATCTTCGTCCTGAACATGCTGCCCGAGATCATCGGTGACTTGTCGAAGACGGTGGAGGGCATCGACATCGACAAGCTGACGGTCATCGATTCAGGTGAAGGAGGCGGCGTGGCCAATGCGGCGAATCAACTGCCGGCGGCCGTGATCAAGCTGACCGAACAGATTGAGGCCGCGACGGGCGTCAACATACTGAGCCGGTTGGGTAAAGGTGAGGAGGCCGAAACCTAGACCTAGTGGCGCACGACTCGGCCATCGGCGAGTACGCGGCCGCCGGTCTGGGGGAAGTCCAGACGACTGAGCGAGTCCGCCAGGAGGCGGCCGCGGCTCGAGGGGTCCGGGCTGACGAGGCCCGGCGGCTGCTGCCACGTGGATCGTAACGCGGCGTCCGAGACCCGGCCGGCCGGGTCGATCGATGCGCAGGCTATGGCCCCCCTGTTGTTCGGCTCGCGCTGATTGAACGGCCCGTAGGTCGCCAGGTTACCTAGCGAGTAGAAGACGAGAGCATCGCCTCGCCATTCCATGGCTCGCAACACGTGCGGGCCGTGTCCGATCACCAGGGCAGCGCCCGATTCGGTCGCCACGCGGGCGAACTCCACCGGGTTGCCGCGATCCTCGCCGAGAAACATCTCGGTCGTCTGAGGCGTGCGCTGGGCGTCCCGCCCTTCCGCACCCATGTGGACCGAGACGACGACGCGCCGGTAGCGGGCGAAGGCACGAGCAACGTGCCGACGCACGGCGCCCAGATCGCGCGCGTCGATTCCCGCCCGGAAGGTGCTGAATCCGAGGACTGCCACGGTGTCGCGGCCCGAGGGCGCGACCACCAGTGTCGGCAACGTGTCGTTCCCGGTAGGCCGTACGTTCGACTCGACCAGGTGTCGGATGGTCGCGTTGAAACCCTCGAGTCCGGCATCCATGGCGTGGTTGTTGGCCACATTTCCCACGACCGTCGCCGGCTCGGCAAACCGGCCCAGCGAGCGCGCGACATCGATGGGCTGGCGGAAGGAGTAGCACGTCGTGGAGCCGGGCCGACACTTGTTGGGCGCCGGCCCTTCCCCGATTGCGCCTTCGATGTTGAGCAGTACCACGTCGGCATCCGGCACCAGTGGACGGAGGGGAGCCAGCAGCGAGTCGGGGTCCGGGAATGGGTCCACACGCCGTCCGAGTCGCTCGCTGGCGCGGCCGGCCCAGAGCGTGTCGAGATTGTTGCCCAGCAGAACGTCGCCTCCCGCACAAACGCGGACTGGCAGGCGCGCCTCGATGACAGGCGCGGGCTCGGGGATCGGCGCCGCGTCGGGCTCCGCGGGTTCCACCTCGAGGACGGGTTGGGGCTCGGCGGTGGCGGTTTCCGGAGGAGGCATCTCTTGGGGCGCGCGGGTGGCACAGCCAGCGATGACGAAACAGAGGAAGATCTCTGATCGGGCCGCGTGGAATCTCATGGGACCAGAGAAGTTCAGTCTTCCGGCTTCGGAAAGAGTACGGCCCCTCGCTGCACTGCGAGGCCGGTCAGGTCGAGCGCATTGTAATCGGACAGCGGGGCGATGTCGTCTTTACGGCCCAATGCCTGCCAAAGCTCCTTCGCCTTACCCGGCATCACGGGGCTGAGCAAAATGGCGAGCCGCGCCAGCGAGCGAGCCAGGCTGGCGAGGACGTTGTCGAGCTCGACTGCCGCCTCCGGGTCCTTGGCCAACCTCCAGGGCGCGTTCTCCTCGATGAAGACGTTGGCGGCGCCCGCCAGTTCCATGGCGGCAGCGATCGCCTGGTGAATCAAGTAACTGTCCATCGCCGTGCCGTACTGGGTGCGAACGTCCACGGCGCGTTCGTCGAGCGACGTGGCTGCGCCTGTCGGCACCCGCGAGTCCCTGTACTTGTGAATCATCGCCAGAGTGCGGTTCGCCAGGTTACCGAGGTCATTGGCCAGCTCGGCGTTGTAGATATCGTCGTAGCGCTGCCAGCTGAAATCGCCGTCGGCGTTCCACGGGATCTCGCGCAGCAGGAAGTAGCGGAGCGGGTCTGCCCCGTAACGTTCGGTGGCGCTGTCGAGTGTGACGGCGGCGCCGCCCGACTTGGACAGCTTGCGGCCTTCCCAGTTGATGTAGCCGTGGGCCCAGACGGTCGCCGGCAGTTCGACACCGGCGGCCATCAGCATGGCGGGCCAGAAGATACAGTGGAAGCGTGTGATGCCCTTGCCGATCACGTGCTGCTCCGCCGGCCACCAACGCCCGTACTCTTCGTCAGGGAAACCGATCGCCGACAAGTAGTTGATCAACGCATCGAACCAGACGTAGACCTTATGGTCAGGATCGCCGGGGAAGGGAATGCCCCAGTCGGTTTTGGGGCGGGACATCGAGATGTCTTGCAGGCCATCCTCGAGTACGTTGCGGATTTCGTTGCGGCGGATTTCCGGCTGAACGAACTCTGGGTGCTCATCCAGCAGTTTCAAAAGCGGGTCGCGGAAGGCCGACAACTTGAAGAAATAGTTGTCCTCCTTGGTCCAGATGATATCCCTGTCGGGATGCTCCGGGCAGCGACCGTCAACCAGGTCCTTCTCCTGCTTGAACCCCTCGCAGCGTTCGCAGAACAACCCCTCATAAGTGCCTTCGTAGATGTATCCCGCTTGCTTGATCCGCTCGACCATCTCCACAACGGCACGTGTGTGGCGGTCCTCGGTGGTGCGAATGAAGTCGTCGTGGCTGATGGCCAAGCGTTCATAGGCTTCTGAGAACACCTCGGCCAGCTGGTCCGTCCATTGGCGCGGCTCGAGACCGGCATCCGCGGCGGCTTGCACGACCGTCTGCGAGTTCTCGTCCGTCCCGATGAGAAAGTGGACGTCGTCACCGCGCAGCCGCCGGTATCGGGCGATGGCGTCGGCGCCGATCTTCTCGAAGGCATGCCCCAGGTGCGGGTAGCCGTTGGAATAGTCGATCGCTGTTGTGATATAAAACTTGGACAACGGTACAGGCCTCAGTTGCTGCGCGCGCTCTTTCGGGCTTCGGCAGTCTCGCGCTTGAGATCCTCGAGTGTCAGCGTCCTCAGTTCGCCGCTGTCATTTCGGAGCGTCACTCTGTTGCCGAAGATGTTCACAGTCTCCACCGTCTCGCTACCCGCCGGCGTCCGCACCTGCCGACCTTCTTTCGGGAAGCGCTTGCGCGCCTGCACGTAGAAGTCGTGCTCGAAGCGCAGTGAGCACATGAGGCGGCCACAGGCTCCCGAAATTTGGGAGGGGTTGAGAGAGAGGTTCTGGTCCTTCGCTAGCTGCAAGGTCACCGGTTTGAGCTCGGGCAGCCAGTTGGACGAACAGAGCTCCCGACCGCAGCGCCCCACACCGTCCAGTCGCCGCGCCTCGTCCCGGACACCGATCTGCTTCAGCTCGATGCGCGTCCGGTACTTCTTCGCGAGGTTGCGAACCAGGACGCGGAAATCGACTCGCTTGTCTGCCGTGAAGTAGATGATCAGCTTGTTGCGGTCCCATTGCCACTCCGAGTCGCTGATCTTCATCTTCAGGCGGTGCTCCGCGACCATCTTCCGAACGTCCTGCCGGATATCGTCCTCCTCCGAGCGGAGCCCGAAGGCCCGCTCTACATCGACCGGCGCGGCGCGTCGCAGCACTCGCTTAGACGGCAGGCTGTTCTGATTACAGCCCTCGCAGGCTTCGCACTTCCTCTTGGCCAGCTCGCCGGCAGCAACGACGATGCCGAGATCCTGGCCACGATCGGCCTCGACCACCACATACTCTCGCACTCGCATGGGGGGAATGACGTGCGCCGTAAAGAAGTCGCTTCTCTTTCCCTTGAAGCGAATCTCGATGAACTGCGGGGTCGGACCCTTGCTGATGATGCCACGAGCGGCGCGCGGTGCGGCCTCCGCAGATTCTGGGGGGGCACTCCTGTCGCCGTCCTTCGGCTGTTCCTCGGAGTCTTGCGGCTGCTCCTCGACGTCGCCTTCGTCTTTGGCCCGGTCAATCACCGGCCCATGCCCCCAGCTTCCGGTACTTATCGTAGCGGTCCTGCAGGAGTGCCTCGGTGGGCAGCCGGCGCAACTCCTCGAGGTTGCGGGTGAGTGACTCCTTCAACAAAGCGGCGGCGCCATCCCAATCATCGTGCGCTCCACCTTCGGGCTCTCTGACCACCTCATCGATGACGCCGAGGCTGTGGAGGTCAGGCGCCGTCAGCTTGAGCGCCGCCGCGGCCTTCTGACGCGCCTCCTCGGTGTTTTCCTTCCAGAGGATCGAGGCGCAGCCTTCCGGCGAGATGACCGAGTAGATCGCGTGCTCGAGCATGATGATGCGGTTAGCGACGCTGAGACCGAGAGCACCCCCGCTTCCACCTTCGCCGATCACGGCGGCGATGATGGGCGTCTCGATGAGCGACATCTCCAGCAGGTTCCTGGCGATGGCCTCCGCTTGACCGCGCTCCTCGGCGCCGATGCCCGGGTAAGCGGCGGGAGTGTCGATGATGGTGATGACGGGGCGCCGGAATTTCTCCGCCGACCGCATCATGCGCAGCGCTTTCCGATAGCCCTCCGGATGCATCATCGCGAAGTTGCGCTTCAGGTTGTCCTTGGTGTTCCGGCCCTTCTGCTGGGCTATGATCATCACCGACTCGTCGTTCAGCCGGCCCCAGCCGCTGACCACGGCGGGGTCGTCCCGGAAGGCCCGGTCGCCGTGCAACTCGATGAAATCGGTGAACACGCGCTCGATCATATCGAGCGAATGCGGGCGCTGCGGGTGCCGTGCGATTTGCACGCGCTCCATGGGGGAGAGCGCCTTCAAGGTCTCGGTCCGCAGCTCGTCCAGCTGGGCCTCCAGCTTCTTGAGGTCAGCTTCCACGTCGAGCCCCCTTGCGCTGGCCATCACTTTCAAGTCCTCGATCTTGGCCATAGTCTCTTCGATCGAGCGCTCGAATTCGGAGTGAGTTGCCATAATCGCCGTTAAGAACAGTACTTACGCGTTCCATTGCAGAGCCGTACGTGCGGTCGCAGAGCTGTATAAGATAACAAAACGTAGGAAAATGAATAGACGGGCCGGCCTCGAGTTGGCAAGGGAGCCCGCTAGCCCCGCACCTCCACGAGGCGGACGCGGGTCTCACCCAGTACCGTGCGCAGCTCCGCCAGCACATCGGGCTGCGGTGCCACCGAAAGCGCTTTGGAGCGCAGACGCGACGGTTCGTCTCCGCCGTTCTGCAGGATGACCTGTATCGCCGCCGGTCCCGGGTGTGCCCGGGCGATGCTGATCGCCTGCTTCAAGCGCTCATCGCCCAGCTCGCCGGCGTCTTTGACCTCGAGGCAGACGGCGACGCGCCCGCTCTGGTACACGGAGTCGAGTGGAACGACTTCGTTCAGGAAGAGCGGCGGGTCTCCGTCATCCCGCTCGCGGCCGGAAACGGAACCTTTCAACAGGATGGGTTTGCCGTGCTCGAGGATGTCGCGGTTCTTTGTCCAGACGTCGCGGAAGGCCAGGGCCACGGCCGTGCCGTGATAGTCCTCGAACACCAAGCGCGCCCACTCCGAGCCGTCCTTACGTGAGATGCGCCGCGAGATCTCCGTGACCACGCAGGCTATTTCCACACGTGCGTCGCGCAGTTCCGCCAGGTTGCTGGTGTTGGCCCGCTCCGAGTACAACTGCACGAGGTCGCGGTGCGCATCGAGCGGGTGACCGGATACGAAAAAGCCGACCAACTCCTTTTCGCGTGCCAGTTTCTCGGCCTCGCTCCACTCCGGGATCCGCGGCAAAGCGGGAGCCGCTCGACCCTCCGGCCCCTCGCCGCCGAACAGGTTCTGCTGGCCCGTCTCGCGCTCGCGCTGTTGCAGCTGTGCCTCGCGCAGCGTGACCTCCAGACCTTCCGACATCGATGCACGCTCGCCCAAACCGTCTAGGGCGCCGGCGCCGATGAGAGCCTCGATCACGCGCTTGTTGTTGAGGCGCAGGTCGACGCGGCTGCAGAAATCGAACAGGGACTCGAACGGCCCGTCCTTCTGGCGAGCGTCGATGATCGAGTCGATGGCCCCGCGACCCACACCGCGGATCGCGCCCAGGCCGAAGCGGATGCTCTTGTCACTGACCACGGTGAACTTGTAGCCAGACTCGCCGGCATGCGGCGGTAACACCTCGATGCCGAGGGAGCGCGTCTCGTTGATATAGCCGACGACGCGGTCCGTGTTGCCGATTTCCGACGACAGCAATGCGGCCATGAATTCGGCGGGGTAGTGCCTCTTTAGCCAGGCGGTCCGGTACGAGATCACCGCGTAGGCTGTGGAGTGTGCTTTCGGGAATCCGTAGCGACCGAAGGTCTCGAGCAGGGAAGCGACGTGCTCGGCCTCGCGCCTGCGGATACCCTTGGCGATCGACCTCTCGATAAACCGGTCCAGTTCTTGGCGAATGAGGGCCGGGTCCTTCTTGCCGACGGCCTTCCGCAGCACGTCGGCTTCGGCCAAACTGAACCCGGCCATCACGGCGGCAGCGCGCATCACCTGCTCCTGGTAGGTGATGACGCCGTAGGTCTGGTCCAACACCTCGGTGAGGCTGTCGTGCGGATAGCTGACCGACTCGGTCCCGCGCTTGCGGCGGATGTAGACGTCGGTCATGCCCGAGTCGAGGGGGCCCGGCCGGATCAAGGCGTTCACGGCGATGAGATCCTCGAAGCGGTCGCAGCGCATGGCGCGTAGCTTGTCTGTGGCCAATGACGACTCGAACTGGAACACGCCGGCGGTGGCGCCGCTGGCGAGCATCTCGTAGACCTCAGGATCGTCGAAACCCAGCTCGTCCCAGTCGATCTCTACGCCGTGCCTTTCCTTGACCGCCGCCTCGGCATCGCTGATCACGGTGAGCGTGCGGAGGCCGAGGAAGTCGAACTTCAACATCCCCGCCTTCTCGAGGCTCACCATGTCGTATTGTGTAATGACCAGGTCGCCGTTCTGCGAATCGGCCGCGGCGCCTCGGGCGGGCGCCGTCATCACTGGCACGTAGTCGGCCAGCGGACCGGGCGCAATTACGACGCCGGCGGCGTGGACTGAAGTGTGACGGGACAGGCCTTCCAGCATCGCGGCGTAGTCGAGCAGCTCCGTGTAGCGGGGCTCTTCCTCGCAAAGCTCCTTCAATTCCTCTACCTTGCTGGCCGCTTCCTTCACGCCCATCGAGTACCCGGGCGAGCTGGGGATCAGCTTGGCGACGCGGTCGGTCTCTGCCGGTGTGAAGCCGAGCGTTCGCCCCACGTCCCGGACCACGGCCCGCGCCTGCATCGTCCCGAACGTGACTATCTGGCCGACCGAATCGGCGCCGTACTTCGATCGCACGTAATCGATGACCTCGCCGCGCCGCTCGTAGCAGAAGTCCACGTCGATGTCGGGCATCGAGATGCGCTCGGGGTTCAGGAAACGCTCGAACAGCAAGCCAAAACGCAGCGGGTCGATGTCGGTGATACGAAGCGCGTACGCGACCAGCGAGCCCGCGGCCGAGCCACGGCCCGGGCCCACCGGGATGCCGGCTTCGCGGGCAGCGCGAATGAAATCCCAAACGATGAGGAAGTAGCCGCTGTAGCCGCAGCTGGTGATGACTTCGAGTTCGTAGTCGAGTCGCTGTCGTACTTCCTCGGAAAGCGGATCGCCGTAGCGCTCCTTCGCGCCCGCCTCGGCGAGCTTCAGCAGTTGGTCGTCTTCCGAGGCGTACTCCTTCGGCCGCGGGAAGGCGGGCAGGTACGTCTTCTCCTCGAACTCGATATTACACAGCTCGGCGACCGCGAGCGTGTTCTCGATGGCGTCGGGACGATCCGGGAACATGGCCGCCATCTCTTCCGGCGACTTGAAGTAGCTTTCCTGCCCGGTGAAGCGGAGCCGCTTGGGGTCGTCCCGGTCCTTGCCCGTCCCGATACACAGCAGGATGTCGTGGGCGTCGGCGGCCTCCCGAGTCAGATAGTGCGCGTCGTTGGTGGCGACAACCGGCAAGCCCAGCTCGTCGGCCAACAGCAGCACACCGTCCCGGACTTTCTCCTGTCCCGGTATGCCGTGGTCCTGTATCTCAAGGTAGTAGTGCCCGTCGCCAAACAGCCGCGCGTGCCATTCTGCGGCGTTCTTCGCCTTATCGTACTGGTCCAGCAGCAGGTACTGCGCCAGCTCGCCGGACATGCAGGCCGACGTCGCGATCAGTCCCTTCGCGTGCTCTTCCAACACCTGGTGGTCCATACGCGGCCGTCGATAGAAGCCCTCCACGTGTCCGATGGAGACGAGCTTCACCAGGTTGTGATAGCCTTCCATGTCCCTGGCGAGGAGCACCAGATGGGCGTAGTCGGAGGGAGCATCTGGAGGCCGCTCCTTCAGGCGGCGATCGCCGAACGCGATGTACGCCTCGCAGCCGATGATCGGCTTGATGCCGAGGTTCTTGCACCCTTCGTACAGCCAGCGGGCACCATGCAGGTTGCCGTGGTCGGTGAGGGCGACGGCGGGCATCCCGAGCTCGGCCGTGCGCTCGATCAGCGCGTCCAGTTTGTTGGCGCCGTCGAGAAGTGAGTACTCGGAATGAGTGTGTAGATGTACGAAGGTCATTTCTGTAGTGGGAATGTCGATGAATAGAATGACAGAACAATAGAGCAATAGAATTAGGAAGTGGTGCAATTGGCCCACTTGTACTTCGAATGTTGTAATGCTCTAATGTTCTATTGCTCGATATTCCCAACCCATGTTCTGGTGCACTGTTCGTCAGTCGACACAGCGGAATGTGTCCAGCAATATCTCTATCTGCCTAAGATACGGGTACTTGTCCGTGCCCGGGGCAAAAACCCAGCCGTCTATATAATAGGTACGGTTTTGGGAGGGGCAGGCGATAGCGCGGGTGACGAACGGCCCGGCCGCGGGAAACTCGGCATTGTCTTGCCACACACCCCTCAGTTCCAGGCGCGCGAGCCCGCCGATCTCGACGCTATCGAACCGGATCCCTTCTTCCAGTACTTCTTGCTGTGGGTCGAAATAGGTCTCGCCGATGCCCTCGCGCCAGGCCCGCAGTTCCTCGGCTGTTACCGGGTCTGTGCCCTCGCGCCAGGTGAGCAGCACCGAGCGTAGCAGGTCGGTATCACCTTGACGGTAGGGGTTCCCGAAGCGGAACAGCGAATCCTCGTGGCTGTGGATGTACACCCCGGGCAGTTGGAGCGTGAACCCGAAGTCGGCGAGCGCTTGCGAGAGCGAATCGTTCACGCCGGTGGTGTACATGCGCTCGGTGACCCACTCGTCGTAGCGGGCCCTGAGCTGGTCGTACAGCTCGGGCAGCAGTGCGCGCACGGCCTCCGCCTGGTTCTCCTGGGGCAGCAAGAGGATCGCCACGCCCTGCGTGCGCGCCCACACGTCGCGGGTATAGACGACGGCCGGCGGACTGACATCCGAATTCACCAAGTGGGCGACGACCGGGTCATCAAGCGTCCCCAGTACGAGCACCTGGTGCCACTTGCGCAAGTTCGGCCAAAGCGTGTCGCTCGCTGCGACGAACGTTGCCTTGAAGATACGTTCCGGTCGCGTTGTGTATGCCCGTTGCTCCAATGTCGCCATGACGGCGGAGTCGACTTCCGCCCAGAGCGCGGACTCGGCGCGCACGATGATGCTGTTCCGGTCACCGAAGGCCTGAGGCGCTTTGCACCCAGAAAGCGAGAGCACGGCGAGAGCCGTAACCGTGAGGGCGGCCGAAAATGGTGTTCTGTAGTTGATCATCGGGCTAAACATATCACCGGGGTCAATCGTCGGACAGGTCGATCATCCACTTTCCCTCCAGATACTCGATCCTTTTCGGCTCTTCCAGCTCGGCGATGCGATCTACCAGCCCCTGAATTCGCCGAGCCATTCCCACCATGTTGGAGACGCCCTCGAGATGGCTGCCAGATAGCCCTTCCGTATCGTTCTCCAACATCTCTGCCTCCATCAACAGAGCGGCGAGCGGGTTGTTGATCTCGTGTTTGAGTGCGACGGCCATCTCGTTCGTCACCGCCCGGCGCTCCGCCGCAATACGCCCTCGATGTTCTCTGCGCAGCAGCTCCGCCAGGCCGCCGATGGCTATGCCCAGCGTCACGATCGTGAGGAAGGCGGTGGCGGAAAAGATCACGCGCCCGCCGCCAAACGACTGGGCACCGTGGGCGAGCCACTCGACGACGACGAAGAGGCCGAGTGCTATGAGGACCGAGCCCAGGGCACCGCGCCACCCGAAGTAGAACGAGAGCGCGATGGTCGGGATCAGCATCGCTGACCAGAGCACCTCCATCGCCGGCCAGCCGAGCGGTGCTAGGATCATGAAATGCAGTGCTGCGGCGAGATAGGTAAGGACGCAGAGGACCAGAATACCACGTGGCCGGATCAGCAGAGTCGACGTATCGGACAGGTCCAGTCCACGCATATCGGCGTCCTGCTGGAGTAGCGATTATCCTGCTGCCGCGGTCGGATGCGGCCTGCGAATCGGCACAATATCGTGGGCGGCGGGGAGGGGAGCAACGGAGGCCTGATAAACAAATGCTTGACAACATCGGATCTCGATATTATCTGGCGAATAAGCGTTATGGGGCCTCGTCTATCCAGCATCGAGGCCTTTATGCCAGGTTTCGTTTTTCACGATTTTCGTCGGCAGTAACGTGTTCAAAACACCTCAGGAGGAAGGACGATGAGCGGGATGCAGGATCGTCCGCTGGATCCAGACGAGATGTTCTCTGTCCAGAGCGACGACGAGTACCGGGACGACGAATTTGACGAGGAGTACTCGGACGAGGACGTGGCAATCGAGGACGAGTTTGAGGACGAGGAGGAGGAGGAATGGGCTGAGGAGTTCGGGGAGTACGAGTCCGACGGCCGAAGACGGCGGCGGCAGGAGTGGGAATGACCCGGACGGCTGGGAAACAGTGTTGACGCGTACAAGAGGGCCCACGTGGCCCTCTTGTCTTTTCAAACCACAATCCTTCGCTGTGCTGGTCGGCGCGGTCTGCGTCTTGTCCATCTCCGGCTACAACACGGGGCCGCGGAACGGACAGGCGCGCGATGCGGCCTTACCCCAGGTGATCGCCGGGGCGTTGGAGTCGCCCCAACTTGATGCCATGGCTGCGGGCCTCCTCGATACTATCGGCGGCCGGCTGTCGGGCACGCCGGCCGGCACGCGCGCCGAGGCTTGGGCCGCGGGTTGGCTGCGCCGAGCGGGCTTCGATACGGTTTGGCACGAACTGGTGCGGATCCCGGTCTGGCGCCGCGGCGAGACCTATATCCGTGTCGTGGCGCCGGGCGAGGTCCGGCACCGTCCCATCGCCGCCATCACGTACGGCTATTCGCCCGGCGTGGTGGCGGACTCAGTGCCGCTGATCGACGTCGGTCGCGGCGAAGCGCTCGAGGCCGTGAGGCACCGGCTGCAAGGCGCGGCACTCTTGAGCGACGTCGTCAATGACGAGATCGTGGCCCTGGCGGCGGAGGCGGGCGCAGCGGCAGTGCTTCGCATCTCGCTCGAGCCCGGCCGCCTGCCGCAGGCGCGCATGGCGCCGGTCGTCGAGCCGCCGGCACCGCTTCCGGTGATCGCCCTGTCCCGCGAGGACGGCCTTTGGCTGCGTCGTCTTGCTGCGGCCGGCACCCTCAGCTTGACTCTGCGCATCCAGGGCGAGACACGACCCGGCACCGCGCTGAACGTCGTCGGCGAGCTTCGGGGCAGCGATCCTGCGGTGGCCGACGAGGTGTTCCTGCTTGGGGCGCACCTGGATTCGTGGGACGTGGGTGACGGCGCCCTCGACAACGGGACGGGCGTGCTGTCGGTGATGACGGCGGCGGCTGCACTGGCCGGAGCCGAGAGGCGCCCGCGGCGGACCGTGCGTGTCGTGTTCTTCGCGGCCGAAGAGCTGGGTCTTCTGGGTTCACGCGAATACGCACGGGCCCACGCCGCTGAGATGCCGAACCTGGTAGCGATGATGAACCTCGACATGGTGGGCGCCCCCCAGGCCTACGGCGCCACGGGCCATCCCGAGGCGGACACGTTGTTCGCACGACTGGCGCAGCAACCGCGTTTGCGAGATCTGGGCTTCTCCGGCACCGTGAACCACGGTGGCGGCGCGGGCAGCGACCATCAGCCGTTCCTGCTGGCCGGGGTGCCCACTATATATGTACAGACGTCGTTGCCCCCCGAGACGCCGCTCTGGTATCACAACGCCGCCGACACGTTCGATAAGATCGACTTCGAGGCGATACGCTGGACGGGGGCCGCGACAGCCGCCGCGGCCTGGGCGCTGGCGGACCATCCCGGTCGACCGCTGCGCTATCTGACGCAGCAGGAAACACGGGAGATAATTCAGCGTCTGGGGTGGTGAGGGGCTGGTCGGCGCCGCGCGGTTCGATATATTGGAAAGCCCACGGAGTGGTCGGGGCCTGTAGCTCAGGTGGTTAGAGCGCACGCCTGATAAGCGTGAGGTCGGTGGTTCGAGTCCACCCAGGCCCATAGGAGATAAACCGAAGCCCTGCTTGCAGTTACAGAGCAGGGCTTCTGCATACGTACAGAACTTGCGGCATTACGGGGCGCGGCTCTCTGTACTGCTGGGGGGTGTTCTTCTCGTTCTTCCACACCACATAGTTGTCTTGAGTAGACCAAGAGCTTCCTAGGGCATCGCCTCTCCAGCGCGCAGTGAGGACTCGGACACGTTGCCGCGGGGCGCGCTCCCGGGTACCGTGTGGGGATGCTTCGGACAGAGTAACGCTGGGAGGAGCCAAGATGCTGCAGCGGGTCGGGTTCGACAACGAGAAATACCTCGAGCAACAGAGAGCCGCGATCAACGAGCGCGTGGCCAGCTTTGGCGACAAGCTCTACTTGGAGTTCGGTGGCAAGCTGCTGTTCGACTACCACGCCGCCCGCGTGCTCCCGGGATTCGACCCAAACGTAAAAATCAAGTTGCTCCAGGGGTTCAACGACCGCGCCGAGGTGATCCTCTGCATCTATGCCGGAGACATCGAGAAGAAGAAGATGCGGGCGGACTTCGGCATAACGTACGACGCGGACGCGCTCAAGTTGATAGATGACCTCGGGGAATGGGGTGTCCAAGTTCGTGCCGTGGTGATTACCCGGTACGAGGAGCAGCCCGCGGCCACCGCGTTCAAGCACCGGCTCGAGAACCGCGGTATCCGC
>Ga0209536_100004117_pt1 | contig 23077 bp, 21 predicted proteins | sample DeeMarSeWOR28_12_FD_187461 | JGI IMG/M metagenome (GOLD analysis project Ga0209536, IMG submission 187461) | Marine sediment microbial communities from White Oak River estuary, North Carolina - WOR-2-8_12 (SPAdes) (version 2) | ecosystem: Environmental > Aquatic > Marine > Intertidal zone >... | reverse complement strand
CCCCAACCCCTCTCCCAAAGGGAGAGGAGAGTCCTGCCACTCGAGCAGCCCCAACTGAATCAGGTCTTCGATCTCTTTTCCGAAGACAGACTCCAGCTCCTGGCCAAAACGCTCATGGAAGGTTTCTTTTGAGATGCCTTCGTGCGTTAAGCGCAGGCCGGTCATCATGAATTCGCCCATATCGTCCTGTATTGTTTGGCGATGATGGTTGACGGTGGCGGGAGTAAGAGGAAAGGCTAACCCTTGCGAAGGTTTGGAACCTTCGCAAGGTTGCTCGTTTAGTCGGTCGATGTAGGTTTTGATGCGCAGCACATTGGAATAGCGGTAACCATTCACGTAGCCGTGCGCACCTGCACCTGCAGCCAGATAGGGCAGTCCGCGCCAGTACTGGAGGTTATGGCGGCATTCCAATCCCGGTTTTGTCCAGTTCGAGATTTCATATTGCTGATAGCCAGCGGATTCCAGAGTCTCGCCAGCCCATTCGTACATGTCGGCGGCCAGATCGGGATCGGGGAGGGGCAACAGCCCGCGGGCAGACCAGTGGCCGAAAGGCGTGCCATGCTCGAGGGTCAGGGCGTATAGCGAGAGATGCTCGGGGGCGAGTCCCAGGATCAATTTGACGGTAGCAGACCAATCGTCAAGGGTTTGAAGCGGGATTCCGTAGATCAGGTCGAGGCTCAGGTTATCGAATCCAGCCATGCGTGCCCAGGTCACAGCGTTGATGACGTCAAAATAGGAATGGGCGCGCTCCAACATGCGCAACTCGGACGGGTTGGCCGACTGCACGCCAAAGCTGATGCGGTTGACGCCTAGAGAGTGTAAGTCACGCAAATTCGTTTTTGAAACCGTGCCGGGATTGGCTTCGATTGTGGTCTCCAAATCGAATAAGTCGAAGTGGTCTGAGATGGTTTTCAGAACTGCTTCAAATTGACGCGGATTCAACAACGAAGGCGTGCCGCCACCGAAGAAAATGGTGTGCAGGATCAATTTCTCTGGTGCGTTGTTTCCGATAAAGGCGAGTTCGTTGCAAAGCGCATCCACATAGGCGGGGATGGAGTCTTCCTGACCGGCATAGGTATTAAAATCGCAGTATGCGCAGCGATGGCGGCAAAAGGGAATGTGGAGGTATAGAGAGTAGGGCTGCGTCATAGCAGGCGCATACGCGCAACCAGTACCGGCGGAATTTCGCTGAACTGTCCGCCCCAGGAAAGCGGATGCGAGGCGGGGTGCTCAGGCGGGAAGGCACGCTCTTCGAAACCATCCAGCACGAATCCGTTTTCGAAGCCTGTGTTCAAGTAATATTGCAAGGGGCGTTCAAAGTATGGTTGCGGTTGGGGCTGTTCCCGCATTGCCAGGCCGCGGGCTTGATAGGAGTTCATGTAGCGCGAGATTTTTACAGAATAGATCGTTCTAATCTCGCCATCGAAGTCCACCTCTTCAACCACATGTACAGAAGACGAATTGTTGAAGGCGGGATGGGTTAGCGAAAATACAAAGGCACCACCGGGTTTGAGCAATTTTCGCAATGCGCGGAAGAGCGGTTTGATTTCGGCCATGTCGAACAGCGCCATGTTACACAGGGCAGAATCAAATGGTGCAGTTGGAGAAAGGACTTCTAGGAGAGCGTTTTCATTGGTGCCGTCCAAAACCTGATAGTTGATGAGACCTTCGGGATTGGGACGGCTTTTCGCCAGTTCGAGCATCTCAGCCGAAAAGTCGAAGGCAGTAACAGAGACGCCAAGCTCGGCCAGCTTGCGCGAGGTCAGGCCGTTGCCACAGGCGGCGTCCAGGATACGGTCAGCAGGCTTAGGGTCCAGGAAGGAGACGGTTACCGGCCATTGCAGAATTCTAAAGAAATCGTTACCTTCATCCCCCATGCGCCCATCCCAGAATTCAGCATTGGCTTCCCAGGCGTTTCGAGATTCTCGGTTAGGATCAGAAGATTTATTCATATAAGAATTTAACCACAAAATCTACATTTTTTCTGCATAACTTAAACCAACAAGACTTACGCAGTTCGCGAAAAGATACCGAAAATAAGGGGGGTCGCTGCAGCATGCCCCCTTATTTTCGGTCTTCATCTCTTCAAGTGCGTAATTCCTACCCAAATTGATCGGTAATCCTATTAGTGACCTAACCTAAAATAGATTGGTAAAATATTCACCAAACTTCGAAGGCCCCGCCATCCATACAAACACTGACCGAGCATAAATGAGCAAGGCAAGTAATAATCCTGCGAAAAAACACGTCCAGGTTGCATACGAACACTTACGCCAGATACTGACCTGACAGTTTCCGGTTTCCTTATGCGACGCATATTTGAAAGAATAACTCATAACAAAGGGAGTTCCCTCACATGGCAAACTCAAAAGCATCAAACTATAAAGGCAAGGTCCGTCAACAAAAGCAGAAACAGAAGCAACTCAATCGCAATTTGAGCATTGGGATTGCCGCCATTGTAGTGCTGGCATTAATTTTTGTCTCGTGGCCCAAACCGGAAGCAGAACCTTTATCGGCTGAGCGGTTGGAAGCAGATCCCGCGCTGGGTACAACCGATGCCCTGGTAACCATCATCGAGTATGGCGACTTCGGCTGCTCGGCCTGCCGCGTCTGGCACCAGGCCGGGGTCAGGGATCAGGTGATGGCTGAGTACGGTGATCAGGTGCAATTTATCTGGATAGATTTCCCTGTCATCACCGCGCAATCGCCCAAAGCTGCCGAAGCCGGTCAATGCGCCTTTGACCAGGACATGTTTTGGGAATATCATGATTATATATATGAGCAAGGCAGGTCTTTGGGTATTTCTGACCTGAAAGATTACGCCAAGCAAATCGGCCTGGACAGTATGAAGTTCAACAATTGCCTGGATTCAGGCCGGAACAAAGCCAAAGTCGATGAGAGCACGAACCAGGGATACAGGTTGGGCCTACCTGGCACACCAGCGTTTGTCGTCAACGGACAAACGCTGGCCGGGCCACCAATGTATGCAACGTTGAAGGGGATTATTGACGAGATGCTTGCGGCGCAGTGAATACCGATCAATAGACCCTAAAGGTTTCCAAAACCCTTAGGGTCTGCTCTTTTCAAAAAAGTCCAAACTCATGTGCCCCATCGTCATGCGGATTTCAGGGTGGGTACAGTCAAATTCTCGCAAGCGCGGTTGGTGCGGGCCGAGAACTAATTTCACCATCCAGTTGGGCACATCAGGGGCAAAGGAGGCTGCGTCGGCCACATGGAGCAGCCACCCATCGCCATCCTTGACGGCCACCCCGCAATGGCCCTGAGTATGTCCAAATAACGGGAGCAGGAACATCTCAGGTTCGAACGGTAAGCGAATAGCGTCGAAGTCGTACCACTTAGCCCCCATCTCTTCATATAAAATTATCTCTGGCTCGTGATCGAGGATACGGCGATTGTAGCCGCCGTCTGTCCAGCGTCTAATTCTCCCTGATTGGAAGGTTTCATACTCGCGACGATGGACATGTACTTTCGCCCAGGGAAAATCGGGCAGGCCGCCGGCGTGATCGAAATGCATGTGGGTGAGCAAGATGTGATGGACGTCTTCAGGCTGATAGCCCAGTTTCGCGATCTGACGGATAGCAGCTTCTTCGGGATTCAATGGCACAATCGTGACCAGTTTGAACGTGCGCAAGATGCCGGGCGCATCTCCGTAATCGCGCGTGCCCAGGCCAGTATCCACCAGCACCAGCCCGTCGTTACTTTCGACCAGCAGGCACAATGTGCCGCTCTGCCAGTGACGGGGGATACGCGCGTTGCAAGTAAAACCATTGAGATAGTGGATGGTCATAAGCTTTATATAACACAAAGTGTATTACCATACCACGCTTCGACTGCGGCCTTCGGCCTCCGCGCTGCGAGATAAGACAAAAAAAGACAGCGGCACATGACCGCTGTCTTTCCAACTATAAACGAATGAAAGATTATTCGCTTTCCTCTTCTTCGCCTTCTTCGTCTTCCTTGCCCTTCCCGATGACTTCGGGCTCTTCGCCTTCTTCGCCTTCGAGCAGTTCTTCTTCCACTTCTTCCTCTTCTTCAATCGCTGCAGCTGCGGCGACCACGATCATTTCTTCAGGGTCGCTCAGGATTTCTACATTCTCAGGAGCGACTACGTCTTTAACAAAAATTCCTGAACTGATTTCAGTTAGCGATGAAACGTCTACTGTGAATCGTTCTGGCAGGTCAGTTGCCAGACATTCCACTTCCAGTTCGGTCAGGCCGGTGACCAGAATAGCGCCGTATTCCTTGACAGCCGGGGCGTGCCCCTCGATATGGACTGCAACACTGGCAGTCAGCTTTTCTGTCATCGAGACAGCCAAGAAATCTACATGGATCAGGCTGTTACGAATGAAGTCAAGCTGCTTTTCACGTACGAGTGTGGGATACTGTTTGCCTTCCAGTTCGATCGTCACCAGCGTGGACGAGCTTGCCTTCGCAAGGGTTCTGGATGCTTCGCGTGCGTCCAGAGCAATGCTGACCGGGTCGATGCCGTGCCCATAGATCACCGCTGGGAGCTTCCCCTCGCGGCGCATAGCCTTGACTTGTTTTCCGATCACGGTACGTGTTTCAGCTTGAATGATTACTTTTTCCATCTTTACTCCTCGAGCGCCTCTCACCCCTAATTCAATGGGGCTACCTTCGCTCTATAGAATGAATTTTCCTGGTTTCTTCCAGGACTTTCAACCGGCAACACACCGGATGATTACAATTTTATGCTCTATCGAAAATAGCTCCTAGCGGCGAGGACGCCGTCTGGAGCACTTATTTACGACCTGCGTCCAAACACCAAACGCCCGATTAGCAGAATGGTGCCTGTCAATAAACCGCCGACCATGCCTGCGATCAGCGCGCCGCGCGTGTCCACTACGGTCTGGACATCACCTTCGACGTGGTTGCTGATCAGGAACAGGGTTTCGATCTGTTCACCACGGACCTCTCCACCAATCACCACACCCGCATAGGTGTTTCCCAGGTTGACCGTTTCAGCCATCACGACTCCAGCAGAACCCGTCACGTTGACGTTCTCTGCACGGATGGCGCCTGCCGCGCTGTTGTTCATTTCGACATCTTTGGCACTGACCATCAGCAACGCGGACTCATGCGTCGAGACTTCCGCCGCCGTCACGTCAATGGCGGCAGCCTGTTGCATGGACACTTCGTCAGCGGTGATTTCCTGCGCGGCGCTCTGGTGCATGCGCACCATCTCGGCTTCGATCACTTCCACACCGGTGGTATCCAGGTTGGTCACCTGCGGGGTTTCTTCTTCGTTTTCTTCTGGAACTTGCTTCTTCTCGGCCATCTCAACTCCGGGCAATTTTTGGGAAGCCCCAGTCGGTTTTGGGGACATCCCGGTTAGTTTCGGGGCAAAAAACGCGCCTCCTAGCGGGCAGGAGGCGACGCGTCAACGGCCCGGATTGTACCATAAGTCTGGTCACCGAGGTAGGCGAAATTACCCGGCCTTGTACGAAGGCCGTTGGCAGCTCGAAAGAATGTTAGCTGACGTTATACAGTAAGGGAGACCCGCGGGGGAAAGCGTATTTTCCCGATGGACGGGTAACCCCTACAGAGCTATGGCTGCCGGACGATGAGCACTGAGCTATTGGCGTAATGCACCAGTTTGCGCGAAACGCTGCCCATCAACCAACCCCGAAATGAGCTCAATCCACGCGAGCCGGCAACGATCAGGTCAACATCTTCGGCGTCAGCATATTTGATGATCTCGGTAGCCGCATCGCCACGAACCAGGACGGGAGTGGACTCAAGTTCCTTTTTCTGAAGCAGATTACAAGTTTTGTCGAGAAGCGCGCTTCCTTCATCCGCTTGCTTCTCCATCTCCAGTGCGATATCTTCCTGTGCAGGCACAGGATAGGGAACTCCATGCCAGCCGCCAAAATAGGTCCCTGCCGCAACAGGATCGGGAACGGGTGCAAGCGCGTGCAGCACACCGATCTCAACCTTTTCAGGCAGAGGAAACCGGCCCAGGTAGCGTGCAGCCCGTTGACTGTAGATCGAGCCGTCACTGACGAGCAGGATGTGACGCAGTCCGTGATAAGGCGCGCGCACGACCAGTGTTGGACAGCAAGCATATTCGACCACTTGCTGGACAACGCCGCCGAGCAGGATGCCGAGCGTGGCGCGCAGACCCTTGGCGCCGATCACAATCAGGTCAGGTTTGGTTTTGGTTGCGGTTTCGACGATCTTTTCGGCAGGATAGCCAAGCACGAGTTCAGCATTGACATTGATTCCGTGCGACTTCAATTCTTCTTCAGCAGCTTCCAGGCCATGTTCGAGTTGGGCAACTACGGCTGTTTTCCCCGGTGGAAAGACTTGCAAGAGATGGACCTTGCTTTTAGGCGGCAAGGCCAGATCTTGCACCAATTTGATTGCGGCCTGCGCATGCTGTGAACCATCAAAGGCGAGAAGGATCTTCATCCTTCGTTTTGTTTGCGCGTTCATCGACCACCTCCTTGTCTCAAAAAACGCTTTATGCCCCCACCTTTAATGTAGCATATTTGGTGGCTGATTTCTAGTGGTTTTCGTTAGTATTTAGACAAGACCACCCCCTTTACGGGTGGTCTTGTCTAGGTTAAAGTTCAGTAGTCTAACAAAATTTTATTTGGGCACATAAGCCAACCCAAACGGGTTCAGCCCGACGGTCACCTCACCAATCAGCGTCGGGATGGGGTCCGCAACGGATACGGCGTAAATGGTCACCTTGTCTGAAGCGCCTCCGGAGTGGGTCAAGAACAGCTTCTTGTTCTTGGTCACCACGATGTTATGCGGGACGGCGTAGGGCGTGTCCGCCGAGCCAAGAACAGCATTGGTTTTGGTATCGATCGCGAACAGACCGTCCGTACCGCCACCGGGCAGGTTAGTCGTGTAAAACACCTGGCCGTTGGGCGCCATGCCAGCACCATGCGCGCCGGGGACAACAATCTCATCCACCAGTTCGAGCGTATTGCGATTGAACACACTGACGATATTGCTATTTTGGGCGGGCACGTAGATCAGCTTGTTGTTTTGAGTGAGAGAAACATGTGGGTCTTTGCCCACTGCGGCTCGGTTGAGTTCTGTGAATGTGTCCGTACTGAATTGCACCAGGTAATCATCTGGGTCGGAGCCGCCTAACAGGGTTACATAAGCGAAGCGTCCTTTGGGGTCGAGAATCACATCGTGGGGTTTGTAACCTTTCGCAAGCAGATCGGCAGGCATGTCAACAGTAGCAATAACTTCCAAAGTCACAGGGTCGATCACCGTGGAGGTATTGTCGATATCGTTATTGACCCACAACTGTTGGTCGCCGTCATCCGCCCACATGTGAAAGACGCCTGCACCAGCCGGAACCGTAGCGACGACCGAGTAATCATCGTCATCGAAGACGACCACACGGTCATTGGCGCGGTCACCCACTAAAACATAGCCACCTTTTTTAGAATGGACAACGTACATCGGTTGGGGTGGGTTTTCACCGGCCGGTAAATTGACGGTATCGATTAGCTCGTCGCTGCGCGCGTCAATAACGGAAATCGTGCCAGAAGCGCGGTTGGCGACCACGACTTCGCCTTTAGGACCGCCATCCGCATAGACTGTACCTACCGGTAAAAATGCGGACAGTCCTAACAAAAGGGCGGCGAGGAACAAAACAGTTTTTCGCATGATCTACTCCTTGTGTAGAATAAAAAGGTTGGATTTTCGGTTAGAAAAGGCTCGGAGATGTAAAGGGTTGTGAGATGATGGTTCGATACGAAACACTTTTCAAACCGAACAGTAGAGGCAGGATAGCCTAAAAGAATTACAAATTTCTTACGAAAAACTTATTGTTGTATTAGCTACCTGATAATTTGCTATAGGAAGTAATCATTTCTGGCAGGTATAATCTTCCTCATGCAACGCTACATCGCCTTCACTGTCTTCTTCGCCGGGATGACCACACTGGCTGCCGAATTTGGCGCCTCGCGCCTGCTGCAAATGCGCTTTGGGAGCGTCAACCTGGTGTGGGCTGTTATCATCGGGCTGATCCTGATCTACTTTGCGGCGGGCTATGCCATCGGTGGTAAACAAGCCGACAAATCCCCGCATCCCGAAACGATGTTCACCTTTTTGGCGTGGGGCGGTGCCACGCTGGGACTGATACCCATCATCGCGCAACCCATCCTGCTGTCCGCCGCCTCCGCGATGGACGCGCTCAACCTGGGCGTGATCGCCGCTTCGTTCATCGCCACGCTACTGCTCTTCAGCGTCCCGGTCACACTACTGGCGATGACCTCGCCCTTTGCCATCCGCATCACGCTCACAGATGCAGATCAAGCTGGCAACGTCTCCGGCAACCTGTACGCGCTCTCCACGGTCGGCTCTGTGCTGGGGGCCTTCCTGCCCACCCTGCTGCTCTTCCCATTGATCGGTACCAGCCGCACCATCCTGCTCTTCGGCCTATTGATTCTACTGGTTGCGCTCGGCGGATTGGCGATGACAAAGAGCCGCCTCAAACTGGCGCTCTTTGGACTGTGGGCGCTGGTTCTGGCGGGCTTCCTGTTCCTTGGCGATTTTCACGTCAAAGATTCGCCCGGTCAGGTTTTCGAGACCGAGTCGCAGTACAACTACATCGAAGTCCAGCAACTGGACGGCTTCACCCTGCTGCGCCTGAACGACGGCCAGGGCGTGCACTCCATTTACCATCCCGACCAACTCTACTACAGTGGCCCCTGGGAACAATTTTTAGTGGGACCTTTCTTCAATCCGGACACGCCCCCCGAAGACGTAAAGCACTACGCCATCATCGGACTGGCTGCCGGGACGTCCGCGCGTCAGGCCAGTGAAGTATTTGCTTCCGTTAAAATCGACGGATTCGAAATTGACAAAGAGATCGTGGCCGTCGGGCGCGAGTATTTCGGCATGACCATGCCCAACCTGACTGTCTACGTCGAAGACGGCCGCTGGGGGTTGGAGCACAGTTCTAATCAATATGACCTGATCGCCGTGGACGCCTACCGCCCGCCCTATATCCCACCGCATATGACCACGCAGGAATTCTTCCAGATTGCCTACGACCACCTGACAGAGAACGGCGTACTTGCCATCAACGTCGGGCGCGCACCGGACGACCGCAGCCTGATCGATGGCTTATCGACTACAATTGGGACGATCTTCCCCTCCATCCACATCATGGACATCCCCGGTACGCTCAATTCCATCGTCTATGCCAGCAAACAGCCCACCAGCGTGGACGACCTGTTCGACAACTACAACAGCCTCAACGCACGCGGCGACGTGCATCCGTTACTGCTCACGGCTATCAGCTCCACGATTGTCAACATGCAGCCGGGCTACGAGTCCACGCAAGTTTTCACTGATGAGGTAGCCCCCATCGAGTGGCTGACGAACAATCTGATCGTCAACTTTCTGCTGCATGGAGATGTGGAAAACTTGCAATAAATGATGCTCGGCAGTTGCACTGCTGAGCAGTTAGCATTACAACTGCTGACCCAACAACAGGATAAAATTATGAACCCAAAACTAACATCTCTCTTATCCTACCTCACCACATTCCTGACCCCCATCTTCCTGCTGGGGCTGGGGCTGCGCATCCTGCTCACGCCTATCTTTTTCAACGTTGAATACCGCCTGCCCTGGTTTCCCGTGGACACCTACGGCTTCACGATGGAAGACCGGCTACACTGGGCGCCCTACGCTATAGACTACCTGCTCAACGATGCAGACATCTCCTATCTCGGTGACTTAACATTTGAGGATGGTAGTCCGCTATATAATGAACGCGAACTCAGTCATATGCACGATGTCAAGGTTGTGACACAAGGCGCGCTCAACTTCTGGTACGTTTCGGTCGTCTTAATGGTGGGGCTGGGGATTTGGGCCAAGTATGGGAACTGGTGGCAGGCCTTTCGCGAGGGATTGAGGCGCGGCGGCTGGTTGATGATCGGCCTGGTGGTGGCACTCGGTCTGTTTGGGGCCATCGCGTTTTGGCAACTCTTCGCTCTGTTCCATGCGCTGTTCTTCGAAGGCGAGACATGGCTGTTCGAATTCTCAGACACACTCATCCGCCTGTTCCCAATGCTCTTCTGGCAAGACGCTTTTCTGTGGGCAGGTGTGATCGCCATCGGCGGCGCGCTGGGGTTGGCGTTCGGTTTGAAAGAAAAGGCGCCTAAGCGCAAGACGGATTGAACACTCTGGTGTTAATAACGGTATAATTCTAATCTGAGGAGAAAAAATGAGTGAATCAAAGCCATTAGAAGGTCGCGTAGCTGCTGTAACAGGTGCTTCACGTGGCATTGGACGTGCAATTGCTGAGCTTCTTGCCCAACGCGGTGCAGATGTGTCGTGTGGAGATCGCCTTGTAGAAAAAGCCGAGGAAACAGCCGCCGCAATTGCAGAAGCAACCGGGCAACGCACCAGTGGATGCCTGGTAGATGTAGCAGATTTTCAGAGTGCGCAGGATTTTATCGCATGCGCGATTGAAGAATTTGGAAAAGTAGATATCCTGATCAATAACGCTGGCATCACACGTGATAACCTGCTGATGCGAATTAATGAACAGGATTGGGATGATGTCATTAACGTCAACTTGAAAGGCGCCTACAATTGCTGCAAGGCAGTTGTCCGACCGATGATGAAGCAACGCTATGGAAGAATCGTTAATATCACATCTGTAGTTGGTCTTTCAGGCAACGCCGGACAGGCCAATTATGCATCTTCCAAAGCAGGGATGATCGGCCTGACCAAATCATTGGCGAGAGAATTGGGTTCACGCAATATCACCGTAAATGCTGTAGCACCCGGCTATATCACTACAGCGCTTACCGATGTTCTATCAGACGAATACAAAGAAAACGCCATCTCGCAAACGCCAATGGGCCGCCTGGGCGTACCCGAAGACGTTGCTCGCGCAGTTGCATTTTTTGTGTCAGAAGAAGCTGACTTCATCACCGGCCAGGTGCTGAGTGTTGATGGCGGCATGGTAATGATGTAAGGAAGATGATTAGAGAATAGATAAGTAAAGAATAGTTACAGCAACAACTACTGCTCTCTACTCACCAGTCTCTACTCTCTTGACGTAAGGAGAAAACATGACAGACTCAGATCGTCCACCTGGAAAAACAACCGTCTCCCCCGACGTATTGATCAGCATTGCTAAACTCTCTGCCCTGAGCGTGCCAGGCGTCAGTCGCATGGCAGCCATCACAGGCGGAGTCAACCGCCTGTTCCGAAAAGGTGCGAATGAAGGCGTGCGAATCGTAGTAGAGGAAGATACTGTTTTTGCCGATATTTACCTCGTGCTGAAAGAAGATGTCAATATCCGCGAAGTCAGCCGCAACGTGCAACAACAGGTTGCCCGCGCCATCCAGGAAATGGTCGGTATGGACGTTGGCCACGTGGATATCCACATCGAAGATATAGATTACGAGGAAAGTACCGAGGCCTGAAACCCGTATGAAGTCCCGCACCAGGGCGCGCAGTTTGGCCCTGCAAGTACTTTACGAAGTAGATGTTACCAACCACCCTCCAGCCGAAGTCTTCAAAGCACGGCTGGAGGAGACTCCCTTAACGGATGAACTGTCAGAGTTTTCCCGTCAGATCATCTTTGGCGTACTGCCCCTGATCACAATCCTGGATAAAATCATCGCTGAATATGCTCCCGAATGGCCACTCGAACAGATCGCAGCCATTGACCGTAATATCCTGCGCCAGGCATGCTGGGAGTTTGCCTCGCCCGCCGGAGAAACGCCACTCAAGGTAGCCATTAACGAAGCAGTCGAGTTAGCCAAACTATACGGTTCGGATAGCGCTCCCCGTTTCGTCAACGGAGTGCTGGGCAGCCTGGCCGATCACCAGCATGAGATACGCCAGAGCTTAAAACAGGAGAACCCAGAATAATTATGGATATTTTTGGTATCGGTCCAACTGAACTTGTTTTCATCATTTTGATCGCACTAATCTTGCTGGGGCCCAAAGATATGGAAAAGACCGGGCGCACTATTGGCCGTTTCCTACGAGATATGACCAAATCAGAAAGCTGGCGCGCCTTCCGTGATACTTCGCGTGAGCTGCGCAATCTGCCCAACCGGCTGATGCGTGAAGCCAACTTAGAAGACCTTGAAAAAGACGTGGGAAAAATTGGGAAAGAGATCGAGGAATCGGCCACAGTGAAGGGCTTCGGTACCTGGGCCAACCCGGCCGCAGGCAAGCCCAAGCCGGTTCCACCCAAACCGCAGCCTGCTAAGGCTTCCGAGAATCAGATTACACCGCCCATACCAGCCCCGCCAGAAACAAAAGAATCTGACAAGGAACCCGAAAACGATGCGTAAGTTCTTTTCCGGCCTTTGGCGGCTGGTCACGGCTCCATTCCGCCTGGTGTGGTGGATCATCACCCTCCCATTCCGCGCAGTTGGCCAGATGCGCGAGTTTCTGGCCAACGAACCGGAAGAACACGAACTGATGGATGTGGTCAGCGGTGTTCTCTCTGACAAGGATGTCCGCCAGGCCATGTGGGATCAAGTGGAAGATTTACGCAAGCATTTACTGCGTTCTATCCTGGGATTGTCTATTGCAGTTGGCATATCTTTCATTTTTACAAAACCCCTGATCGAGTATCTGGCCCGCCCCATTGGTGGTTTAGACGCAATGAGAGCTATCGAAGTGACCGAATCGATCAGTGTTTTCATGAAGGTCGCCTTACTTTCTGGTGTTGTATTGTCACTTCCTTATATTGCTTTTGAATTCTGGCTTTTTGCTGCGCCTGGTATAAGACCGCGATCACGCGCATCCAGTTTGCTTGCCATTCCACTATCAACATTATTATTTGTTACCGGTATGGCCTTCGCTTTTTATGTCATGATGCCCACCGCACTGCCTTTCTTGCTCAACTTCATGGGTATTCAAGCTGAACTACGTCCGGCTTCTTATTTCAACTTTGTCACCGGCGTGATGTTCTGGATCGGTGTAGCTTTTGAATTTCCGCTTGTGGTGTATGCGCTGACAGCTATGGGCTTCATCAAGCCACAGATCCTGGCCGAGCAATGGCGCCTTGCAATCATTTTGATCGCTGTCCTTGCGGCTGCCATCACTCCCACCGTAGACCCGGTCAATATGGCGCTGGTTATGGCGCCCATGTCTCTCCTTTATTTTGTAAGTATAGGGCTAAGTCGAATAGCCTACCGAGATAGATTAAAACAAGAAAGAGAAAAAGAAAACACAAAAGAGGGTTAATGAAACGACTAAATTTCAACACTCGAAAATTTGTTTTAACTGTACTTCTGATCCTTTTCGCATTTAGCAGTACGGGCTGCCAAATATCGTTGATCAAACTACCCGAATGGCTGAGCGGTACAGGCAGCACACCCACGCCCGATATTCCAAGCGGGCCAACACCCACTCCCATGCCGATGGCACAGGTGACCTTCATCGCCGTGCTGCCCGAACCGCTGGCAGCCGGGGAAACGCTGACGCTTGCCATCCTGGATGAGATCACAGGGCTGGCCTTGAATGGATCGTTCTACCCCATGCAACCCCGCGATCCGCAGACTTACGCGGTTTCCCTGCCCTTTTCGCTCAATTCCATCATCAAATATCGTTATGTACGGCGTACCAATGTGCAGCTACAGGAAGACACAGGCACGGATGTAGCAGTCCGCTATCGCTTGTATCAGGTCAACGGTCCAGGCGAGACGCGCGACATGGTCGCCAGTTGGATCGATCGCACCTTCACAGGGGCGACTGGCAGCATCGAGGGCGAAGTCTACGCCGAGGGCGGTGGTCCGCTGGCTAATATAATGGTTACAGCGGGGGGTGTGCAAACCATCACCGACTCTGCCGGGCGATTTGACCTTGAAGGCCTGCCACCCGGCACGCACAACCTGGTCGCATATGCGCTGGATGGAACCTATCAGACCTTCCAACAGGGCGCCTCAGTTCTCGAAAACCTGAACACGCCCGTAAAGATCTACTTGAAGTCTGCGCCGCTGGTCAACGTGACCTTTAACATTTCTGTGCCATCCAACACGCTGCCGGGTGCGCCCGTGCGGCTGGGCGGCAACCTGTTCCAACTTGGCAACACCTTCGCAGACCTGCGCGGCGGACTGAGCGCCGTAGCCGACCGCATGCCGATCATGACCGCTATGCCGGATGGCCGCTATTCCCTTTTATTGCGTCTGCCAGCAGGAGCGGACGTGCGTTACAAATACACGTTGGGAGATGGATTCTGGAACGCTGAACACCTCACCAGCAACGAGTTCAAAGTGCGTCAGTTGATTGTCCCGCAGGAAGATACCGTTATCAACGAAAGTGTTGAAACCTGGCAGGCAGGCAGTTCTGCGCCCATCCTGTTCGAAGCGGATGTGCCAGCTAACACCCCGGTTGGCGACATCATCTATATTCAATTCAATCCCTACGGCTGGACAGAACCCGTCCCGATGTGGCCGATTGGAAACAACCGCTGGGTATACAAACTGTACAGCCCGCTCAGTATTTTGGGTTCCTTTGGCTATCGTTACTGCCGCGCCGGTCAGTGCGGCAGCGCGGATGATGCAGCCAGCATGGGTGATGACTCGGGCGGAAGGAAGGTAACCACCAGCCTTGCTCCACAGGATATTATAGATACCATCAACAGTTGGGCCTGGATTGAAAGCACGCAGCCCGGCAACCTGGTTGGCGAGCAAGTCACAGCCCGCCAGAATGCCTTCATGGCAGGCGTGGAACTGCAACCCACCCAGCACCCGAACTGGGTCACATCCATCCCGCAGGCTATGCAGAACATCCAGGCACTCGGCTCGAACACGGTCATCCTGACGCCTACTTGGACCTATGGCAAATCCTCACCACTGGTCATGGCGCCCGTTCCCGGCAAGGACTCGTTCTGGAATGATACTTACCGCATGGTGACTCAAGCGCGTGCCTTGAATTTGAACGTAGCTATCTTCCCCACCCCGCGCTTCGCTACCAACGTGGACGATTTCTGGGCTTCCGCACCCAAGAACGCAGACTGGTGGCAAACCTGGTTCGACCACTATCGCGCCTTTGTAATCAACTACGCAGACCTGGCTTCCCAATCTGGCGCGCAGACCTTGATCCTGGGTGGCAATTGGATCGAACCAGCCCTGCCCAACGGTAAACTATCGGATGGTATAACTTCATCGGGCGTTCCCGCTGACGCCGAAACCCGCTGGAAATCAGTTATCACGGAAGTGCGCACTCATTTCCGCGGCACAATCCTGTGGGCCCTGCCCTACGACCAGGAATATGTGAATACGCCACTCGGCTTCCTGAGTGACATCGACGGCATTTACCTGTTGTGGAGTTTGAAACTGAGCGATTCGTCGACCCCCTCTAAACCCGACCTGGCCAACGAAGCCGGTCGTCTGATGGACACTAACGTTTCGCCATTGGCCTCCCTGATGGGCAAACCGATTATCATTGCCATGGCATATCCCTCGGTGAACGGTTCAGCCAGCGGATGCCTTCCCAGCGGCGGCAGCGGATGTCTGCACTGGACGGAACTTAATGCCCCCAATTCAGGCGCATCTTCCGCCAACCTGAACCTGGGTCTGCAAGCCGACATCTACGAAGCCATGCTGACGGCTATCAACCAGCGCCAATGGGTGGGCGGCATCGTCAGCCGCGGCTACTATCCCCCGACCATCCTGCAAGACAAGTCGGCTTCCATCCACGGCAAACCGGCTGCGGATATCCTCTGGTATTGGTATCCAAGGTTGTTGGGAACAACAAAGTAGCTTTATATATGCTGCTCCCGCTGGGGCTTCGCGAAGCTTCAGCGGGAGCTTTTTATTATGGGGAAGTAAAAACATATGGCATTTATGGCACATACTCAAAAACAACCGTATTCGATGTTTCATGAATAAGGTTGTAATGATCAGAACTGTGGACCGACTCCAACAATAATGCCAAAGAACCCCGCAACGGAGATGTACTACCTGCTGGCAACACCTTAACAAGAATGTATTGATGGCTCAGGCCAGTACGTTCTCCCCAGGCCTGCACACAACCAACATCAGCGCAATGCTGCAAAGCGACCAGTTCACCATAAAAGGGGAAGAAATTCGCGCTCAGGGTCCATTCGGCGCCCTGCAGCGTAGTCTGGCTGTGTTGTGCCGTCAACGCCGGGAACCATTCCTGGAAAGGGTCTTTCATCGAATATTGCTCGCCGGTCAGCAATAAAAAGTCGCTACCGGATGAAATGTTTTCGTCCACCCAGGCGATCGTCTCCTGATCCGCTGCGGACAGGCTCGCACCAGCCAAACCCAATCCATAGATACTGGAATTGAAGAATAAGTAGAACGCCATCACCAGGATTGTTACAGTTACAAAACGGTCGGCTAGCCATTCACCTTCTTTTCCTCGCAGGGATAGCAAGGCCGGGGCGAGTACCCGATCAAAGCCCAAGCCAGCCAGCATGGACATGGGCACCAAAGCCATCCCGCCCGCGCTGCGCGGGTCCACAAAGAATGGCAGGGCAAGCCAGATGGGCAGGAGAAATTTCTTTCCTGCTAGGGCTGCCAGCAAGCCAACCAACCCTAATGCTACCGTCAGGTTGAAGAAGACACCTCCGCCGAATTGCAAGGTCAACAGTTTTGCCAGGTGAAAAGCGCCGTCATCGCTGGTCTGCAACGCGGATTGAAACGGACCAAAGCCGTGATTTGACAGTACCGTCCCCCACCAGGGCGCGGTCAGCATCACGACACCCAAAGTGACCACCGCTGACCAGAGCAAAGTTTTTTTTGAGCGTCCACGAAAGAACCACAGCAGAATACAGGCTGCCGCGGCCTGCACCCCCGTCTCAGGGTGGCTGAGAAATGCCAAGGCACCGAATAAGGCTGTTAGCGCAGCCTGCAAGCCGGAGGTCCGTGTGAATAGGCGGTTGGCAAAGGCTATCGTAAGGAATAAGAATAAAAGTCCAAAAGAACGCGTGATTCCACCACCCATGATGGCCCATCCAAATGAATCGGGGACCAAGCCATAAAATATGGTCGCCAGGGAAGCCTGCGTTTTCGAGCGCAGGATTTCATCCGCCATTAAGTAAAAAGCCAGCAGCGATAGCGTACTGACCAACGGCGGCAGCCAGCGGACGACTTCCAACGCCGGGATGCGAAACAGGCTCGAAATCAGGGCGGTGACGTAAAAGCCAATGGGCGGATAGGCGTAGGGGATGTCAGCCAGGTTGTACTGCGTAAAAGCCGGGAGGGCGAAGTGATTGGCCTGGAGTTCCTCGACCATTACGTAGAACATACCGCCATCATTGACCGGGAAGCCCGCCATCGCAACCGGCAAAAATCGGACGATGCCGCCGAGCAGGAGGGCGATCAAAAGGATAAGTTTATGCTGGTCGTCTTTTGAAAGAGCTTTCATGTGATGCCCTGGAGAATTGAGTGATCATATATGGTCTCTGTTTTTTTACCACACGTGTGCCTGTTGCACAGTGCAGGCAGAGATCACTGAGAAAAATACTAATCTCTGTGTACTCTGTGGTGGATTCCAACCGAGTATAATCGCTTAAATTCGCTATTCGGAGGAGAGACATGAAAAAGGCAGGTCGTGTATTATCCCGCGTCGGGATTGGGGTGGTCATCCTGGCCATACTTGCGGGCACATCTGGCACGTATTACCTGAAAAGTTATATTCCAAACACAGTTGCACCCAAATCATTCCCGCAGATTGAGGGGGAGATCCAACTGCCGGGTCTGGATGGTCCGGTGGATGTCTACCGTGACAACATGGGTATCCCGCACATCTATGCCACCAGCATGCACGATTTATTCATGGCACAGGGATATGTCCACGCCCAGGATCGTTTCTGGCAGATGGATTTTTGGCGACACATCGGCTCTGGTCGGTTATCAGAGATGTTCGGCGAAAGTCAAGTCGAAACCGACATGTTCCTGCGTACGCTCGGCTGGCGACAAACCGCAGAACAAGAATATGCCATGCTCGGCCCTGAATCAAAAGCCATCCTTGATGATTATGTAGAGGGTGTGAATGCTTACATCCAGAGTCGTGAACCAATCGAACTCAGCCTGGAATACCTGATCCTGACCGGTGTGCTCAATCCTGACTACGAGATCGAACCATGGACTCCCGTCCAATCGCTGACCTGGGGCAAAGGCATGGCCTGGGATCTGGCTGGCAATATGGACAATGAGATCGAACGCGCTATTTTGCTAAAAACGTTGACTCCAGAACAGGTGGATGAACTCTTCCCGCCTTACCCACAGGATCATCCGGTGATCGTGCCAATTATTGGGGAGGGCAGTGCCTCTGCACAGCAGCCCTTTGAAATGTTAGGAAAAATAGAAATTCCCTTGGACAGCTTAGTCGCAGTCCAACAAAACGTTGCCTTACTCGAAAATGTACTTGGGCCACATGACGATGGCATTGGCTCCAACTCCTGGGCCATCTCGGGAAAGCTGACTACCACTGGCATGCCATTATTTGCCAATGATATGCACCTGGCAAAACGCATGCCATCTATTTGGTATCAAAATTCGCTGCACTGCCTACCCAAAACAGACGCCTGCCCCTTAGAAGTAACAGGCTTCTCCTTCGTGAGCGTGCCAGGTGTGGTGGCCGGTCATAACGATCAGCTTGCCTGGGGTTTTACCAACACTGGTCCAGATGTAATGGATCTGTACGTTGAAAGAGTAAACCCGGAAAACTCCAACCAATACGAAGTCAATGGCGAGTGGGTGGATTTCGAAACCCGCACGGAAACCATAAATATCGGCGGCGGCGATCCGGTCGAGATCACGGTTCGCATCACCCGGCATGGCCCAGTTGTCTCAGACACCTACGGGCCGCTCAAAGATGAAGTTGACCCGGACGATCCGGAAGCCGTGCCTTTTAAAGATGAAACGGGCATCCAACTGCCTGAAAACTACGTTATCGCGTTGTCATGGACTGCCCTGCAACCATCCACCCCATTCGAGGCCATCTGGGGTTTTAACAAGGCCCAAAACTGGGAACAGTTTCGAGAGTCGGCACGCATATTCCACGTACCGGCCCAGAACATCCTGTATGCAGATACGGCTGGCAACATCGGTTACCAGATGCCTGGGGTTATTCCCATCCGCGCCAAGGGCGACGGCCGATTCCCGGTCCCCGGCTGGTCAGGTGAATACGATTGGACCGGGTTCATCCCCTTCGAGGAACTGCCTTACGCTTTCAACCCCGATAGCGGTTATATCGCCACTGCCAACAATCAGACCCATCCCCAAGATTACCCTTACTTCGTCACTGCGGACTGGAACTACGGCTTCCGCGCTGAACGAATCGTGGACATGATCGAAAGTGCGCAGGGAAAAATTGACATCGCCTACTTCCAATCCATGCATGGCGATTCCAAGAATCTGAACGCCGAAACCCTGGTTCCCATCCTGCTCGCGGTCGAACTGGACCCTGAACTTGCTACCGTTCGAGATCAGCTTCTTGGCTCCTGGGACTACCGGAACTCGGCTGACTCACAATCCGCAGCCGTATTCGAATGGTTCTGGTGGAACCTGTTGATGAAAACCTTCAGCGATGACTTGCCCGAAGACTATTGGCCCGGCGGTGGCTCTCGTTGGTACGAAGTCATGCGCAATTTAACAACCCAGCCCAACAGCGACTGGTGGGACGACAAGAACTCTGAAGCCGATATCGAAACGCGAGACGACATCTTCGTCCTGGCCTTCGAAGAAACCCTGGAACAAATGCGAAAAGAGCATGGCCGTGATACCGACAAATGGCCTGCCTGGGGCGAGCTGCATACTATCGTTTTCCAGAATGAAACCCTGGGAGAATCAGGCATCGGCCCGATTGAGGCACTATTCAACCGCGGCCCATTCGAAACTGGCGGCGGCAGCGAAATCGTTAATGCTACCGGCTGGACAGTAGGGGAATCCTTTGAGGTAACGGGAGTGCCATCAGAACGCGAAATCGTGGATCTGAGCAACCTGGATAACTCGCTCGCCATCCACACCACCGGGCAGTCCGGGCATGCCTACCACCCACACTATGCCGATATGGCTCCGCTGTGGGCTTCGGTTGAGTACTATCCGATGTGGTGGGAGCAGCAGTCCATCATCGATGATGCCGAAGGGCATTTGCGGTTGATTCCTTGAATGCGTTATTGAGCAGTTGAACTGCCAAATTAAAAGTGACAGTCACCTTCGAAGGTGACTGTCACTTTTTTGCTTCAATCTTTGGCCCACGGCCAAACGAATTTATATCCCTCAGCCGCCGCCCGTGTTACAAGAAGAAGCTGGGATGCTATTCCCCAGCGATAGTGAAGCGCCATCTCCGCCTATCTTCGAGGAGAAAGTGGACATTTTCTTCTTCACTTGCTCGCTGCCACAGGTTGGGCAAATAACACCGTCTGTATTACTGCCAAAAATCAGGTCTTCAAAGGGTTGGTTACATTCAGTGCAAACAAATTCAAAAATCGGCATTTCTGCTCCTTGATACCCATCCAGTCACAAATAGTCACCGGGGGCACAAATAAATAGATTCCAGAATATTGGATGCAGAATTGGGAAAAAAGTTACATCAGTGCTCAGTTCGGTACGCCAAGATAGCGAACACAAGCACACCTGCATAACTGGCAAGTAAATCTGTAAACGACATCGTCCGTGCGGGGAACAGGGATTGGCTCCATTCCTCGAGACCAATCAGAATGGACAGGAGCAGGCTGACGGCCAGGATGAGGCACGCGGGATTCCGCTTTGGGAACAGTGCCAGGGCGCTCCTGTCCAGCAAAAAGCCCAGGATGCCGAACAAGAGAAAATGTCCCGTTTTATCTCCACCTGGAAAATCATAGAGCCTTTTTAGCCAATTAGGAAACTGATCCATATTCGCGCCAATCACAGTCAAAACGATCAGAAGCGAAAATAGCACTGTTGCGATTAACAACCACTTCTTCATAAACGAATTGAAAACTTATATGCCGGAACTATTTTAAAATCATAGGGTGAAAGTTACTGAAACCTGTAACTTTCACCCTACATGCTTATATCGTTCCGGTACTATGGCGTTTCAGTTTCGACTTTTTCTTTTGCGCCTTCCTGTCGCGCTTTCCAGGCTTCAAAAAAGACTGGGATAAGCGAGATCAGGATAATGGCAATGATTACGAACTCAAAATTCTTCTGCACGAACGGCATGTTCCCAAAGAAATAACCCGCGAAAGTAAATAGTGGAACCCACACAAAAGCGCCGATGAAGTTGTAAGAGATGAAATAGCCGTAAGGCATCTTGCCAACACCCGCCACAAACGGGGCAAAGGTGCGGATGATGGGTACAAAACGTGCCAGGAAAATGGTTTTGCCACCATGCTTCTTAAAGAAGGCATGCGTGCGGTCAATATACTCTTTCTTAAGCCAGCGGCTGTCATAGGCGCGCTCCCCCACGTAGTGCCCAATCCAGTAGTTGACAGTATCGCCCAGGATAGCAGCAACTATCAATAACCCTACCAACAAGAAGATATTGAGCGCTTCTCCCATCACAGGCGAAGCGAAAGTACCGGCAGCAAAGAGCAGCGAATCGCCCGGCAGGAAGGGCGTAACCACAAAGCCCGTTTCCATGAAAATCACGAAGAACAGGATAGCATACGTCCAGGTGCCATATTGGCTGATAATGCCAGCCAGATATTCGTCCAAGTGTAAAAACAGATCAATCAGGTAGGTTAGTATTTCCATATATCTCTCTCTATTTCAGGATAGCAAAGGCCGATTATACCCCGTTCTCATCTACCGAGAAGGTGTACTAACCGCCAATTCTGATGCCGCTCACCCAGTCTCCTACAACCAAAAACATGAGGCTTCCAAGTGTAGATAGGCCAAAATTGAGTTCTCCCACCGGTATCAATACCCATCCCTGCCAGATACCCAGCAGATGTCCCAATGCGAAACCGGTCCACCCAAAAATCATGAACAGCAACAGCCTTCCCAGCCTGCCGCCGCGAATCAGGTGATACAGTGCGCCATACAGGCTGGCGATCAGAAAAGCGAAGACCAGGGATGGAATTGTCATGATTTATACCCTTTTATGCCACATCAGACTTGCCTCGCATCACAAGTGACTACGCGCAGGATTAGACAATGATTCCGCCACCAATGAGCAAATCTCCATCGTAGAAAACTGCCGCCTGCCCGGCTGTGACATCTCGCTGCGGCGCATCAAACCGGACCCTGGCCTGCACCCCGCCTTCGAGGGGCATGACCTGTGCCCAGGCCTCCTTAGCCGTATAGCGAATCTTAACTTCAGCGCGGAAGGGTTCTTTCGGCGCCTCGCCCGACATCCAGTTGACATCCTCGGCGATCAATTCGTCTGTGCCGAGTTCGTCCGCTTCGCCGACAAGCAGGGTGTTCGTGGAGGCATCTTTGCCCAGCACATACAACGGCACAGACGATTGAACACCCAAACCCTTGCGCTGACCGATGGTGTAGTTCGCCAGTCCGTTGTGCTGACCAAGCGTCTCACCGGCACGCGTGATAATTTCACCTGTTACGAGCATTTCTGATGCATTGCGCTGGATGAAATTGCGATAATCTTCCCCTGCCAGGAAGCACAAATCCTGGCTATCGGGGCGTTTGTACACAGGTAGATCCAAAGACTCGGCTATCTGCCGAATTTTCAATTTTGGATATTCTCCCACCGGGAAAAGCGCTCTGGCCAGTTTCTCCTGATTCAAAACATGTAAAACATAGGATTGATCTTTAGCTGGGTCAACCGCTCTGATAAGTTCATGCCGTCCATTGTCTGTCGTCCGTCGTCTCACATAGTGCCCGGTGGCCATGAAATCCGCGCCGAGAGCTAGGGCGTGATCCAGCAAAAACGTCCAGCGTATTTGACGATTGCACAGCAGACATGGATTGGGCGTTTGACCTGCGGCATAACCATCCAGGAAATACTGCACGACTGTCTCACGAAATACAACCTTAGCATCTACAACATAAAAAGGAATGTCGAGCTTCGCCGCCACACGACGCGCCATCGCCATCGAGTCGGGGGTGCAGCAACGATTGGAGTCTTCTTTGCCCGGCTCCGACCACAAACGCATCATCAT
>Ga0209536_100004116_pt1 | contig 23089 bp, 20 predicted proteins | sample DeeMarSeWOR28_12_FD_187461 | JGI IMG/M metagenome (GOLD analysis project Ga0209536, IMG submission 187461) | Marine sediment microbial communities from White Oak River estuary, North Carolina - WOR-2-8_12 (SPAdes) (version 2) | ecosystem: Environmental > Aquatic > Marine > Intertidal zone >... | reverse complement strand
CGCCTCCCGAGTCGTGAGATCGTGCTCTCCAACGTGCTTCGCCGAGCCGCTGATGCCCGCCGCCAACCTCAGGCAGGTGGCCAGCAACCTGGTTGCCAGTGAATGCGATATGGCGACCCTGCACAAGGAAATCGATAGCGAGCACGCACAAGATCCGAACCAGGTCAAGCTGGTGCACGATCATCGCGGCCATGCGCTGTACTTCAGCCGCTCGCTGATTCCCTACGACCGTAGCGGCACGCTGACAAGCTATTGCGGTCACATCGGGCTATATGCTTACCGCGTCGGCTTTATCGAAGCCTTCAGCCAGCTGCAACCCTGTGAGCTGGAGCTGGCCGAGTCGCTGGAGCAGCTGCGCGCGCTGTGCAACGGATATTCGATACACAGCGAGATCGCACGCGAGTTGCCCGGCCCCGGGATCGATACCGAGGCCGACTTGCAGCGAGTGCAGCAGCTGATGAGCCCCGGTCGGTCATGAAATACCAGTGGAAACTGCACCGGCACCTGACCCTGTTCGAAAAATACTTCAAGCTCGACGAGTACAGCGTCAGCCATGAACTTTTCGCTGGTGGTTTCAGCTCGGAGTTCACGCGCGAAATCTTCGAGCGCGGTTCAGTGGTCGCGGTGTTGCCATACGACCCGGTTCGCCGCAAGGTCATATTAATCGAGCAGTTCCGCGCCGGTGCCGTCGCCGACCCCGACGGTCCCTGGCTGATCGAATCGGTGGCCGGCGTCATCGAGGCGGGCGAGTCGGAGCAGCAAGTAGCGATACGCGAAGCCGAGGAAGAGGCGGGCTGCCATATCCGCCGACTCGAGTTGATCAGCCGTTACTACGTGAGCCCCGGAGGCACCACCGAACTGTGTAATTCTTACTGCGGGCTGGTCGACAGCGAAGGGCTGGGCGGCATCCACGGGTTGCCCGACGAAAATGAGGATATCCGCGTGCTGGTGGTGGATACCGAAGAAGCTTTCGCCTGGTTGCGCGAGGGCAGGATACGCTCATCCGCGACCATCATTGCGTTGCAATGGCTGCAACTCAACCAGCAACGCTTAGCCTGAGCGTCGTTCGTTCCCGGTTCAGAAACCGATATAAATCGAGATCATGCCGACACCGCTCAACACGATAGTGTAAGGCAAGGCCATCCATAGCATCTTCACGTAGGACAGGCGGATCAGCGGGGCCAGCGCCGAAGTCAACAGGAACAGGAAGGCCGCCTGACCGTTCGGCGTTGCCACGCTGGGCAGGTTGGTGCCGGTATTGATCGCGATCGCCAGTACGTTGAAATGATCGCGATCGATGACCCCATCCTTGAGTGCCTGCGCCACTTCGTTGATGTACACCGTGGCGACGAATACGTTGTCCGAGATCATCGACAATACGCCGTTGGCGATGAAAAACATGATTGGTTGCAGGTCGCGATCCATCGACAGCACGTAGGTGATGACCGGGGTGAACAGGTGTTGCTCGTGAATCACCGCGACAATCGCGAAAAACACCACCAGCAGCGCGGTGAACGGCAAGGCCTCCTCGAATGCGTGGCCAATCTGGTGCTCCTCGATGACACCGTTGAGCGAGGTCAGCAGCACGATCACCATCAGGCCTACCAGGCCGACCTCGGCCACGTGGAAAGCCAGTGACAATACCAGGATGACGCCGACCACCGCCTGCACGATCAGCGTCATGGTCATTTTGTCGCTGCGTTCGGCATCCTGTTCGGCGCTAAAGTCGGACAGGGTTTGCTCGACCGATTCCGGGAGTGTCGCTCCGTAGGCAAACCAGCCCGTTTTTTCCAGCAGCACACAGGTGATCAGGCCGGCAGCCAGTACCGGCATGGTTACCGGCGCCATGCGCCAGAAGAATTCGATGAACTGCCAGCCGGCGCGCTCGGCAATCAACAGGTTTTGCGGTTCGCCTACCAGCGTGCAGACGCCGCCCAGCGCGGTACCCACCGCACCGTGCATGATCAGGCTGCGCAGAAAGGAGCGAAACTGGTCGAGTTCGGCGCGCCGATCGACATGCACTTCTCCATCGTGGCTGTGATCGTGGCCGGAAATGTTGAACTGTTTACCCGAGGCGACCCGGTGGTACACCGAGTAGAAGCCGACCGCCACGGTAATCAATACAGCGGTGACCGTAAGCGCATCGAGAAATGCGCTGAGGAAAGCGGCGGTAATGCTGAACAGGAACGACAGCAGTGCCTTGGAACGAATCGACAGCAGTATCTTGGTGAAGGTAAACAGCAATAAATCGCGCATGAAATAAATGCCGGCGACCATGAACATCAACAGCATGATGACCTGAAAGTTGCCAATGGATTCGTGATACACCGCCTCCGGGCTGGTCATGCCAATGGCCACCGCTTCGATCGCGAGCAAACCGCCGGGTTGCAGCGGGTAGCATTTCAGCGCCATAGCCAGCGTAAATATAAATTCGACGATCAGCAGCCATCCGGCGATAAAGGGACTGAAGTAGAAGACGATCGGATTGATGACCAGGAAAGCGATGATGACCTGCTTGTACCAGGTGGCGGAGTGGCCGAGGAAATTCTCCACAAAAGCTGTGCTTAGCTTCGTTGTCATCTAGTCTCGCTCGCGTCGATAAAAGCAGGGTATTGGAAAGTTTCGTCAGCCGGATTCTATATTGTTGTAATCCTGCCAGCTGGTCACGAAGAGTGTTGCACTTATTATCAACAGTAGTATTGAAATTACAAGCAAGGCCTCCGCCATGGTGATGTCGAACAGGATCAGCGGCGAGTAGCCGCAGGAGGTTTGCACTTCGAAGATTGCGGGTAACCACTTGTCGAGCGCGAACCACGCGGGCATTCCCAGCTCCATGCTGCAGTCGCCGAAAATCCAGCCGCGTTCCACCGCCAGCACTTGCCAGCTGCGCTCGACCAGCCACAGCATGATCAGGCTGTTGACTCCGTGCAGCAGACGCATCATCGGCAGCGAGCTGGTGCAGAACAGCGCAAGCGCGGCGAGCAGGATAAAAGCCATGACCAGGATGCGCACGTGAATGCACAGCACGCAGGGCCACTCGTCGAGCACATACTGGTAATAAAGCGCGGCGCCTTCGAGTGCAATACCCACCATCAGCAGCAGCAGCCAGTAACGGCGTTGTCGACTCAACTCAATAAAGAAAGCGTGCATGGGTGTATCCTGTCAGCTTACTACGGGCATTTCGGCGGCGGCGCGCTTGCTGAGCAACTCGGCACCGTTTTCGGTAATCACGATGTTTTCCTCGTGCACCATCATCTTGCCGCGGCTGAACTCCATGCCGGGCTCCAGCGTGATCACCATGCCGGGTTCCAGCGGGGTTCGGTCGGTAGCGGTCAACGACGGCCATTCGGTGAGCTGGGCGCCAAGGCCGTGTCCCATGCGCCCGACGTCGTTACCCTGCGCGCCGCCGGCCTCGAGGATCGACCACATGGCCTGCCACACATCGGTGGTGGTGGCGCCCGGCCTGGCCGCGGCGAGGCCGGCATCGGTGCTCTGGTAGACGGTATCGTAGGCACGCCGCGCTATATCCGACGCGTGACCGAAGGCGTAGTTGCGGTCGAAGTCGCAGAAATAGCCGTCGTACAGCGTGCCGGTATCGATGATCATCACGTCGCCCCGTTGCAGCACTCGATCGCTCGGGCCCATGATGATGTCGCCGTAACCGTCGGGCCCCGACGCCGACACGATATAAGGCGTGTGGTCGGCGCCGCGTTCGAGCAGATCGATGCGCATCTGCCGCAGGATGTCGCGTTCGCTCAGACCGCAGTGGATCTTGCCGGGAAGGGCGTTGAAACTGTCCGAGGCGAGTTCACAGACGTAGCGTATCTTGGCGATTTCGGCCGCCGACTTGACGCTGCAAAGCTGCAGCATCAGGCGCGCGCAGTCGACGAACTCGACGCCCTGCAAACTGCCCTCCAGGCGCCTGAAATCGAGTGCCGGCATACGCAGGATGCTTTCCACGCCGAGCGTCGCGCCGATTCGGCCGAAGCGCTTCGGAAGGCCCTGAATTGCATCCTGCAGCAGCGTGATACCGTCGTCCTCGGGCTGAGGCGAAGACCAGCTGCGAATATCGTCGATCCAGGTCTGCCGCATGCCGGCGACGCCTATGCTTGGAATCACCGCGATGGGTTTGCCCTGCAGCGGCACCAGCAGGAACCAGGGCCGTGTCGGGCTGTGCCAGAACTGGGTCAGGAAGCCGCTGAAATAGCGCACCTGGGGCTCCGTGGTGAGCAGCATGGCATCGAGCTCGAGCGCATGCATACGTTGCTGCGCGCGTTCGCAACGCGCCTCCAGTTCGGCCAGGGTAAAGCCGCGTTCGGGTGGGGTCATAGCATTCATTGATTTACCAAGCGCTGGTAGACATCCGGGTCCGTGGCACCCTCGGTGCCGATGACGAAAATTCGACTCGACGCGTCGAGACCGAGTTGTGCGGAGAATGCGGCATCTTCACGCGCGACGATAGCCGCGGCGAGTCCGGCGACCGCCGATTCGCCTGCTTCGATGGGCGGCACGCCGCGCGCCAATAGCTGCATGCACGGCGCCACCGCATCCTCGCTGATGGTGAGGAAGTCGTCGGCGCCCGGCTGTAGTATGTCCCAGGCGAGCAACGAAACTTCGCCGCAGGCGAGCCCGGCCATCAGGGTGTCGAGGTCGCCTTCGACGGTGACGGGTTTGCCCTGTCTTGCCGATTCCTGCAGGCAGTTGGCCTGTTCGGGCTCGACCACGATGAAGCGTGGCCGATCGGCTCCCCAGTACTCCCAGAAATAGGCGCACACGGCAGCGGCGAGGCCGCCCACGCCAGCCTGGATAAACACGTGCGTGGGGATCGAATCGCCCAGTTGGTCGACCGCCTCGGCCAGCATCACGGTATAGCCGAGGGCGACGTCCTTGGGAATGTCGACGTAACCCGGGTAGCTGGTGTCGGAGACGATGATGCGCCCATGGGTCGACGCATCGCTCGCCGCCTGGCGTACCGACTCATCGTAGTTACCGCTGATGCGAATGACCTCCGCGCCGAAGGCTTCCATCGCCTGCTGGCGGCCAGCGGATACATCGCGGTGAATGTAAATGACGCAGCCGCAGCCGAACATCTGGCAACCCCAGGCCACCGAGCGTCCGTGATTGCCGTCGGTGGCGCAGCTGATCACGATGTTGCGCACCACGGACTGGTAGCGCCCCTGCAGCAAATCGTCGATGCTGGCGTCGGCGCCGGTTTGCTGCTTTATCTTTGCCTGTAGCTGGCGCGCTACCGCGTAGGCGCCGCCGAGCGCCTTGAAACTCTTCAGCCCGAAGCGCTGCGATTCATCCTTGTAGTGGATTGCGGCAACGTCGATTTGCGTGGCCAGTTGCTCGAGCTGCAGCAAAGGGCTCGGCTGATATCCTGGCCAGCTGCTGATATCGGCGAAGGCCGCCGCCGCTTTTTCCAGGCTGGTGATCTCGCGCAATGCCGCCGGATAGACTTCGTCGGAGCGGGCGGCGCGATTCGGCAGATGGGTCAGTGTCGCGGATAGCGTCGGCATTTCCGTTCCTATAATTTTTCCGGGGGGGTCAAGTCTACCGAATTGCGATCAGGAATAAAGGCGCAATTAACCCGCGCGGGCTCTGCGACCACCACCGCGGGTTGATTTCCTGGCGCCCTCCGGCCGGGCCGGAGCAGGGCGGTTATGCCTTGCCCTGGTCGCCGTAACGGGCGACGTGCTCGGCATCGTTGAAGCGCGGCTGGCTCATCACACGACGCAGAATGGGTTCGAAAAATTCCAGTGGTTCCGAATCATAGTCGGGATCGAAGCAATTCTGATCATAGTTGTGGCAGAAATCGATCGCGTCCTGGTACCAGACGTGGTCGCGAAACATTTCGCGGGTGTTGCGATCGCCGCCGCAGTGATGCGCGTAGTAATACATCTGGAAGATACCGTGATGCTTGACGATCCAGTAGAGGCGCTCGGATACGAACGGCCGCAGGATCGCCGCCGCCATTTCGCTGTGCGAAAAGGTCGCAAGCTCGTCACCGATATCGTGCAGCAGCACGGCGACGATCATTTCCTCGGATTCGCCGGCGCGCAGTGCGCGCGTCGCACCCTGCAGGCTGTGCTCGAGGCGGTTGATCTTGTAACCCGAGATGCTGTGTTCGAGTTTGCGCAGGCTTTCCAGGATTCGATCCGGCAGGCCGGCGGCGTATTCGTGTTCCTTGCGATCGAGGAATTCGTACTCTTCGCGAGTGCCGTCTTCCATACGCGTAAAGTTGACTGCTTGCATGTTGACCTCCACTGAGTCAGGTAGGTTCTGGCCGCTAGGAGCGCAGCAATTCGTTGGCCGGGTCGTAGACCGCGTCCATCTCGAGGTGGGCGCTGCGGCTACCGATCGACGTATCGACGGTGACTTCGAGGCCGGCACGAATCGACTCGGGCTTGAGATAGGCGAAGGCAAGGCTCTTGCCGACGCGGTGACCGTAGGCGCCGCCGGTTGTCAGCCCGATCAGCTCGCCATTATGATACACGGCTTCGTTGCCGTAACATTCGCAGGGGGCGTCATCGTCGAACACCAGGTAAGCCAGTTCGATGACGTAACCATCCTGCTGGCGCTGCTGCAGGTTGTCACGGCCGATGAAATCGCGGCTGGTATCGATAAAACGCTCCATACCCGCCTCGAAGCCGCTGATTTCCTCGGTGAACTCGTTGCCGTAGGCGCGGTACATCTTTTCCATGCGCATCGAGTTGAAGGCATAGCCGCCGAAGTTGCGAATGCCATGGGCTTCGCCGCGGCGCCACAGCGAGTCGTAGATCGACAACAGTTGCCAGGACGGCATGTGCAACTCGTAGCCGAGTTCGCCGGCGTAGGACACGCGCAGCACGCGCACCATTGCGCTGTCGAGCTTGATCTCGCGCGCGCACAGCCACGGGAACGCCTGGTTGGAAAGGTCTGCCTCGGTCATCTGCTGCAGGATCTCGCGCGACTTCGGCCCGGTGACCAGCATCGACGAAACGTCGTCGGTCACGTTAGCAATGTTGACGTCGAAACCGTCGCTGTTGGACTGCATCCAGTGCAGGTCCTTGTGCTCGGAGCCGATCGCCGAGACCAGGTAAAAGAGGTCGTCGGCGAGCCGGGTAATCGACATTTCGCACATGATGCCGCCGCGCGGCGCGTGAAACAGGCTTAAGCCGATGCGCCCGACACGCGGCAGGCGATTACAGGACAGGCGATCGAGGAATGCGGCGGCGTCGGGACCGCTGATTTCGTATTTGGATGCGCCCGAGATATCGATGATGCCGACGGATTGCTGCACCGCCTGGCATTCCTCGGCGACCACCGCATGCGCTTCGCTGTGCGACCAGGAGAGCGATTCGCGCCGCACCGCGTCGGTCTGGAACCAGAGCGCCTTTTCAAAGCCCTGTACCGCGCCGTGCACCGCGCCGTGTTCGAGCAGGCGCGCATATAATGGGCTGGTGCGCCTCGGCCGACCGTGCGGGCGGTTGTCGTTGGGCGCGCCGGTGGCGTACATCGCCTCGTAGGATTCGATGCCCTTGATGGTGCAGTACTTGCTGTCCGCCCAGTCGCCGAAGCGGCGCGTGTCCAGCGGCGCCATGTTGATTTCGGTCTGGCCGTATTTCATCCACTGCGCCATGTACTTGCCGACGCCGCCCTGGGCGATGCCGATGCTGGCGCCGCACAGGTTCCAAAAGTTGCGTAGTCCCGCTACCGGGCCGGCGAGTATGTTGTCGTCCGGCGTATGCGTGATGGGGCCATTGACCACCGATTTGACGCCGACTTCCTCGAAGCTCGGCGTGAGTTCGAAGCAGCGCTCGAGGAAGGGCATCAGCACTTCGAGGTTGGGTTCGAACAGTTCGCGGTCGAAGGACCAGTCCATGCCGTCCAGCGCCCAGGGCCGAGAACCCCACATTTCGTAGGGGCCCACGAGGAAACCCTTGCCCTCCTGGCGGATATAGGCGGAACTGTAGGAATCCCGGCATACCGGCAGCTCGAAATCGAGCGCCTCGATGGCGGGGTGGGTTTCGGTCACCAGGTACTGGTGCTCGAGGTTGACCAGCGGCACATGGGCGCCAACCATTGCGCCGACTTCGCGCGCAAAGCAGCCGGCCGCGTTGACCACGTGCTCGGCGATGATGTTGCCCTGTTCGGTGACCACTTCCCATTCGCCGGAACGCAGTTCATTGATCGCGCTTACACGTGTATTGCGGTAAATCTCGGCGCCGTTGGCACGCGCCAGTTTGGACAGCGGCATGACCACCGAGGTCGGGTCGACGTGACCGTCGTTCGGGGTGCTGGCGATGATGCGCGCCTTGTCGAAGTTCATCAGCGGATTCAGCTTTCTGGCTTCTTCCTTGCTGACGATGTTGAATTCGAAACCGATATTCCGCGCACGGCTTTCCAGGTTGCGGAACCACTCTTCCTCGACGCGGGAAAATCCCTGGCGGACGCTGCCGCACTGGTGAAAGACCGATTTTTCACCGGTCTCCTGGGGCAGGATTTCGTTGTAAAGCCGGATCGTGTAATTGTGGATCTGCGCGACGGTATGATTACCGATGAAGTTCGAGCACAGGCCCGCCGCATGCCAGGTCGAGCCGCTGGTGAGCTCGCCCTTCTCGACCAGCACGACGTCGGTCCAGCCTTCTTTGGTCAAGTGGTAGAGCAGGTTGACCCCGAGAGAACCGCCGCCGATGATGGCGACCCTGGCATGAGTTTTCATCTGTTTACCCTGTGTTTACGCTGCGCTTGTATCGCTGGAACCGCGGTCACGACCGAATGCCTCGCGCGGCAGAAAAATATTGAACTGTTCGCGTATCTGCCGGTCGACATCGTCGCTGACGTGCGTCGGGAAGTAATTGTCGAGTATCTCTTTCTTGCGCGCCAGGGCCTTGTCGAGCAGCACCGGCTTGCCCTGTTCGACCCATTGATTCGGGCTCAGGCGGTCGCCGAGATCGGGATATAGATACTCGGTCTGCATCACTTCCAGCGTCTGGCCGGCGCCGAGATAGTGTCCCTTGTTGCCGAGGCAGACGTCTTTCAACACGTCGAAGCCAAGCGTCTGCTCGTTGACCTCGATGCCGCGCGTGATGCGCAGCGCGGCGCCGAGCACGTCGTTGTCCATCAGCAATGATTCAGGGCAGGTGCCGAGCAGGCTCGCGTACATGCCGGCTGCTTCGTAAATGATGTTGGCGCCGGCAGTGGCCGCGCAGGACAGGGTGTAGGCGCGTTCGGCGCCGGCCTGGAAGTCCGGAAACTTGGCATCGGTCATGCCGCAGGCGGTACCCGTCGGCAGGTTGAAATAATTGCCCATCTGCGCGCAGGCCGACGACAGGATCGCCTGTTCCGGAGAACCGCCGCTCATCGCGCCGGTGCGCAGATCGGAGACGAACGGCCAGGTGCCGAGGATCGCCGGTGCGCCCGGCTTGATCGCGTTGACGAACACCAGCCCGCCGAGGCATTCGGCCCAGGCTTGCGCCACGGCGCCTGCGAGGCAGGGCGGCGCGGTGGCGCCGGACTGTCCCGCCGACAGCAGCAGCACCGGCATGCCGCCCTCGACGGCGACCTTGATACAGGCCAGCGCCTCTTCGGTAAACTTCATCGGCGGCACGACGTGACAACAGGAGATGCTCATGAACGGGCGCTCGCGCCACTTGTCTTCGCCGCCGGCCACCAGGTGCAGCATCTTCAGCGTGTCCTCGAGGTGGTGCGCCTCGGTCCAGCTGCAGCCGATGTGCTTGGTGGTACCCATCACCGCGTTGTAGGCGGAATTGATGTCCATGTCGTGGTTGTTGGTGATATCGCGCAGCACGCAGGTGCGCTGGAACATGTGGATGTGTTCGCAATTGTCGACGATGCGCGCCATGTCGTAGAGATCCTGCGCCTGGGTTTCGCGATACTCGTTTTTCACCGGGTCGGCGATCATCACCGCGGCGCCGGCGGTGGAGAAATGCACACGTGAGCCGCTCAGTGTCAGATCGTGCTTCGGCTCCTGGCCGTGCAGGACCAGGTCGCGCCGGCACTTGCCGAGCGCATCGTCGACCACCGCGCGTGGAAAGCGCAGGCGCTTGTCTTCGCCGTAGATGGCGCCGACGGCGACGCAGGTTTCGATGCAGTGTTGATTGGCATCGGCGAAACCGACTTCCTCGAGGATGCGATAGATCGTGGCTTCGATCTGTTCGATATTGGCATCGGTCAGGGGTTTGTACTGGCCGCCGGTTTCACCCGGATGCACCGGTTTGAGATCTTCGGCCAGGGCTGCGCGGCGCAGTGCGATTTTTGCCTCACGGGCGTTGGAACGTCTCGCCATGTTGATTTACCTCGATGGCCGTTGCGATTGGGGTGAATACCATCGCGCATTTTGAATCAGAATTCGATGGATTCAAGCGATTATTTTTCATAGTATGCATTAGATTTAATAATCCGAGAGCCAGTCCGTGGGAAGACGTTTGCCACCGTTGAATAGCCTCAAGTGTTTCGAGGCCGCGGGACGCCTGTTGAGTTTCACCGAGGCCGCGCGCGAATTGAACGTTACCCAGGCCGCCATCAGTCACCAGATCAAGGTGATCGAGGAGTTTCTTGGCGTCTCACTGTTCAATCGCTACCCGCGCCGTCTGACGCTTACCGACCAGGGAAAAGCGCTGTTGCCCGACGTGATGGAAGCTTTCGACCGGGTGTCAGGCGCGGTTGCGGCGATCAATCGTGAGCAATACTCGAATGTGCTCAGCGTGCGCCTCGCCCCGTCTTTTGCCGCCAAGTGGCTGTCGCCGCGGCTGAAATATTTCTGGCTGCAGTACCCGGAAATCGATCTGCGCCTGTATCACGCGCATCCCGCCGTCGATTTCGATCGCGAGGCCATCGATATCGCGGTGACCTACGGCAAGGGAGACTGGCCGGGCGTGGTGTCGGAAAAGTTGCTGAGCCTCGATTTTTTCCCGGTCTGTTCACCGAGCTTCCTCAACACCGACAAACCGTTGACCGATTTGCACAATCTGCGCTACTACGCGCTGCTGCACGACGCCAACTACGAGTGCTGGCGCGACTGGCTGGCGCTCGCCGGCATCGATGATATCGACGCCAGCCGCGGCACCATCATCGACGACACCAACGTTCTGATCCAGGCGGCCATCGACGGGCAGGGCATTGCGCTCGGATCGACCACCTTCGTCGCCGATCTGCTGGAATCGGGACGCCTGGTAAAACCGTTCGACATATCCCTGGTCAACGAGTTTGCCTATTACGTGGTCTATCCTCCTGAGCATTTGAAAAACCCGGCGGTGCGCGCGTTCGAGGAATGGCTACTCAGCCTGGTGGATTGAAAGTATCATCCACCCCTTGCCGATGCGGGAGTAATCATGCCGAGCCACGACGAGATGAGACAACGTAATCGCCAGCTGCGCGCGGCGCTGACGCCGGCGCAGCAGGCGCAGGCCGCCGAGTCGCTGGCCGCCAGGATCCTGCAGCTGGATGCCTACCGCGACGCGTTGCGCGTGGCGGTCTATTTTGCGGTGAACGGCGAAATCTCGCTCGACCTGCTCATCGATCACGCGCTGGGCGCGGGCAAGCAGGTGTACCTGCCGAACCTCGATCGCGAATCGCTGCGATTTTCCCCTTACTTTCGCGCGCAGAAAATGCGCATCAACAAGTTTCGCCTGCCGGAACCCGACGTCGGCGACGACGAGATGCTGCAACCAGCGCAACTGAACCTGGTGCTGGCGCCGCTGGTGGTATTCGACGCACAGCGTAATCGTATCGGCATGGGGGGCGGTTTCTACGACCGCAGCTTCGCCATGCGTAAGGATCCCGCGGTGCTGCGACCGGTGTTGATCGGCGTGGCGCACGAATTGCAGAAGGTCGACGAGATCGTGCCCGAGGACTGGGACGTGCGCCTCGACCTGGTCGTCACCGACGCCGCAATCTACCGCTAGGCCGGCATTTGTGTTAATCGAAGGTCATTCCCGCTTGCGCCGAACCGGCGCAAGCGGGAATTTCAAGCCAGCGGACTAGTAGTCGTACTTGCCGGCGGAGTAGAGCTGCGCGGCTTTTTCCCACACCGGGCCGGGCTTGCCGTCGCCGACCGGCTTGCCATCGAGTTTCACCACCGGAACCACCTCCTTGCTCGAACTGGAAATCCACACCTCGTCGGCGTTTTCGACCTCATCGCGCGTGACGATGCGTTCTTCGACCGGGATAGTGCCATCGGCGCGCAGCACGCTGAGCAGCACCAGGCGCGTGATGCCCGGCAGAATCTGGTTATCCAGCGGCGGCGTGGCGACCACGCCGCCCTTGACTATGTAGGCGTTGCAGGCGCCGCATTCGGTGAGTTCGTCGTTTTCGTTGAACAGCAGGATCTCGCCGTCGCCCTTGCTGTGCCCCTGGTTGTAGTGCATGACGTTACCGAGCAGCGAGATCGACTTGATGTTGCAGCGATCCCAGCGCATATCGGTGCCGGTAGAGCAGGTATAGGGCTTGATCTTGTCGCGCTCAGGGACAGGCGGCGGTGGAATCTCGAAGGCATAGCCGAACACGGTGGGCTCGATGCCATCGGGATAAGCGTGGTTGCGCCGGTTCTCGGCGCCGCGCGTGACGTGCAGGTAGATGCCGAGGTTGCCGTTGCCGTTTTTCTCCATCAGCGCGCCGCACAGTTCGCGCCACTGCTCCTCGCTCCAGCCGAGCTTGATCTCGATCGCGTCGAGCCCGTCCCGCATGCGCGCGATGTGCGGGCCGAAACCCACCATTTTTCCGCCGTAGGAGGGAATGACCTCGTAAATGCCGTCACCGAACAGGAAACCGCGGTCCATGGGAGAGATGCGAGCCTCTTCGAGTGGCAGGTATACGCCGTTCAGGTATGCAGTGGTCATGTTTACCTCAAAAGGTTAAATGGCAATGAAAAATGGCCGGCAAGTTAAACAGAAACGCGACTTTGAGTAATAGATCCAACAAATGCTAACCATTGTGCCAGAAGCCCCGGGGTGCTGTAAAAACAAGTATCGCGATCGGGTCAGGACGGGACGAAGCCGCAGGCCCTGCGCAGCTCGCGCAGCACCGCTTCGCCTTCGGCCGGGTCGAGCCCGTCCTCGGTCAGCTGGTTGACGCGGGTAACGCCGTCGACGCTGCCGAGCCCGGAAATGTAGCGCAACGTGTCGAGCGGTACGAATTCGGCGAGCAAATCGCGTTGCTGCCACAGCGCGAGGAAGGAGATCAGCGCATAGGCGCCCCAGTTGGACACGTCGGCGATGATCAGCTCGGTGCAGGTCGTGGTTGACGGTATGATGTTCAGGCCGCGCAGTGCCTCGGCGACATTGCCCATGCCGATTTCGTTGCCGCCGTCGCCGATGCCGATGGTCGGGCACTCGCACAGGTTCATGAAACTGTCGAAGCAGGCGGTGTAGTCACTGATGCTCTCGCCGCGCATGTTGTAGTAGCCGCCATCCGCGGCCTGACCGGGGCGCTCGATGGAAATGATTGCCTGCGGTTCGAATTTGTCCAGCGCCTCGCGTGCCTCGGCTTCGCGGCGGTCGTGGTCACCGACGCTGATCTCATGTACCCGGTAGCGCGCCGACAGTGCCTGTGAAAGTGGTCTTCCGCAAACGATGGTCGGCGTGGCGCCCTGCTTTTCGAGCGCTTCGTAGATGGCGATTGCGCCGACCGGACCGTCGGTTTCGAAGGTCTTGACCACCGGGAAGCCGGTGCCGATCAGAATATTGCCCTGGCAATCCCGCAGCATGCGCGCGCCGCGCAGGCAATAACCGGGTTCGAGAAAGGGCTGCACCGTTTTCATGCCGCGCAGGTTACGCGCTACCAGGATATCCTCGATGACACGACTAAGCGCAAGTTCGTCATTATCGTTCATCGATGAAATATGGCTCAGCAGGGCTGTGGTTCAGAGCGCAGGAAGCGGGCGCGCGCGAGCGTGTGGATGTTATGCGCCTGTTCGATGCTGATGGCTTCGAAACGCACGCTATCGCCAGGCGACAGTTGCGCCAGGCGCGAGGTGTCCAGTGCAATCACCGAGCCGATCTTCGGATAACCGCCGATGGTCTGGCGGTCGTTCATCAATACGATGGGCTGGCCATCGGCGGGAATCTGAATCGCGCCGAGGCAAATGCCCTCCGACAGCATGCCGACGATGTCGGAGTGCACGTTTTCGCCTTCCAGGCGGAATCCCATGCGATCGCAGCGATCGGTCAGGCGATACTCGGAATTGAAAAAGCGCCACTGCTGCGTCGCGCTGAACGCCGCCTGCTGGTAGCCGGGCACCACCCGCAGGGTGACCGCGGCGGCGTAATCGGGAAGTTCGGATTCGGGCAGGCAGTAAGCCCCTGGCAAACGCTGCGCGGCGCAGGGAAGGTGATCGCCGGCCTGCAGCTTGTCGCCGTTCAGCCCGCCGATTTTTTCGCGCAGTACCGTGGAACTGCTGCCGAAACTGGGTGCGATATCGAAACCACCGCTCACCGCGAGATAGACCCGCGTGCCGCAGGTGGCGAAGCCGATCTCGAGCCGATCGCCGGCCCGAATATCGGCAGTGCGCCATTGCTGCACGGGTTCGCCGTTCAACTTGCAGGGCGCGGTCGCGCCGGTGATCACGAAACTGGTATCGACTTCAGCCTGCAGTACCAGGCCACCGAAGCTGACTTCCAGGCAGGTTGCGTTGGCGTCGTTGCCGAGCAGGCGATTGGCCCAGTCGAAGGCGACGAAGTCGAGCGGGCCCCCGGTGGTCAGGCCGAGCTTGTGCGCGCCGTAGCGGCCACGGTCGTGCAGCAGGCTCAGCAGGCCGGGCTGGGTGACGCTGAAACCGCTCACAGCTCGCCGCCCTGTGCCAGGAACTGCTCGCGATCGATGGCGCTGAATCGCACGCGATCGCCGACCTTGACCGGCATGCTGGGTTCGGCGGCGGGATCGAACATGCGCGTCGGGCACAGCCCGATCAGGTTCCAGCCGCCCGGCGATACAGCCGGGTAAACCGCGGTCTGCCGGTCGGCGATGGCGACCGCGCCGCGCGGCACCTTTTGCCGCGGGGTGGCCAGCCGCGGGGCTGCGATGCGTTCGTCCACTTCGCCCAGGTAGGCGAAGCCGGGTGCGAAACCGATCGCGTAGACGCGGTATTCCTGCTGTTGGTGGATCTCGATGACCTGCTCGACGCTGATGCCGCCGCGCTCGGCGATGACTTCGAGGTCCGGGCCGGATTCATGACTGTAGTAGACCGGCAGCGTCACCAGTTCTCCGGCGCCGGCGTCGGTGTCGCTCAGGTTGGCGAGTGCGGCACGCAATTGCCGGCGCACCGCGAACGGGTCGCTGCGATCCAGGTCGAAGACGACCAGCAGCGAGGCATAGGATGGCACCAGGTCGACGATCGTCCCGCCCATGCTGGCGAGGATACTGTCGGCCGCGGCCTGGATCCGCGCCGACACCGCGGCGCTGGTTTGCTCGGCGAAATAGACGATGAAGGCATTCTGCCCGGCGACTTCGATTTTCATCGCATGGGTCAGGAGTGGATGATCTGGCGAATTTCCCGGATTGCCGCGACGCCCTCGTCGTTGTCGCCATGCACGCACAGCGTATCGGGTTTCAGTTCCAGGGTATGACCGCTAACCGTGGTGACGGTGCCCCCGCGGCAAATCTGATCGACCTGGGCGAGCATCTTGTCGCGCGTGTGCACGGCGCCCGGCTTGCTGCGCGAAAGCAACTTGCCGTCGTCGTCATAGCAGCGGTCGGCGAAGGCCTCGAACCAGAGCTGGATGCCGAACCTGGAGGCTTCCGTGCGATGCTGGTCGGCTTGCGGTGTTGCCTGCAGCATCAGGTGCACCGGCTTGTGGAAGTCGGAGATGGCCTTCATGATCGGTATGCGCACGTCCTCGCGCGCCATCATATCGTTATACAGCGCACCGTGCGGCTTGACGTAGGCGAGTTCCAGTCCCTGGATCTTGGCCATTCCCTCGAGCGCGGCGATCTGGTAGTGGATGAAGGCCTGTATCTCCTCGGCGGAACAGTGCATCGGGCGGCGGCCGAAGCCGACGAGGTCGGGATAGGACGGGTGGGCTCCGACCATGACGCCATACAGTTTCGCCAGTGCCAGGGTTTTTTCGATCACCAACGGGTCGCCGCCGTGATAGCCGCAGGCGATGTTGGCCTGGTCGATATGCGGCATGACATCCTCGTCGCGCCCCATCTTCCACGAACCGTAGCTTTCTCCGAGATCACAATTGAGCATCAACATGCTGTCCTCCGCCTACATTATGGCCAGGTGGCTGTTGGGTAAATCGGTCACCAGCATGCAGCCGGGGGAATGGGTTATGCAAAACGGCGGGCGCGCCTGTTCGACCGCGACCTGCGGGGTCACGCCGCAGGCCCAGAACAGCGGCACCTCGCCGGAGTGGATGGTCACCGCATCGCCGAAGTCGGGGTCGTTGATGTCACGTATGCCAATCGCATGCGGATCGCCGAAGTGAATCGGCGCGCCGTGCACCGCCGGGAAACGCGTACAGATCTGGATCGCACGAATCGCGGCGGCCGGTTTCATCGGCCGCATGCTGACTACCATCTTGCCAGAGAAGCGCCCCGCGCTGGCGCAATCGATATTGGTGCGGTACATCGGCACGTTGACGCCCTCGCTGACGTTGCGTACCTCGAGGCCGTCGGCGATCAGCGCTTCCTCGAAGGAAAACGAGCAGCCGAGTACGAAGGACACCAGGTCGTCGCGCCAGCGTTTGCGGATGTCGAGCACCTCGTCCACCAGCTCGCCGTGTTCGAACAGGCGGTAGCTCGGCACATCGCTGCGAATGTCGAGATCGTCGCCCAGCTTCGGAATGCGGTAGTCGCCGGGCGTCGACGCCATGCCGATCAGCGGGCAGGGGCGCGGATTGGCCTGGCAGAACTGCAGGAATTCGTTGGCATAATCGGCCGGCAGGATGCACAGGTTGCCCTGCACGTAGCCGGGCGCATAGCCGGAAGTGTTGCTGGTGAACTCGCCACGGCGGATCTTGTGGCGCAGTTCGAGCGGTGAGATGTGCTGATTCATGGCTGCCTACGATACGGTTGCAGGCAGGCTTTTACAACTGTTTGGCACGCTCGCGCAACACATTTTTCTGTATCTTGCCGGTGGCGGTCTTGGGCAATTCGCCGAACACGACTTTCTTCGGCCGCTTGAAGCGCGCCATGTTGGCGGCGCAGAAATCGATCAACTCCTGTTCGGCGGCACTGGCGCCCGGTTTCAGCTCGACGAAGGCGCAGGGCACCTCGCCCCACTTGTCGTCGGCGAGCGCGACCACCGCGGCATCGCCGACCGCGGGGTGGCGGTAGAGCACGCCTTCGACTTCGACCGAGGAAATATTCTCGCCGCCCGAGATGATCACGTCCTTGGCGCGGTCCTTGACCTGGATGTATCCGTCGGGGAACACCACGGCGATGTCGCCGCTCATGAACCAGCCATCGCGAAAGCACTCCGCGGTCGCCGCGGGATCCTTCAGGTAGCCCTTCATCACGGTGTTGCCGCGAATCACGATCTCACCCATGGTCTCGGCATCCCAGGGCACCGGTGTGCCGGTTTCGGGATCGATCACGTCGACCGCCTCGGTCATCGCGAAACGCACGCCCTGGCGCGCCTTGAGTTCGGCCTGGCGCTCGATCGACTGCTGGTACCAGTCGTCCTGCGGCGCCGAGTGCAGGATATGCCCGTAAGTTTCGGTCAGGCCGTAAACGTGCATCACCTCGAAGTTGAACTGCGCCATGCTCTCCAGCACCCTGGCTGGCGGCGGCGCGCCGGCGGTCATCGCGTGCACCTTGTGGTCGAACACCTTCTGGTCTTCCTTCGGCGCGAGCGCCAGCATGTTGAGCACGATCGGTGCGCCGCCGAAGTGGGTTATCTTGTGCTCTTCGACCAGCTCAAAGAACAGCCTGGGCGCGAATGCGCGTATGCACACCACGGTGGCGGCGAGCGCGGTCATGGTCCAGGCGTGACCCCAGCCGTTACAGTGGAACATCGGCACCGTGTAGAGGTAGCGCGGGTGGGGAGGCAGGGCCCAGGAGACCACCGTGCCCATGGTCATCAGGTAAGAACCGCGGTGGTGATAGACCACGCCCTTGGGGCGCCCGGTGGTGCCCGAGGTATAGTTCAGCGTCAACGCCTGCCACTCGGTTTCGGGTGGCCGCCAGGCGAAGGTATCGTCGCCGCGATCGACCAGGTCTTCGTAAAAGCTGAACTCGATGTCGCTTGGCAACGGCGGTTTCTCGCTTGCGTCGACGTCGTCGATGATGACGATTTCGGGTCGCGTCTGACAACTTTGCAGCGCGGCTTCGAGCACCGGCCACAGTTGCCGGTCGCAGATGAACAGGCGCGTTTCGGCGTGGTCGATGATGTAGGCGACGGTATCTGCGTCGAGGCGAGTGTTGATGGTGTTGAGCACTGCTCCTGCCATCGGGATGGAAAAATGACTTTCGAACATTTCCGGGGTGTTGAAGGCGAGCACCGAAACCGTGTCGTTGCGGCCGATGCCGCGCGCCGCCAGGCTGGAGGCGATGCGCGTGCAGCGGTTGCGCAGCTGTGCCCAGCTGTAACGCCGCTGGTTATAGATCAGCGCCTCGCGCTGCGGGTAGATGTCGGCGCTGCGTTGCAGGAAGGACAGCGGCGTGAGCGCGACAAAGTTGGCGTCGTTGGCTTCGAGCTGGTCGTATTCGATCGTCATCTTGCACCTGGATCCTGAGTCGATGATTGATAGTTAAACAGCATCTAGTTCCTGACCGGCGATCCGGCGTCGAGCATGCTGTCGATGCGCGCGCGCGTCGCCTCTGTGTTGATCAGCGTCAGAAAAGAACTCCGCTCGGCATCGTAAAAATCCTGCTCGCTGCAGACGCTGCCGGGGTCGACGTCGCCGCCGGTGACGATGCGCGCCATCTCGGTGCCGACATTCACGTCGTGCGGCATGAACAGGCCCTTGTCGCGGGAATCTTCCAGCCATTTGACCATTTCCTGAAAAACCGGTCTACCCGGCATCACCAGGTCGGGGCGTTCGAATGGCACCTGGCCGGCCGCGTCGTCGATGGCGGCGATGGCCTCGCCGAGGATGCGGTCGCGGTTGATGACGAAGCGATCGTTTGCGCGCAGCATGGCCTGCTTGCGCGCGATCACAGGTGAGGTCGCGGTCTTGCCGTAACCGAGGTTCATGAAGGCTTTCCAGCAGGCTTCGCTGATGTCGTCGCGGCACTGCAGCAGCTCGATCCAGCGATACAGGGTTTCCTTGCAGCCGCCGCCGCCCGGCACCACGCCGACCAGCGATTCGACCAGGCCGGTGACCGAGTTGGCGTGGCAGATGACCTGTTTGGCGTGCAGCACGACTTCGAAGCCGCCACCGATGGACATGCCTACCGGCGCCGCCACCACCGGGAAGCTGGCGATCTGCATGCGGTGCACGGTTTTCTGGAAGTCGGCGAGGAAGCGATCCAGTCCGTCCATGTCCTCGCGCCGGAAGAATTCGCGCACCGCCTGCAGGTTGACCCCACAGGAAAAATGCTGGGCGTCGTTATGCACGATCAGGCCGCGCATGCCGTCGGTTTCTACCGCACCCAGCGCGTCGTCGAGAATCGCCATCGAATCGGCGTCGAGGGCGTTCGCCTTGCTGTGGAACTCGACCAGCGCGATACCGTCCAGGTCGTACCAGCTGGCGACCGCGCAGCGGTTACGCGGCGTCAGCGTCTGGCGCTTTTCGCTGAAACGGATGACTCCGTCGGGGCGTTGTATCGCCTGCCATTTACCGCCGTGCCGGCGCGCCTGCAGTGCACCGTCGGCGACGTGGTAAAAGCTCGAGCCGCGCGCCTCGGCGAGAAATTCGGGAACCGGCCGTTGCTCGGCTTCGAGGCGTTCGATGAAGCGATCGACACCGATCTCGTCGAGCATTTCGAAGGGTCCCTGGATCCAGTTGTAGCCGAGCTTCATCGCGTCGTCGATGGCGACCGGGTCGTCGCCGACTTCGGGAATCAGCGCGGCCGCGTAACTCAGGCTGCGCGACAGCACGCGCCAGGCAAACTGGCCGTAGCGGCTGTCATCGTCGAGCAGCAGGCTGATACCCTGTTGTTCGGCGCGTTCGGCGAGTGGCAGGTTCAGCCGCGGCGCCGGCCGGTACTGCAGCGATTCGAAGTCGAGCACTTCGCGGCCCGCCTCGCCGTCGCGATAAAAACCCTTTCCCTGCTTGTTGCCGGTCTGGCCAGCCGCGATCATCTGCGTCATCAGCGGAATCTTCGTCGCTTCCGCGTGAAACGGGTCGTCGGCAGGCAGGATGTTGACCAGGCTTTGCACCACGTCCGACATCAGGTCGATGCCGATCAGGTCGTAGAGACCGAACACCCCGGTTTTTGGAATTCCCATCGGGCGGCCGAAGATGGCGTCCGCCTCCAGCGGGGTAAGCCCCATATCGAACGCGGCCTGCAGCGCGCACTGGATGGTGAATACGCCGACCCGGTTGCCGAGGAAGCCGGGCGTATCGAGGCAGGGCACTACGCCCTTGCCGAGCTGCTGCTCGCAGAAGTCGGCCAGCTCGTCGATGACTGCAGCGTCGGTGTCCTCGCCGCGCACCAGCTCCAGCAGGCGCATGAAACGCACCGGGTTGAAGAAATGGGTGATCGCAAAGCGCCGGCGAAACGCCGGCGGCATATCCTCGACCAGCAGGCGGATCGGGATGGTCGATGTGTTCGAAGTGATGATGGCGCGCTCGTGACAGACGTCGTCGAGGCGTCGGTAAAGATCCTTCTTGATGTCCAGCCGCTCGACCACGGCCTCGGCGACCCAGTCGCAATCGGCGAGTTCGGCGAAATTGTCGCGCGTGTTGCCGAGGTGGATGAACGCCTCGGCATCCTTGCTGATCAATCCCGGCTGATTCGGATCGCGCAGGCGTTCGAGGCCGCGTTCGGCGAGCGCATTGGGATTGTCGGCGCCGGGCAGATCCAGCAACCAGACTTCGATGCCGGCATTGGCGACCTGTCCGGCAATGCCCGCGCCCATGGTGCCCGCACCGATTACCGCAACTTTACTGATAGTCATGAATGTCCTCTAGGCCTGGTTTTCGAGCGAACCGATCCAAGCGCGCAGTTTTTGCAGTGTTTGCCGCGGCGCCTCGATCGGCAACATGTGGCCGTAGCGCTCGATGACGCTGACGCGCGCGCCGAGTTCCTCGGCAAAGGTCATGCCGGCCTTCAGCGGGGTCAGCCGGTCCTTGCGCGCCAGGATCAGCTGCGCCGGGACGTCGATGTTCTTTGCGACCGCGCTGCCGTTTTTATATTCGGCGCAGGCGACGAGGTCGGCGTGCAGCGGGTTGCGCGCCATGATCTGGCGACCGATGGCGATCGGCTGCATGCCGGGTACCGCGCTGATGCCATACTGGGCGTCGGGTCCGAAACCCCACATCAGCAACATTTCAGCGGCCGCGCCGGCGTTGTCGGCGGCGGCCTCGATCAACGCCGGATTGACCGGTATCGCGCCGGCTGTGCCGACCCCGGTAATCGATTTCAGCAGTTCAGGCGCCTGCTTGGCGAGTTCGAGTACCTCGAGGAAACCCTGCGAATGGCCGACCGCGTGCACCTTGCTGGCGCCGCTGGCGCGGATGAATTCGGCGAGCCACGCGCCCATGTCCTCGATCGTGGTCAAAGCCTCGCCCTGCGACAGGCTGTGGCCGGGCAGGTCGGGCGCCAGCACCGAGTAGCCGTTGTAGGCGAACCAGCGGGTCTGCAGGGCCCAGCTGCGGTGGTCGAGGCCGCTGCCGTGCACGAACATTACCGTCGGCAGGCTGCTGTCGAATTCCTTGCCGCCGGTTGCCGCATAAGTTTTGTGACCGCGTACCTCGCAATACATCAGGCCGCTCCCGCGACGCGCTGCGCCGCCTTGAAGCCGCGCGTGAAGTCGGCCTTGATGTCGGCGATATCCTCGATGCCCACCGACACGCGAATCATGTCCGGGCTGATGCCGGCGGCCTGCATGTCTGCCTCGGTGAGGCGCGAGTGCGTGGTGCTCGCCGGGTGCAGCACCAGCGTGCGCGCATCGCCGACGTTGGCGAGATTCGAGGCCAGTTCCAGCGTATCGATGAATGCCGCGCCGCCGCGTCGACCGCCGACCACGCCGAAACACAGCATCGAGCCGGCGCCGTCGGGAAACAGCGTCGCCGCCAGCGCGTGGCTGGCGTTGGATTCCATATCCGGGTAATTGGTCCAGGTTACCGCCTCCTGTTGCTGCAGCCAGTCGAGCAGGGCTTTGGCGTTGGTCACGTGCTGCTTCATGCGCAGGTTCAGGGTCTCGATGCCCTGCAGGATCAGGAAGGCGTTGTGCGGGCTCATCGACGCGCCCAGGTCGCGCATCGATTCGGCGCGCATCTTCATCACCAGCGCCGACGGGCCGAATTCTTCCCAGAAGCGAATGCCGTGAAAGGGTGCATAGGGTTCGGTTAATTCGGGGAAACGCCCGCTCTGCTGCCAGTCGAAACGGCCACCATCGACGACCGCGCCACCGATGGCGACGCCGTGACCACCGATCCACTTGGTGACCGAATGCACCACGACATCGGCGCCGTGATCGATCGGCCGGCACAGCGTAGGGGTGGCGAAGGTGGCGTCGACCACGAGCGGAATGCCGGCTTCATGGGCGATGGTGGCGATAGTCGGAATATCGGAGATTTCCAGCCCGGGGTTACCGATGGATTCGCAGAACACCATCTTGGTGTTGGGCCGAATCGCGGCGCGCAGCGCCGCTGCGTCGTTTACCGGCACGAAGCTGCAGTCGATACCGAGCCGTTTGATGGTGTGCTTCAACAGGGTGGCGGTAGAACCATAGATCTGCGTGGCGGAGATGATGTGGTCGCCGGCGGAGCACAGCGTGATGAAGGTCATGAATAGCGCGCTCATGCCCGAGGCGGTGCAGATCGCGCCGCTTCCGCCTTCGAGCGCGGCGATGCGCTGTTCCAGCACCGCCACGGTCGGGTTGCTGATGCGGCTGTAGATATGGCCGCCCTGTTCGACATTGAACAGCGACGAGCCTTCGCTGACGCTCTCGAATACGTAGGAAGTCGTCTGGTAAACCGGTACCGCGCGCGAGCCGTGCTCGCTCTCCGGAACGTAGCCGCTGTGCAGCGCG
>Ga0209536_100004114_pt1 | contig 23104 bp, 20 predicted proteins | sample DeeMarSeWOR28_12_FD_187461 | JGI IMG/M metagenome (GOLD analysis project Ga0209536, IMG submission 187461) | Marine sediment microbial communities from White Oak River estuary, North Carolina - WOR-2-8_12 (SPAdes) (version 2) | ecosystem: Environmental > Aquatic > Marine > Intertidal zone >... | reverse complement strand
GATCGATTCTTCAGACATCGTATGCCGTCTCAGCCACGTGAGCGTAAGCAAACTGGACAGGGCTCGGGCTTCATAATAGATACCAATGGTTACATACTTACAAATAACCATGTAGTCGGTAATGCGGATTCAATCAATGTGAAGTTAAGCGATGGCCGTGAGTTACAGGCAAAGTTGATAGGCAGTGACGAAAAATCAGATGTTGCTGTAATAAAGGTTGATGGAGACAATCTTCCAACAATACCTTTAGGGGACTCTGATAATTTGGAAATCGGGGAGTTAGTAATAGCAATCGGCAATCCTTTTGGGCTTACTGAGAGCTTGACGCTTGGTATTGTAAGTGCAAAAGGACGTAGCACGGTAGGAATTGCCGAGTACGAAGATTTTATTCAAACTGATGCGGCGATAAATCCGGGCAATTCCGGTGGACCTTTGATAAATCTTGAGGGAAAAGTTGTTGGCATAAATACAGCTATTTTCAGTCAGAGTGGTGGTAATATGGGTATAGGTTTTGCAATCCCCATTAACATGGCCAGGAATATCAAAGATCAACTTGTACTGCAGGGAAAAGTTACCCGGGGACAGTTAGGAGTCATGATAGGTGAGCTTACGAAAGACCTTGCAGAATATTTTGACATCGATTCATCAAAAGGTGTAGTAGTAAATGATGTTTTGAAAGACAGCCCTGCAGAGAAAGCCGGCATAGAAAGAGGCGACATTATTTTAGAGATTAATGGTCGCAAAGTAGAAAATGTAGGTCAATTGCGAAATACTGTGGCAATGGTATCGCCAGGCACACAAGTCAGGTTACTTATTAATCGCAATGGCACAAAAAAGACTCTTAATGTCAAAATTGGAGAATTGTCGGACACCACTGCACAAGCAGATACTTCAAAACTATCCGAAAAATTGGGCATGACTTTGCAGGAAATGACTGAGGATCTAAGCAGATTTTTCGGAGATACACCTGAAAGAGGAGTAGTTGTCACTAAGGTTGTTCCTGGTAGTAGTGCGCAAAAGGCAGGGATTCGGCCCGGCAATATTATTTTGAGCGTAAATCAGAAAACAGTACGAACTCTTCAAGATGTTAATGAGGCACTGAGAGAATCCATAGAGACCAAAAAAGTGCTTTTATTAATTAAAGCCGAAGGATTTACACGATTTGAGGTTATTCCATTTGAATAAACCTAACTAAATTATAGATGGAAATGTTCCCTTAGCATTTTCTGTCTTAAAAAGTACTAAAGGGGCTGGCAGTTAGCTAATGCTAGCCCTTTTTTATTTCAAAAGAATAACATCATTAATACATTTATTTGAAAAATTAAATACTCATCTTGATGATTATCTTATATCTGCCCTGCTTTTATAGCGAGCTTATTTATTATTTTAGCGAATATAAGTCGGTGTATGGGTTGCAACAGATACCAATAGAGTGTACCGAACAAACCTTTTGGTGCGAAGAATACGGTCTGCACAATATGAGTAAGGTTCTCTTTTATTGGTTTGGCCTCAAATTCCAGCCAACCATCGCCCGGCAACTTCATTTCTGCTTTTAGCCTGATCATGTTGTTTGGTTTGACCTTGACAACTCGAAAGAAATCGATTGTATCCCCCAAATTAATATTACCTGCCTCTGGCCGACTCTTTCGCATCCCAACACCACCGATAATTCTGTCTATTGCAGCACGCAGACGCCATAATATATTATATGGCCAGCCATTTGGTCCTCCGAGTTCTGTAAAGGCTTTGTAAGCCGCTTCGGCACTACAGCATGATGCTATCTGCTTGACTTCGACAATCATACCGTTCTCAATCTTACTGAAGTAAATTGAGTCTCTTGTATCCTTGGCTACTTCTGCTCTTAACTGGATGTATTCTGGATCTAATTGCTGCAGGGCCATCTGAACAGCATTCTTGTAACCTGAAGGCTTAATATCTGAAAACAATTTAAACGCTTTGTTGTTTGTTACAATTACTTCATTCCTGAGACCCTCTATTAGTGGCCGGGCATAGGATGCTGAAATGGGTGTGACCCAATGTACCCAGTATGATGACAAGCGAGGCGTCAGAACAGGTACATGAAACAGCCAACGATGAAGACCTCGTACCTGGGCATAACCTTTCATCATATCTCCATATGTAAGAATATCAGCTCCACCGATTTCGATAATCTGATCTGCGCTCGCAGGATTTTTTAGGGATGCTATCAAATACGAAATAACATCATTGATTGCTAAAGGCTGAACTTTGGTCCTGACCCATCTTGGACAAATCATAGTAGGTACACGTTCCGTCAGATATCTTATCATCTCGAATGATATACTGCCTGAGCCGACGATTATAGCCGCTCTGAATTCAGTAACAGGCACACCAGATCTTCGCAGGACATCGCCTGTCTCCTGTCGTGATCGCAGATGTTCAGACAACTGTGCCGACGGATTACCTAAACCTCCAAGATAGACAATACGCTTAACACCGGCGTTTTTCGCCGCTTCTCCAAAATTTCGAGCGGCTGCTATATCTTTTTCAGCGAAATCAGCACCTCTGGTCATGCTGTGAATAAAATAATAGGCAGCATCAACATCGGCCATGGTGGATTCCAGTGTTTCCGGTAAAAGCACATCACCAATGGCAATTTGAATCTTTTTCCTCCAGTCATATTTCTCGAGTTTTTGGGAATTTCTGACAAATGCTCTGACTTGATACCCCTCCTCCAGGAGACGAGGTATTAAATGACCACCAATATAGCCTGTGGCACCAGTAACAAGAGCTCGTTTCAAATCATTCATCTGTTATGTATTATACAATTTTCACTTGTATAATTCAGCACCTGTGTTTATTTTTGTTGAGTACTTCGTTTACATAGTTTATCTGAGTTTATTGTAATAAAATAACAATAACCATTAATCTTGAGCAAAAGGATTTAAGAATGAATTTACATGCAATTTGTGCGCGTAATCGGATTAATTCTAATGAGACTCTTGAATCGATCATCCACCGCTGGTCTCCACGCAATATGAATGGGGAAGCGGTTACTGTCGATGAACTGAAACCTTTATTTGAGGCTGCACACTGGGCACCTTCCTCTTTTAATAATCAACCTTGGCGTTTTTATTATGCCCTGAAAGGTACAAAAGAATTTCAAATACTATTTGATCTGTTAGTCGAGAAGAACCAGCAGTGGTGTAAAAATGCCGGCTGCCTGGTGATCCTGGTGTCCAAGACAACTTTTGACCATGACAGGTCTCCAATGCGGACACATGCTTTTGATACAGGCGCTGCATGGCATGCCTTTGCTATTGAAGGAATTCGACGCGGCTTGGTTGTGCACGGGATGGCCGGTTTTAACTATGATGCGGCCGCAAAGGTTTTAGGCCTGGGGAGGAATATCACGTAAACTGTATGATTGCGGTTGGCAAACCTGCACCTGAGGTTGAAAAAGAGGCCATTACTCAACGAAAATCGATTGATGATATTGCAATCCCTTATAAAAGGAGCGAATCATGATAAAAATTATTCATTCAGACCAGCGGCATTTCAGTGATTTCGGCTGGCTAAAGACTTATTGGTTATTTTCATTTTCTTCTTATTATGATCCGGATAACATTCAATTTGGTGCATTACGGGTGTTTAATGATGATGTGGTTGAACCGGGAACCGGTTTTCCAACTCATCCCCATGAGGAAATGGAAATCATTACAGTTCTGCTTGAAGGAGAGATGACTCATAAGGACAGCATGGGTAACAAGTCTGTCATCCAAAAGGGAGATGTTCAAAGGATGTCCGCCGGAACTGGTTTAACCCATTCAGAGTACAACTTGGCTGACAAACTTGTGCACTTCTATCAAATATGGATATTTCCTGATGAACGAGGCTTGTCACCAAGTTACGACCAGAAACGATTTGACGAAACTTCCTGGAAGAACGTTCTACTGCCGGTGGCTTCCGGACAGGGAATACCAGATACAGTTAATTTTCACACAAATGCCACAATTTATCTTGCAGATCTGGACAGTGGTAAGGATGTAAAGTTTAAAGCAACCAAATCACGTCGTGTTTTTGTTTATGTAACAACCGGCGAACTAAAGATTAACGGTCAGCAACTCCGAGAGAAGGATCAGGCCCGTATTGATTTAGAAGATAATATCCATATCGAAGCTATTAAATCCGCTTCCTTCATTTTAATTGATGTACCTTCCTGTAAGGGTTGGGGGTACAGCTCAGATACGTTAAAAGGGAAGCGAATTTGAAAATGGAATCTTTTACTCTTTTTATTTTTCCTTTCTTTTTCATTTTTCTATTTTTAGTGGAACAAATAAATCCACTTAGAAAAAAGACAAAACCTGTTCTTAAACGTTTCTTTATTAATTTGACCTTAACAGGAATTGTTTTTATTGTAGGAGGACTGGTTGTTCGAAATGTCGGACTGGGTACCTCTAAATGGATCTCAGCGCGAGATCTTGGTTTACTATTTTTCTTTCCTTTACCACAATGGGCAAACATATTAATCGGTTTTTTGCTGTTTGATTTGACTTTCTACTACTGGCATCTGGCGAATCATAGAATACCGTTACTGTGGCGTTTCCACAATGTCCACCATATTGATCCCGACCTAGATGTTTCGACTTCTTTTCGCTTTCACTTTGTGGAGATTGCTTACTCGTCTTTTTTTCGTGTTTTTCAGGTCTTTGTTATTGGAGCCACTCCATTGACATATGTCATCTATGAAACGGTGTTTATGTGCGGGACAATGTTACATCATTCAAATATTAAGCTTCCGTTAAAGATAGAATATTACCTGAACAAAGTACTTGTAACACCTCGAATGCATGGAATTCACCACAGTGATGTTAAAGATGAGACAAACTCGAATTATTCTGTGTTATTTTCATTCTGGGACAAACTCCATAAGTCTCTTGTCCTGAACATACCGCAATCTACTATAAAAATTGGTGTACCCGGATACCAATTAACGCAAGACAATCAATTATTTAGACTATTTATTATGCCATTTATTAGCCAGAGACAATACTGGCACAATAAAGATGGTTTATTGCCCCAGAGCAACCGAAATAAAAATTTCAAGAAAACCACAATGATTGAGTAATGTTTATAAAAATATTTTGATTTCAAGAAAACAGATTGATCTAATTTTAATTTATAATATTGGAGTAAAATGAAGAAAATGCACTTCTGGATATTGCTTATAATTATTGGTCTGGTTGCATTCCTAGTCATACTTTCAATTATTTCTAGGAAAAAACCTTCTACAGGCTTGATAAATGGACGTTTACGACCATGTTCCGATCGACCGAACTGTGTTTGCAGTGAAGACAAAGAATTAACTTCGTATGTAAAACCACTGACGTTCTCTGGAAATGTAAAGAGCAACTGGGAAAGAGCCAAACAAATCATACTTGAGATGGGAGGGAAGATTATGCACGAGGAAGATTGCTATCTGTGGGCCACCTTCAGTACAAGGATATTTCGTTTTGTTGATGATTTGGAACTGAGAATAGACAAGGATAACGGAGTGATACACATTCGCTCAGGTTCGAGGGTGGGATACTCGGATATGGGAGTGAATAGAAGAAGGGTTGAGGATTTTCGGGCCAGATTCGATCAAAGTTCATAATGAGTCGATATTTAAGCTAATACATTACTTAAGACAACAAGAAATACATTTCTTTACAGTTATTAAATGGTATAATACCATCCAATTACAGCGGATTGAATCAGACAAGGTTACCTAAAGATTATTTTATTTTGAATTGTTAGTTTACAGTATGACTTTAAAGAGTTGTCGTGAAGATTACAGACGATATCAGCAGACAACCAGTGCATATATTCCCTGGTTTCCAAAGAGGGGGATAAAGTGAAGTGGATTATTGATCTCATGGAACGCGGTTGGATACCTGATATATTCATCCGCATGGGCATCCGCAACCTGGATCGGATACGATTGAGGATGCAAGACAAAGGTAATCCTGAGGCTAACTTGCAGGCTAAAATGGACTTCATCAAAAATCTGCGACAAAGCCCAATAGCCTGCCAGACTGACAAGGCAAATGAACAGCACTATGAATTACCCCCGGCTTTCTTCGAAAATGTTCTTGGTCCTCACCTGAAATACAGCTGTTGTTATTGGCCGAAAGGAATTGAGACACTGGCTGATGCCGAGCAAGCCGCATTAGAGCAGCTTTGTTCACGAGCTCAAATAGAAGATGGTATGGAAATACTGGAATTAGGTTGTGGATGGGGAGCCTTTAGTTTATGGATCGCCAGCAGATACCCCAGGTCTCAGGTAGTTGCCGTCTCAAATTCCTCTGACCAGCGAGATTTTATCCAGCGCAATGCTCAAGAAGCTAAACTGAGTAATATCGAGGTTATAACCTGTGATGCTAATGTATTTCATTCAGACAGGTGTTTTGACCGTATCGTGTCGATAGAGATGTTTGAGCATATGCGTAATTATCAAAAACTTTTAGCTGGTATTGCAACCTGGCTCAAATCCGAGGGAAAACTTTTTATCCATATCTTTACACATCACCAGTTTGCCTATTTCTTCGAGACTGAGGGCGAAGATAACTGGATGGGACGTTATTTTTTCACTGGCGGTATGATGCCGTCGGATGATCTGATGCTATACTTTCAGGATAGGCTCATCATATCTGACCACTGGCGACTCAATGGTACGCATTACCAAAAGACCGCCGAGGCATGGCTAAAGAACATGACCGTCACTCGTGAAAAAATTCTAAAAGTGCTTGAAAAAGTATATGGAGCTGACCAGAAAATGATATGGTTTCAACGCTGGCGCATCTTCTTTATGGCCTGTTCGGAATTGTGGGGATTTAAAAAAGGCAAAGAATGGTATGTTAGCCATTATCTCTTTGAAAAAAGATAGGATTAAGCTGCATTACTCTAAAACGCATTCACTTCTGACCATTCCTCTCCGGTGATGGAAAACTTTTTGCGATGATGTTTAGAAGAACCATCGCTAAGGCCCATGCCATTGCCAGTATTACGATCTTTACGCCGGGCAACTGTTCAATTGTAAGTGCACCAAGGCGTTGACCAGATAAATAAGCGATTGGGCCAAAAATAGCTCCTGTAATTGCCGCATACCCAAGGTGATTTTGAAGCCATTTCAATGATGTATCTATTGTGATTGAGAAGTTCACCCATAATGCAAGCAGCCACAGAGTTGCCAAAGGTGTCGGAATTAACCATCGTTTGGGTGTATAGATATCAAAGCTGATAAGTAGTGAGTCAAATATTAAACCGAAGATAATCGATACTGAAAGTAGTATCAGAATTCGAGTTAAGAATCTTGATCCTCTGATGCCAACAGAGGCCAAAACCAATAAAGTTACTATTAATGGCCCAAGCCAAAATAAATCCTTGGCAGCACCGATTACACACGCAAACCACCCTATTGTTGGGCCAATAATAAAAAACAACGATTTCAAAACCTTAAAGCCTTTTTGAATCAGAAGTTTCCTCCGTACCGGTTACAGAAAAATGAGTCTGATCACACCTGTACAACGGCTTGGCAAAAACCATTTGAACATCTCCAATATAGTGCTCTTCAAATGCACCTTCGCAATAGCATAGATAATATTCCCACATGCGAATAAAATATTCATCAAACCCAAGAGATTTAATCCGCTCCAGATTTTTATTGAAACCTTTTCGCCACCATCTGAGAGTTTCGACATAATGCGCTGTGATATCCTCCAGGTGAACTGGTCTCAGATCCGTAAATTTGCTGATAGCATTACAGAGAGGCGTAACAGCAACAAGACAACTTCCGGGAAAGATATAGCGTTTGATAAAGTCTACAGTCCGAATGTGTTGCTTGTAATACTGTTCTGTAATAGTTATTGCCTGAAGGGCCATAAGACCATCCGGCTTAAGAAGCTTACTACAGCACTGCAGGAACTGGCCAAGATACTGATGACCTACTGCTTCAATCATTTCAATGCTGACAAGTTTATCATATATTCCCTTTACATCTCGATAGTCTTTAAGAAGTATTTGTACTTTCTCTGTAAGGCCCAACTCTCGTACGCGACTCAGTGCCCACTCATATTGTTCACGAGAAATTGTAGTAGACGTCACCTTACAGCCGTAATTCATCGCAGCGTGTATTGCAAAACCACCCCACCCTCCACCGACCTCGATAACATGGTCCTTAGGTTTTAGTTCCAACTTGCGGCAGATCCTATCATATTTTTCAGTGGAAGCCTGTTTTAATGTGCTGTTTGCGTTACTGAAGATTCCACAGGAATAAGTCATAGTTTCATCAAGAAACGAAGAGTAGAATTCATTTCCAAGGTCGTAATGGGCATAAATATTCCACTGGCTGCCTGCTCGGGTATTTCGGCGCAACCAATGATACAAACGCAAAGCTGGCACTGTCATCCAGGCCCATCCCTTTTCCATTCTGCTTACTAAAGTAAGATTGTGCACCATTATTCGAATGAGTGCAGGGAGATTACCACAAGACCAATAGCCGAGCATGTAGGCTTCAGCAGCACCAACATTACCTCCGAATAGCAGTTTTGTATAGAAACGATCATCATGAACTGTTATTGTAACGTCTGGAGCTAATTCGGAATCGTTTTTACCGTAAGCCTGCAAACGTTCATCATCCTGCAGAGTTATCTTACCCCAGGTCAAGGTTTTTAACCGGCCTATTATAATACTACGGGCCCGATTTTCTAAAAGCCCCGGCTTATTTTTGTGATTGAATCCTATTTTATTAGGTGCAATCTTTTCATTCATTATTATTTTTCCTTTTGTGCTTTCCGTTTTTCAGGATGAACGTAGAACGGAGCCCCTTTTCTCCAGAGACGGAATGCCTGCCAGTGAATTTTGACCAATACCTGAACTGTCATTAGAGGATACCGCATTAAAACTCTAAAAAGATTCGATTTATTGATTGGTTTACGTTTTAGGCTCAGCGTTGCATCAAATATTTTACTATCTCCGACAAAATCTTCCATATGAACCTGAATACGTTTCCCAGGTTTCGAGAAACGCCAATCGTAATTTACATTCATATCGATAAATGGTGAAACATGGAAGTTCTTAGCAAATCTATATCGCTTCCATTGACCCGAATGCTCATTCATCTCTGGAGACAAAACGTAGCAGTGACGTTCACGCCAAGGCGTATTCGTTATTTCAGCGATGATCGTATCTACATTTTGATCTGCCTTATCATAGCAGTAGAAGAAGCTGACAGGATTGTAGCAATGACCAAAATATCGCAAATGAGTTAATATGCGAATCGGCCCTTGTGGCCGACGACCTGTACGGTCCTCGAAAAGTGAACACACCGATTCATCAAGTGATGTATCCGAACTTCCTAAGTAGTCTTTTCTACGAAAATAGGCAATATTAAAACGATTGACTGACCAAAATGTACAATCCCGGAATACCTCAGAAAGCTCATTTAAATCAAGATACATCATATAAAGAGAATATTGGAATTCGTTCTTTACTGGTTCAAACCGGCGATGGCGAACCGTACCTTCGTAAACTGCGCTATTCATCTTATAGACTTTTCCCAAAATATTTGCAGGCGGCTAAGGCGCTTTTTACTCCATCCTCGTGAAAACCGTTTCCCCAATACGCACCACAATAGTGAGTTCTGTTTACCCCACTAATCTCTCCGTAACGCCGCTGAGCACTCATGGCACATGGTTCGTATGCAGGATGTGAGTACTCAAGAATATTTTTAATTTTCGTAACATCAATATTTTGTTTCTGATTGAGCGTTACACAGAACTCACTTTCTGATTCGAGGCTCTGCAAAACATTCATATCGTATGTCAAAGCCACCTTTGAATTTAACTCAGAAGGTATAAAATAATTCCAACTGGACCATATTTTCTGCCTGTCTGGAAGCATTGCGATATCAGTGTGCAATACCACTTCGTTTTTTTGATAAGGAATTGCCCCCAAAACCTCTTTTTCTGCTTCTGTAGGATCAGTTAACATCTTCAAAGCCTGATCGCTGTGAGTCGCAATTATTACATGATCAAATCGTTCGGAATTGCCACCACTTTTTTTCACCTCGACATGGTCGTTAAAACGCTTTATTTGGTCGATACAACAATTTACTTGAATACAATTTCGAAAGGATTCCGTAAGAGGTTTAACATATTCACTAGACCCGCCCTGAATAACCAGCCACTGAGGTTGGTCATAGACGTTTAAAAATCCATGGTTAAGAAAGAATCTTGCAAACATACAGGCCGGGAAGTCTTTGAAGTTTTCGGGATTTGCCGACCAGATGGCTGCCCCCATAGGGATGATAAAATAATTTGCAAATTTCTTCGAATATCTGTTATCACTAAGGTAACTGTCCAGTGTAATGTTCTCATCAAGCTCAGCCATATCGATGAGATGTTTTTTGAACGCGAAAACTTCCTTTATCATGTTCCAAAACCAAGGCCGCAATATATTTCTACGTTGAGCAAATAACGTGCTTAGTGAGGTCGGGCTGTACTCAAAACCGGTTTTCTCGCAATGGATACTAAAGCTCATTTTGCTTTTTTGCCAGGGTACGTTTAACCTTTGCAGAAGTTTGACGAAATTAGGGTATGTTTTTCGGTTAAAGACTATGAATCCAGTATCAACAGCATAGGTCCTGTCTCCAACGGGCACATCTATAGTGTTAGTATGCCCGCCGATGTAGTCGTTCACTTCAAAAACGGTAATATCATGCTCATCATGCAACAGATATGCAGCGAGCATCCCAGAGATGCCGGCACCTATTACAGCGATCTTCATTCTTTACTCCCGTTAATAAGATAATCTACGTCGATGCGGGATCAGGTCTGATGTCTGAGATTAAATTGCTTGTACGCTTCTTTTCCGGCAAAGGTGTCAAATCGTTTACAATACCCAACCAGGACAGCAAAACCAAGACATAATATGTAATGTCCAGTTCCCACCAGAAGAAGCCCTGTCGAGTCGATATTGGATAATGATGATGATTATTATGCCACCCTTCACCAAATGTCAGAAGTGCAAGTAGCCAATTGTTGCGACTTGTGTCAGGCGTATTGTACCTACGCTTTCCGATCATATGATCCAAAGAATTAATTGTCGCGGTAGCGTGAAATAGCACTACAGTTGAAATACAAAAACCCCAGACAACCATCTGTACTCCCGATGTTCCGGTTGAAGGAATGTAAATTCTTAATAGTTCTCCTGATATATACAGAACAATCAGCAGCATTAGTGGAACAAGCATGCTGAAGCGGTTCAAGAACACTAATTCCGGGTATTTCATCCAGCTCTTAACGAGTTTTTTATCAGTGGCAAAATATCTCGGTGTCAGAATCCACAGAATATGACTCCACAGAAATCCTTTTTGTGTCGGTGAGTGTATATCTTCAGGCTTATCTGCAAAGCGATGGTGACTACGGTGGTGTGATGCCCACCAGAGTGGGCCTCTCTGCGCCGATGAGTTTGCATTAACTGCAAAAATAAACTGCCAAATCCGAGACATCTTGTATGTGCGATGTGAAAAGTACCTATGGTAAGTTCCTGTAATTCCAAGCATTCTGACAACGTATAATCCAATCGCTGTCCCAACCGCCGCCGTACTCCAGCCGGTCCATATGACTCCTAAACAGGCTATGTGAAGAATCAGAAATGGGATAATCCTGAAAAAGTCCAGATGATCGGGATCCCGTTCGGATAGCTGATCAAGTCCTGCTTCGTCATCAAACCATCGAAGCACAGAAACAAATATATGATTCATTATGCTGACCTTACTTATAATCACTGGCGAAAGTTTCTTCCGTTTGCCATGATTTCAGGATTAGCTCATAGATAAAACATTTATGTCAAGTCATCTCATTCTAAATTCTATGATGTTATTTCGGGAATGATATTATAATAGCATCGATCATAATTAAGTCAATCGTCCATATCTATTTCTGGGAGTTTTTAAATCTTATATTTGGAGATTTTTTACTAATGGTTACTATACCTAGATAACCATCTACTGTAATTTGATCTTCGGTGTTTATAAGCTTGTCAGCATCGGGAATACCGGTTACACAAGGAAGCCCATATTCACGTGCAATTATGGCTCCGTGTATAAGCATCCCTCCTCTACGCTCAATAATTGCTGATGCCAATGGTATGATAAAAGTCATATTAGGATCTATCGCATCACATACTAAGACTTCACCCTTTTTAAATGAAAAAAGATCCTTGGTCTCCCTGATTATCCTGGCCGGACCTGTAGCAAGCCCTGGTCCGGCAGGTTGACCTATGAGTTGTCTGGGCATGATCTGTTTATCTTGGGCCTCGATGGGCTTCGACTTACGTTTCTCCGGTCTATAATTTGGATCTCTTAGACACTTTGCTATTTCATCTGCTCGTAAGTTATCAAAAGGTATTTTAGAATCAGCCGTTGAACGGTTGTGAGCTTCCTCAATGGCATTAAACAGTTGTTTGTCAATCTGCCCTAAGTAGATGTTATCATCATCACGCAAGCGATAACTTGTACGTGCTAAATCCAATAACTGTAAAGCAAACTTGTGGTCTTTCTTTTGTATACTTGCTAAAAATCTCTTTTTAAGACTTGTTTGTGAATGACCTTTTTTTAACCTTTTAACAAGGTCGGTTTCGGCCATCTCTAATAACAGCTTAAACATTCTGGTCTGAAGTTGAGATTTGTTTAAAATACCCGAGGTGGGTGGTAAAATTTCCTCAGCAAGGCTGGCTAATTCCTGAGCAAATTTTGAATCCTCTGGCAACTTGCCGACTCGAATTAGCTCTAAGAGGTTCTCGTCTGTCTTTAATTTAGTGGCAAGTCGTTGCAGTTTTTCGTTTCTCTTTATACTTTTAAGGTTAGTTCCCGCTAATAGTTCCATGAACTCATATGGATCTTCAGGTTTAACAGCTCTATTATAGAACATACCGAAAAGCCTTATCCCATGTGCAAAAGGAATACAGAAATCCCAATACTGTTTTTTCCACTTTTCACAAATATTTTCCCTGCGAGAGATCTCGTCAGCCAGCTCCTCGCTTTTCAGTTTTTTCAAGTCTATCTTCTTAAGAGATTCTGCGTCAAAGACCATTTCAGGTATGATTTCATCCTCTATCTTTGATCTTAGTTCTACAAGGTTTTCAAATCCACGCCGAAGACTCAAATACCACTGCCTTTCATCAGCATCTTTGCTTTCATCTACTGTGGTTATTGGACGAGACTGTAGAAGTCGGAGTTTGGAATAGTCATAAGTCCATTCGACATCTTGATCTGATCCAAACAGTTCAGCAAGCCTCTTTTCAAGCTTGAATAAATCCTTAATATTATGCCTTGTCAAAGGGGGCTTATTCCGTTTCTCAGGTGTCAGGCTAATGACCTTTACTCCACTCGATGCTGGCACAACTACCTTGTTACGTAGCGCTGGTTTATGCGAGATAATTCGACCGGAATCTCTTTCAATTACCCATCTGTCAGGTTCGACAGTACCATCTACCAAACCTTGGTTCAAGCCATATACAGCTTCTATCATAGCTTTGGAATGATCGACTGGGCTTTGTCCGAATATCACCCCAGATTTTTGGCCTTGAACCAATTCCTGAATGACAACTGCCATGCTGCTCTTCTCAACATTCAGTCCGATTTCTTTTCGATAGAGGATTGCAGCATCAGACCATGTAGAAGCCCAAACAAGCTTGATATGTTCAAGCAGTTCTTCAGGACCTTTTACATTCAAATAAGATTCATGAAGCCCTGCAAAAGAAGCCTTTGCTGAATCCTCACCAACCGCTGATGACCTGACAGCTACGGCCTTTTTGTTAAAATATTTTGTTACTTCCTGTGCCAAGGTATCAGCAAGTATCGAAGGTATAGGTGTCCTGGCAAACATATTTTGTATTCTTAATGAGCAATCCCACATTTCCTCCCATCTCATTTGGTCAAATTGCTTTCGGTGGTACTCCATTAGAACCTGTGCTCGTAACCCGGTCTCATCCATAAATATGTTATAAGCATTGGTTGATATGCATAGTGTCTTTGGGATGGGCAATTCCTGTTGTGCCATTATGGCAAGAGCCCAAGCCTTTCCACCAACAAGTTTATGGAATGATTTATTTATCTGTGATAGATGATATACTAATTTCATTTGTTCAGATGTAACTCAACCACATGCTGAAACCGATCTACAATATGAAGTGTTTCAGCCTCAAGACATAGAACTGCACAAGTTGGCGATTTGATAAAGTCTTTGAGGTGAGAGTGTTTTTCTTTATAGAGACTAATCAAGCGATTCTTTCCGTATTTCTGCAATTCACGCACGGTACCCACAGCTGTCACAGCCATAGCCTTTCTGAAATCACTCATTCTATTAGACCTATTGTCTATAAGCAAAGCAGCTCTGCTGCTGGCTATAATGTTGGAGTATTTACGTGTAGTACGTGGAGTAGCAAAAACAAAGCTCTTAAGATCATCTGTTACCGCAAAAGCAACGAGGCTTGCATACGGCCGGTTTCTTTTTTGAGTCGACAAAACACCAATTCGCTGCTTGTCAAATAATTCTTTAAGTTTCTTTCTCAGATCTATCTGCGATTTCAACTTTGATAGCTCCTTAGAAATTTTCTCAATGTATCTTAATTTTTATTCCGGGACTAGTTTGCTTTTCTTCTCATTTCTTCTTTTCGCATCGGCATGCTGTCGATTAGTCTGAATAGGTCATCGGACGAAACGGGTTCCTTCGCCCGTAGCTTAACTGTACCATCTTTTCCTATGAGAATGAATACAAAATTATCGATGACCTCGAATTTTTTTCTCAGAAATGATTGTTGCTCACTATTGAGAGGAATTTCGGCTATCGTTGATATGCCTGCCTCAAGCAATTCAATCATTATAATGTCGCGGTCTTTGAGTTCAGCTACCTTTCCTTTAAATTCGCTTTTCTGTTTCAAATAAAAACTGTCCTCAATGGATGGGGCAAATATTAAAACCAGTCGGTTCTTCCACCGGTACTCACTTAAATCTATCTGATTAAGTTCGCTATCTTTCGACATTTTTTCCACTTCCCGTCTTTCACAAGATAATAAAGTAGCTATAAAGGCAATACATATAAAGCTACATCTAAGGTATTTTAGATTTCCACTAAACAGTCTCATTACTAGTGAATCCTTTTGCTGATTTTTTATAATAAATTTTTCACTTAGGAACTATTATATTACTTATATTAACTTAGTTCAGCAACTTTACTTTTATTCAGATATAATCAGGACGAAGTTTACGCAAAGATTCTATTATGATGATACAGGTTGACTTACAACATAAATTTCACTAAAGTTGAGTAATATTGCATAATAGAGAATTTTACTGGATCTATTTGGTCTTTAATGACCGGTTTTTAATCAAATGAAGAAAATCGCTTTAATCTTTCCGCATCAATTATTCAAAGACCACCCTGTGCTATCATTAACTAAAGATCTCTATCTTATTGAGGATAGGCGTTTCTTTACAGATTTCAAGTTCCATAAAAAGAAACTATTGTTCCACAAAGAATCAATGCTTGCTTACAAAAAGGAATTAGACTCAAAGGGATACCGTGTAAGATACATTAAGAAAGATATAACAAATACCGACTTAAGTCTTATAAAAATAATTTCAAATAAAACATTGGAGAATGTTTATGTCGCAGACCTATGCGATCACAAACTAACACAACGTTTGAAGAGAGCTTGCAGGGAACACCAAAAACATTTAAATATTTTAGAATCACCAATGTTCATGACCTCCAAAAAAGTGTTGGAGGAATTCTTCACAGCTCGCAAGAATTTCTCGATGTCCAGCTTCTATATCAAACAAAGGAAAAGGCTTGAAATTCTCATAAAAGACGGCATACCTGTTGGAGGAAAATGGAGTTTTGATCCGGAGAACAGAAAGAAGCTGCCGCGGGATATTTACATACCGAAGCTGAAAACATTAAAAACTTCACCTTCAAAACGTATAGTGTCTGAAATTGAAGAAGATTATAAAACAAATCCCGGCTTTCTTACCGAGTTCATTTTTCCTGTTACATATAATGATGCCCGTAACTGGCTAAAGGATTTTGTCATAAACAGTTTAAAATGTTTTGGTGATTATGAGGATTCGATATCTAAGAATAATGCGTTTATCTTTCATTCGGTTTTATCGCCGCTACTTAACACTGGTATTCTGACGCCAAAGGAAATCATGGATTATGTTTTAGTAATTACTGAACGTAAAGAGATTCCAATTAATAGCCTTGAGGGTTTTGTGCGACAAATCATTGGATGGCGGGAATTTATCCGGGGAACTTACTTATTCATAGGCGAGAAACAGCGAAAGTCAAATTTTTGGAATTGCACCAACAAGCTACCAAAAGCATTCTATGATGGAACCACTGGAATCGAACCTGTGGATAAAATAATCAAAAGAGTCCTGTGTTACTCATATTGTCACCATATTGAAAGACTGATGATACTTGGAAACTTTATGCTTTTGTGCGAAATTCACCCTGATGAAGTCTATCGCTGGTTTATGGAGCTTTTTATAGATGCGTATGATTGGGTTATGGTTCCCAATGTTTATGGAATGAGCCAGTATGCTGATGGAGGACTGATAACCTCGAAGCCCTATATTAGCTCATCTAATTATATAAGGAAAATGAGTGATTTCGAGGCAGGATCCTGGTGTAATGTATGGGATGCCCTTTTCTGGCGCTTTATTGAAAAACACAAAAAGGTTTTTGCTGAAAATCCCAGAATGCGGGTAATGACCTTTCAACTCAAGCGTATGGGTACAAAGAAGTTAAAAGAGCATATCAAAATAGCCGAAAAATTTCTACTGCAGCTGTTTAACTAAATTCAAACCCAGCCTGTTCAACCAATCGATTAAGTGTTGATCGATTGTCAAGATAATCCATATCTCTCGAATAATTCAATACAGTGAATTCAAATCATCGTAGCCATTCGATATCTTGAAATATGGAACAATAATAAGAATACTCTCATATTAACCTGGCTAAAAACAGAGCAGATGTCTTTTACAAAGCAATTGGCTCACAAAGATTTATTTCACTCTTAGCTGTGCGCCCACAATTCTGACACCTATACTGTGCATCCTGGACCATTTCTTTATATGCTTCTTTATCATTGTAGTGAAAACCCTCACACATCAAGAAACACAGATGCTTGCTATGAGCGTCATTGGAACAACTTTCGTTATGTGTCATATTTTCTTCTGCCATGATTATAATCTCCTTATTTCTTTTTTAACCAAATTCTTTTAATTTATTCAGTCTAATATATGTTTTTACCCTGCTAATGCCTGAAAGGTTCATTATTGTTCTCAAGCAAATTTATAAAGTGCTTGTGAATTAATATCTATTTCAAGGTTTCGCCTGACATCTCGGACAGAAATAAGTGGAACGGTTCTGTTTGCCCTGTCGAATCATCTGAATGCGAGTTCCGCACTCGAAACATTGATTCTTCGCTCTTCGATAAACTCGATGGGTCCAGCGTCCTCCCGCTCTATAGCTTTCCCACATGACATGTCGAATAGATTCCGCGAGAGATCTGGATTGCCCATAACTGATATCAATAACATTAGTCTGAGGGTGAAGACCTGCAAGAAATAGCGATTCACTTTTAGCAACGTTTCCTATACCGCTGAGAACGGATTGATCCAAGAGTATCTCTCCAATAGGTCCTTTAGATAATACAATCGCCTCAGCAATGTGATCATCTAGACAATCTGCGCTCATAATATCAGGCCCTAATGAGTTGAGTTGTATTCTGATTTGCTCTTCATCAAGAACTTTTAGAACTTGACCATTACAGTTGTATACCGTAGCTTTAGCCAACTCAAATGTGAGCCAGATTTCAGAAGTCAGCAGCAAGAAATGGTCTGAACTCTTTCGCCATCTGCCTCTCATGAGCAGATGATTATGGAGATAGATACTTGAATCAAATTCAAAGAATATGTGCTTTCCTTTGCAGAAAATCCGTTTGATTTGAGAGCCTGATACAGATTTTGAAAACAATTCCAAGCCGGCACGTGTAGTCTTGCAGCTATTAATTACTTGACCAAGTAATTGTTGCTGAAGCTTTTCAGTTATGAGTTTTACCTGGGGACCTTCAGACATGTTTCTTAAAACTTAACGTCCTTTTTAATTTCGGCTATGACAGTAGGTTCACACATTCCCGTCTTAGTCCAGGCATCATAAAGTCTCCTGCCCCAATCATCCGTCTTGTTCTCTTCAGCCAGGAATTTTAGATATTCCCATGATACAGACTCATACATAAGTCGAAAAACAACCTCGTTACAGCTATTCGGCAGCTTAAAGTCAATATCATCCCAGTATTGTCCATCCTTATAATTAGCCCCAACTGGTTCGGAAAGGTGTTCTGCGAACTTTTTGTTGTTAAATCCTTCCGGCGGAATCCGATTATCTTTTATAATTGTATCATTAAGAACAGAGTGAAAGGATTTACCTGATTTGACACCGTATTTTTCTGCTTGTGCTTTACTGATACCAAAGAGGATTTCATATACCCGAGTCTTATCTGGATCTAAAAGTGTAGGGGCCTTAATTTGTTTACCAAAAATTTTATCATCTTTGGCTGCATACCTGCCAATTTCTTTCAAGATTCGTCCGGATGAATCCTGAAAAACGGCATTGATCCACATTCGCCGGCCTTCCTCATAACCCGATGGTAACTTGTGTCCAGTTTTATTTGTTATCCGCAGTGACACATATCCCGGCTTCTTAAAATTGATATCCAGCGTAGCCGCTTCCAGTAAAAGTTCTTTTGCCCTTTTCTTGCTCAAATCCAAAGCTTTGCGATCCAAACCCATGTTCTTGTCTTTCCAGATATGCCATTCAGCATCCTGAACCCATGTAGAACCCCCGACCGGTCCATGCATAACGAAATAATCCCGATGCAAGTTGCCGTATTTGGAAGCCTGGCCTCCACCTTCAACCTGTGGATAATGACAGTGTTGGCAACTGCCATCTTTACCACGTTTTGAAAAGTCACTTAAAAGCCATTCACTGTATGTCCTCTGAATATGTCCGTAAACATAAGGGAGATCCTTTCTAACATCTTCAGCAAGCAAAGGATTTGAAATATCATGGCAAACACCACAGAGATTACTCGATGCGTGAAACTCTGACTTTTTTACTAAGTGCGGCATTGCTCCCGTACCATCGCCATAAGGACCGTGCACGATATTCTTAGGATCAGATACCATCATGGCATTTCCATAGCCTGGTGGTATTTCTTTGATCAGCTTGATAGCTTCACTGGCTAATGGATCAATGAAACTGTGACATACCGTACAGCTTACTCCGAACAAATCCTCTTGGTTCAGTGCAGATCCATCCGTAGGTGTTGAGCGTCCCTCCAGCCATGCTCTGGGAGCATGGCAGCGAAGGCAATATTCACCTACATCCTCTATATCTTGATTGGCTATAGCAAGTGCTGCTCGGAAAACAGGATCTATTGCTGAGTTCGACATCGGTCCGCTTTTCCATGACAAAAAAGGATCAGCGTCACCATTCTTGGTATTAGCGTGACACATTCGACATTGCTGAACTTTTGCAAACTCGATACCTGCCTCTTCCGGCTGCATTCCGGGAAGGAATACTTCAGCATAAGAGCAGTTTACCATCAATATAGCTAAACTGGTTAATATTAATTTATTATGATTATTCACTGCCATCGCTCCTGAAAGCCTCTAATTTTTGCCGTATCGTCGTTATTACAGTAATTTTCTATTATACGTTTTTTTCGGTTGAGGGTTCTTTGAAGGTTATTGTCTCATTTTAGAGATGGTTCCATATTTATCATCTTGACGGCTAATATAACCGACTTTGGAATCAGTGCACTTCTAGCTTAGGAATTTTCCCGCTAAAAAGCCAATATAGCTCACTGAAGTAGCTAATATTATACCCCAGCATATGTCAACCACCGTCACAATCCATGGCCAATCTTTAATAATTGCAAGGTTGGTCAAACCATAAGTCCCATATGTGATAAGTCCATAGAGTATCCCAAGCAGGATGACTATTTTAGGAGAACCTGATTGAAGTCCAGGCAGGACTACAAAAACCAGTACGCCACAAACAAACAGCAGGTAAAACAGGATTGCCACTGACCATATAGGTCTGGGACTGAGCATTGATCCCAGGTATTTACCATAGAAACTTCGGGCCATTAAACTAAGCCAAACCATGTCGATTGTTAAGAAAGCAACTAGAGTAGTAATGTAGAGCTTTAGATAATAGATAATCATAATATACAATACCTATAAAATGTGGAAGGTCTTATTAATAATTTCCAAATTCTTAAACTTCCAACATTTGGCAACTTGAAATAATTATATTATATGAAGTAAAGACTTTTATTGAAAATATCAAGAAGTTTCTTGTATCTCACACAATGCTAATAACAAGACAAAGGTAATTAGCTTTTCAACCTTACTACTTTAATGTATGAGATCATATACAATTATCAATTAGTATTTGATCCATTGCATGTCGCAAAACAGGATCGCCATTTGTATATATTTTGTTTGTCAGATTTGGTTAAGAATGCTCCAACAATTTCTGTATGACAACTGTTGGTAAATTTACAAATTCAAGTTAAAGAAATGTTCCCCATATATTTTTTTCGCAACGACAACTTGAGAAAATTCGAGAGCGCCAAAAGATCGGAAAATGGACTTCACGCTCAGAGATCATCAACAACTTGAGAAAATTTTTTACTTTGTTCGTCAGGGCGTAAAAGTTCGTAAATTTACGTTACATGGCCTTCGCTGCTCTGCGATTGCCAACTGGGACAGCCTGTAACCAATCCAAGTAGTTCAACAACTGGCCGGACATTTTGATATCTATACTACAAGGAAATACTTCTTGACTGTATGGTCTGAAGATATAGTTTCTGCAAACAAAGTGGTAAACAGTATTTTGGCTAAAGCTTCCACAAACTGACACCATTTGTTGATTTTGACCATCTTTGCTACTTAAAGAGTTGACAAAATAAGTAACAAGTTGTTATATTAAAATCAGTTAACATTTGAAGCGCCCGTAGCTCAATTGGATAGAGTCGCGGACTTCGAATCCGAAGGTTGCAGGTTCGAGTCCTGCCGGGCGCGTTATTGCTATCTATTCAAAGGAAATTATGAGGGCTCTGCTATGGTTAACTACCGTTTCATTCTTTGTGTGATCTTGACTGTGTTCTGCCTCAACGACAATAATGCTGTCTGCCGTTTATTACAGAATAATCAAACTGACTTTGGAGTAAAAGAAAAGCTGTTCGGTCAAATGTCGGATGGTCGCCAAGTAAATCTCTATGAGTTGACCAACGCAAAAGGACTCCGGGCTGAGATTATTAATTACGGAACAATATTGGTGTCACTTCAAGTGCCGGACAGGGATGGAAATTCAGCCGATGTAGTACTTGGATTCGATGATCTGGATTCTTATATTAAGAGAAATCCTCTATTTGGAGCCATCGTCGGCCGCTACGCCAATCGCATCGCAGATGCAAGTTTCATGCTCGACGGCAAAGAACATAAGCTGACCGCAAATGCAGGAAAGAATCATATACACGGCGGAAGAAATAAGAGATTCGACAAAGTATTGTGGGATGCCGAATCATATACTAGTAGTGAAGAAGTCGGCGTAAAACTCTCATATCTCAGTAAGGATGGCGATGAAGGATTTCCAGGCAATTTAAAGTGTACTGTTACATATACCCTGACCAATAATAATGAACTGAAAATAAGCTACCAAGCCACTACTGACAAACCTACTATCGTCAACCTCACCAATCATAGCTATTTCAATCTCGCCGGAGCAGGCAATGGCGACATCCTCGATCATGAGATGATAATTAATGCCGATTATTATACACCCTCAGATAAGGCTTTAATACCCACAGGTGAAATTCACAGTGTTAAAGATACTCCTCTGGATTTTACCAGTCCGATGACAATTGGTGCAAGAATAAGCCAGCTTACTCAAACACACGGCTATGACCACAATTACGTCCTGAAAAATTCAGATGGCTCACTCATTCTTGCTGCTAAGGTATATGAACCTAACAGCGGCCATATTATGGAAGTTTATACTACTGAACCAGGCATGCAATTTTATACGGCAAACGGCATGAGGGACATCAAAGGTAAAAACGGAAAGATTTATAACAGATATTATGGCTTCTGCCTTGAGACTCAACACTTTCCTGATTCACCGAACAAACCGCATTTCCCATCCACTGTACTGCGGCCGGGCGAAACATATAACACTACAACAATATTTAAATTTTCAACACAGTAGAATGTCCGTAGATATACATCACAGATGAGTTTGGTCTTTATATCCGTATTTTTTCTAAGCCGGTCGTTTTTTTCATCAGTCTTATCAATTTCTCCTCATCAACCTCTATGCCCAATCCGTGACCGGTCGGTACTGATACAGAACCGTTCATAACATGCAATGGCTTCCTTAAGACATCAGCAGTAAGAAATTGAGGGCCATTGAGTGCAGCAGGTTTTCTCAGACCATATGCGCCATAGAGTGCCAATGCCGCGGCCATGGAGATATCCGGATCCGTCAGTCCACTACCAAGCCATATAAGTCCTTCATTTAGAAGCATTTCAATCTGACGTTTTGCATAAACGAGTCCCCCACAGCGTGACGGTTTCATTGCCACACCATCGAGCATCTTAAGGCGAATAAACTCGGAAAGTTCAACCGGAGAGACAATGCCCTCATCCATCAGAATAGGTAAAGCCCCCTGCTTTTTTAGTGCTTGGTAACCACTGATGCAATTGGGTCTAAGTGGTGCTTCAAACACATCGACACCGGCATCAGCCAGTTTGGGCGCAACCTTAAGAGCTGTTGTCTGGTCATAGCCTCCATTAGCATCCGCCCACAAAAATCCTTTCTGTGCTCGTCTACGTACCAATTTAGCAAGAGAAATATCAAATTTCGGATCAGGTGCAACTTTGATGTTGAAATTTGAGTAGCCGCGCTTGTAACCGGCGTCGATAACTGTCTCCGCTTCATTAAGG
>Ga0209536_100004113_pt1 | contig 23107 bp, 17 predicted proteins | sample DeeMarSeWOR28_12_FD_187461 | JGI IMG/M metagenome (GOLD analysis project Ga0209536, IMG submission 187461) | Marine sediment microbial communities from White Oak River estuary, North Carolina - WOR-2-8_12 (SPAdes) (version 2) | ecosystem: Environmental > Aquatic > Marine > Intertidal zone >... | reverse complement strand
CATTGGTAGTGCTGCAGGCAAAGGGTTTGAATCATATCAATTGCAGATTGGTTCTGGTCTCAATCCCGATTCTTGGTATCAAGTTGGTGATGTTGAAACAAAGCCCGTGGTGAACGGAATACTCGGCGAGTGGGATACAACTGGGTTGAATGGATTGTATGTGATTCAGATGCTTGTTTCCTACGAGGACGATGAAGTGACCTCATCCATCGTTCAGGTTACTGTCGATAATGATGCACCTGTAATCAATCTTCGCTATCCTGAAAACGAGGCAAAAATCGATAGCAATGAAACTGGTTCAATGATGATATTGGCCGATATCAGCGATAATTTGGGTATCAAGGAAGTAGAATTCTATGTTGATGGGGATTTGATATCCACGCTCGAATCTCCCCCATTTGCTGTGCCCTGGCGATTAGAAGAAGGCGATCACATAATTCGCATCAGAGCATATGATCAAGCAGGAAATTCCAACTCTGCAAGGATAAAAATTCAGGTAGAGTAATTTCGATTCCCGGGAATTATTTCCAGGAATCCAGTCAAAAGATCAGGAATTTCTGATCCACAGGGTTGAGGTAAGATCACATCCAGGGGTAGAAATCTGTGGTCCAGGATATGAAAATCCACTTTTCTTTTGTTATAAACATCATGAATAAAAAGCAGTGCGCTTAAAGAACAGCAACTACAACAGCAATTCACAATATCCGAGAATTATTTTCTTAGATGGAGGATCAATGCTGCGCATCCAGCTGAAACCGCTATGATTAGTAGAGCAACTTCCGTCAGGCGTATGAGTGTTATGAAATTTACTCCCGGCTGGGATTCTGGGGCAAACACTTCTTCGGGTTCTCGGGATTCTGAATCAAATAACAACGCCTCCCCGGTATCAGATGCTGTACCGAGTCTCTCTTCTAATTCTTCAAGTGGAGCTGGTAATTGAGTTGGATGAACTTTCTCAAATTGAGGAGTATTTTCCATACCGGAACTGATATTCTCATCCTGCATTGATTCAGGTGCTGGTTCACCTTCGGCAGGCATTTCCTGCATGAGAGGCTCAGCAGCTGCAGAAGGAGGTTGGCTTGGAAATACCTCGGCTTCCAAGGCAGCGGATTCCTCTTCCTCGAGCACGAATTCAGCAATCTGGATTGAGCTCGCAGGAGCAGTGACAAATCTGGGAATCACAAACAGGTCCCCCAGGAAGATTAAAACCAGAAGGAATGCAGCAAAGGCAGAAGCAAATCTAAGGATCGGAAATGCCCGTACTGTACCGGCATTTTGACCGACCATTTCTGGAGTTATATAGAAATTACGTGGGGCTCGCAATTTGGGAGTTTTCCGCAGGACCGTCCGTGCACCTTTTAGCTCCTCAAACCACCCCTGCAGTTCTAGATCCTCCTGCAAAAGCCTTTCAATTTGCGCGCGATCATCTCCAGCCAGCTCACCATCCAAGTATGCCGATAATGATTCTAATTTCCGATCAAATTCACTCATCAAAAACCATCAATTCTAACTAATACTTATCGTTAGTTTCCAGACGCATTGAGTGGGGTAAAAGTTCCCAAAAAGACTGTAAACAGTCCCTCATCTGGTATCTTGCCCTGGCGAGGCGGCTTTTTATTGTTCCCAGGGGTTTGCCAATCACATCAGATGCTTCCTGGTAATCCAATCCCTGCACATCAACAAGCACCACGACCATCCTAAACTCGTTGGATAATTGGTTGAGGCATTCTTGAATCGCGTTTCCTAATTCCGATCGTACAGCCTGTTCTTCTGGAAGTTCACCAGGGTCAGCAATCCAATAAGGAGACTCGATCTCCTCATCATTTTCATCAACTGGTTCGAGGGCAGTTGTTGGTCGCCTTTTCTGTCGACGCAGTTCATCGTAACAAGCATTGGTGACAATCCGTAACAACCAGGCGCGGAAAGACCCACCTCGAAATGAACTTATTTTCCTGTATGCTGAGATAAATGCCTCTTGTGTGGCATCATCAGCGGATTGATGATTTCCCAGCACCCGGTAGGCCTGGTTATATACCCTATCCTGGTATGCAAGAACCAGCCTATTGAATGCGTCCAAATCCCCCCTCTGGGCTTCCTTGATTAAACCTACCTCATCCATTTCTAGATTGAAATCGACTCAAAAACAACTGAGCAACAATTCGCCAAAGTAATATTCCTATTGCGGAGACTCCCCCTAAAATGATTACAAATATCGGCAGGATCGGAGCATCCAATATGAGCCCTCTCAACCAGGCAGCAATTGGGGCAGCCAAAACCATGCTCCAGAATGGTCGCCATAGCTCTTGCCAATTCACCACAACCTGGTAATCGTACGATCTTAAATTTGGGGCAATCAAGAACCACGCAGCAACCAGTGGTAGAAATGTGGTGAACATCCTAGATCCTGCTGTCCCAACGGTGCCGTGACTAGCAAAACCTACAAGGGTAATGATACCAAGGGTTAAGATATCACCGAATATGAGGACCAAGCGCCATCTATCTGCAACTTTCTGCATGATGTGTAAATCCTAACCTAAACCAGGTAAAGGAGCAAGGGGTTTCATGAGGTCGCTTTCCTATTGCCCATTTAATAAAAGCCAGTTACAATGCTGCCGGAGGTTTGAAATGCAGCCCAAACAAAGTTTTTTGCTCCAACAGCTCGAGAAACCATTTTGGCAGCTGTATTTAATTGTCATCGCCATTGACACAGTTTTGGTGCTCTTGGGGTCTCTTCTGCTTGGGAATATTTGGCAGATGTCAAACCTCTACTTCATCAGTACCTTGATCTTTCTAATCATCGCAGCTTTGCCAATCTTTTTTGAGATTGGTGCGAGCGCAAAAATTGTCGGTAAAGCGATCAAGAATGGTGAAGAAGCGGGTTCGCAATTCAAGGAGAAGAAAAGAACCTTCGACCAAGGAGCCCGCATCACATATTTGTTTGGATTGTCTGGAATCACAACATTCCTGCTCGCTATTCTTTCCCTAGGAATCAGGTAAATCATGGAAAATTCTCGTCGTACTGTCTTTATTGTTGTCGCTGTATTACTGGTTGGATGTCTGTGTGTCATAATTGTTGGTGCTGGAATTACGGGTCTCTTTTTCCCATTTGAGCGTGTGATGGGTTTACTGGCACCTGGTGAACCCACGGTTGTTGCCCAGGAAATTGCCACTGAAATGCCCACGCAGATACCCAGTGAGCCAACGAAAGCAGCCTCTAATCCATCACCATCACCTACTTCTGGTGAAATTGAAAATTCCCCCACGGATATCCCTACACAAGCACCTACTCCAGTCCCAATCCCCCCTGATATCGCGGTACAAATGGACGATATCGAAGAACAGGTTATCCTTCTCCGGAAATTACAACCCTCTGGAGATGTCATTCGCAGTTTATTGTCCCGGGATCAATTACGCCAGAAGATCGAGCAAGATTTCTTTGAGGATTACTCCCAGGAGGAAGCCCAGGAGGATGTAATTGTTCTCTCCGCATTGGGTTTGCTGAACCCTGATTTTGACATGTTCACCTTCTACAAAGATCTGCTCAGCGAGCAAATTGCCGGACAATATGATCAAAAATCGAAGGAGATGGATGTTGTTCAGGATACTGGATTTGGTGGTCCAGAGAGATTCACGTATGCACATGAGTACACGCATGCATTGCAAGATCAGAATTTTGACATTGAGAATGGCCTGAATTATTCCAGTGAATCTTGTGAGATTGATTCAGAACGATGTGCAGCGGTTCAAGCCCTGCTCGAAGGGGATGCTTCACTGCTGCAGTGGGATTGGTTCACGAATTTTGCCACTCCCCAGGATCTGAGCGAGCTGCAAGCTTTCTACGAGGATTATGAAGGTCCGGTTATGGAAAGCGCGCCTGATTACCTGAGTGAAGATTTCCTTTTCCCATATGTCTATGGAGAGGCATTTGTTGAATATTTGTTTAATACCGGTGGTTGGGAGGCAGTTAACGCTGCTTACAGGGACGTTCCCGTATCAACAGAGCAAATTCTTCATCCTGAACGTTATCCAGATGACCGACCTGTTGAAGTTTTGATTCCAGACCTTGTTGAAATCTTGGGTGAACCATGGCAGGAGCTGGATACCGGTGTGATGGGTGAATGGTATACCTACCTCATTCTTGCTCATGGACGTGATCCCAATGCCAGATTGGATGATATTGAAGCTCAAATCGCCAGTGAGGGTTGGGGAGGCGATGTCTATCTTGTTCTTAATAATGAACAAGATGGTACAGTTCTTTTAGTGATGCATACCAGCTGGGAGAGTGAAAACGATGCCAGGCAGTTCTTTGATGCATTCAGCAAACATTCCACTGTCCGCTTTGGTAATCCATCAAATACTGAAGGTGACCATACAACCTGGACCTCTGCTCTAGGCGTGACCGATCTAACTATTCAAGACGAATACACAACCTGGATTTTGGCTCCGGACGAAGCCACAGCAGTTTTAGCACGCTCAGCTATATGGCCATAAATCCAAATTTATCAAACATCATTCAATTCGCTCAAGACAATCAAGCTGTTCTAAAAGACCTTCAGTACTCATCCCTAAGGTTAGCCACTTGGATCAGTGAGATAAATGAGCCTCGGATCCCGAGGCTCATTTTTAATGGGGGTTAAATTATCCTTATTTCGGTTTGATGAAGATTATTTTTCTTCAGACAACTGATTGACAAGGTCCTGGTACTGGTCTCTATTGGAAGGATTGAGGGCAAGAATCTTCTCAATAACCTCAATTGCTCCTTTCCTGTCGCCGGAATCCAGCAGCAATTCACCCACCTTATCGTATTCTTCAATCGCTTGACTTTTTTGACCCAGCTCAAGATGGATTGTTGCTTTTTTGTCCCTTAGAAATATCCGATCAGGATACTCCATTACCAAGTTACCGACATAATCCAAGACCGAATCCAAATCCTGATTCAACACCATAAAAGAAATGTATTCATCCAGCTCATGTTGCGCTTGTTGATCTTGTCCGAGCCTGATTTTAATCTCGATTAATTTCTTGGTTGACCTGGGGTCATTCGGGGTGATTGACTGAATTTGAGAATAAATTTCTTCAGCATGCTTCCAATCCAAGCTCTGTAATTCAATATCTGCCAAGTGATACAGGATCCTTACTTTTGTCTCATTACTGCTTCCATAATTTTGTGCAACCTTAAAGGCATCCAGGTATACATCTCGAGCGCGGGATAAATCTGCAAGATTGTAGAATACTCCTGCAAGGTTGATTTTTTCTTCAATCGCTTGATCTACATTGCCAACCTCTTCATGCAGCGAGATCAATTGATTTCTGGCTCCCAGGTCCATTGGGGCAGATTTTATTATTCTTTGCAAGATTTTTACTGCGTGTCCATTTTCGCCCCTGGCGCGATAGGTCTTGGCAATTGCAGTAAATTTCTCCACCGCCTCAGAAAGATGATCTTGTTTCAAGAGAAGCTCCCCCATGTACGTATGCAATGGAAGGTAGGTTGGAGCAAACTGGATAGCAAAGAATGCCTCTTCCATCGCAGACCGCCAGTGACTTGACCTGGCATATTGATTGATCTGGCGGACTGATTCTACAATTCGATTTCCTTGTGGATTACTGATCAATTCACCGATAGGGATTGAAGGGACGCCTTCAACATCAATTTGAAAATCGCCCCTTGCTTGGAGCAGATAGGATTGCCAACCTGGTCGAACCAGCAAATCTTCTATCGTATCGCAAAGCTGATTCTTTTCCTGTGGATCTGTTCGTTTGGATTCTGCTTCGATGATTGGAGAATACATTCGCAGCATAACATCCGAGTGTTCATCAGGGAGAAGCATAGCATCCGCAAGGCGTAACGCCTCAAGATAATTTGATGAGGCTTCACTTAACCGGTCCATATAACGATATGTTCGGGCAATCAACAATCGAGAGGCTAAAGCATAGGCTGGATCATCTAACGCACGCTGCAGGTACCGAATAGCGCTCTCCAGGCGATCTTCCTTGGAGCGGACGGCTCCCAATTGAAAATAAGCAGCAGGATGATCTAACCCGAGTTCCACTGCTTTCTCGAGCTCATCTGCAGCTGCTCCTTTGGAAGATTGGCTCAATAAATCAACCGCTCGCCTCAAATGGATGAACAATTTGGCGTCAGGTCTTGTACGGAAATATATTGAAGAATTCATTTCCTGTACATCGCCGTTCCCTCTAGGCGCAATCTGGTTACCAGGATCAGCACCATTTGGACTTTGATCAAAAATTAAATTCGCCAGATCAGATACAGCCAATTCGTGGGTTTCTGCGATTGGATCTAACTCGGATTCATCAGTTCTACTGAGGGTTTCCGGTTTTGTTTTTTCTTCAGACCGATCAACCCTGGGCAGGATCAATTCAACTGGAATCGGCCTCGGTAATGGTTGGCCTTCGGAGAGGGATGCTTGTGCTTGTTGGGCTTCGATGCTTCCTGGCAAAATCTCTAGCGCATGCGCCACTGCCTGTTGAGCATCTTCAGAATCTCCATTATGTTGTAATAAACTGGCAACGACCAGGAATTCGGTTACTGCCTGCTGCTTACGACCTGTCCGTTCGAAGATTAATGCTAACCTGGAATGTGCACGCAAATTTTCTGGATCAACCCTGATTATCCGTGCCAGGCATTCAATGGATTTTGCTGCATTCCCCTGTTTCAGATATAGTTCACTCGCCAATAAGGCAGGAGAAACTACTGATTGAGTATCTCCCAGCAACTCATGCAGTTGGGCAGCTTTATCATATGCCAGGGGATCCTCAGGGGCAACCTTGCTGGCTTTTGAGTAATATCTTAATGAATCATCATATGAGCCAAGCTCAAACAAGGCTAGTCCAAGGCTGACCAAGCCTATTGGGTCGTCGGGACGTTCTTCGAGTGCTTTTTGGTATTGATGCGCGGCTTCTTGCCAATCCTGGTCCCAGGCAGCAGTATGCCCGCGATTCATTGCATCATTAAAGCGATCTTGATTCTCAGCCATGTTCTCTCCGATTGATTATAAACCCCATTATCATAGCGGTGACATTTCATTCCAGTTAGGCCCATACCGTGCTTCGGTTAACAAAGGAACCTTCAATTTATAAGCTTCTTCCATTATTTTCTTTACCACACTGGCTGTCTTTTCAAGCTCTGTTTCTGGACACTCTAAAACCAGCTCATCATGTACCTGGAGTAGCATCTTTGCAGATAGACGATCAGCTTTTAATGCTTCTGGAACCTGAAGCATGGCAATTTTCATAATATCTGCTGCTGTTCCTTGAATAGGTGCGTTGATTGCTTCACGTTCCTCCCGGTTACGAATATTCCTGTTTGTCTGGTTTTTCAAACCAGGAAAATAGCGCCTTCGTCCGAGGAGCGTTTCCACATACCCATCCTCAGCGGCTTTGGTTTTAACACCTTCAAGATATTTTTTTACACCAGGAAACTGCTCAAAATATGCCTGCACGAAATCCTCAGCTTCTGCGAGAGTAATATCAATGTAGCGGGATAATCCAAAGGCACTCATACCATATATCAACCCAAAATTTACCCCTTTTGCTCGATCGCGTTGCTCTTTGGTAACTTTCTCTATGGGGATGTCGAAAATCGCCGCAGCCGTCGCGGCATGAATATCCTGCCCTGCATTGAACGCATCCAACATTGTCTTATCATCAGCCATATGTGCTACGATGCGCAATTCGACCTGTGAGTAATCCACGGCAAGCAAAACATGATTAGCTTCCGCAATAAATGCTTTCCGTACCTCTCGTCCAAGCTCCGTTCGAATGGGAATATTCTGCAGGTTTGGATCTGATGAAGCAATTCTGCCTGTTACTGATCCCGCCTGGTTGTAGGATGTGTGTACTCGACCGGTTGCAGGGTTAACCTGGAGTGGAAGCGCATCGACATAGGTATTCTTAAGTTTTGAGAGTTCCCTGTACTCGAGCACTAAATCCACCACCAGGTGCTGTCCTATCATCCCCTCAAGGGTACCTGCAGCAGTTGAATAGAATCCACTGGCAGTTTTTTGTGTTCGATCAGGAGGTGTAAGATTCAAACGGTCGAATAGGGCTTCTGATAATTGCAGAGGAGAATTCAGGTTGAATTCACTCCCAACCTCGGTGAATATTTGGGTTTTAATGGATCCGATTCTCTCCTCTAATTCGGTGGATAAACGTCGCAGGTATTCTACATCTAATGCAATACCAGCCATTTCCATATCAGCCAGGACCTGGACTAAAGGCATTTCAATATCGTTAAACAAGGTTAGAACCTGCTTTTCTTGAAGTTCGCCTTCCAATTCGGACATTAATAATAAGGGGATTACTGCATCATCACTGGCATAACCTGCGACTTCACCAATACGCACATCGGCCATGCTGCGCTGTTTTTTACCACGACCGATCAGCTCATCAATTTCTGTCATTTTATATTTCAAACGCAACCAAGAAAGGTTTTTCAAACCTAAATTACGCGAGGTTGGGTTTGTCAACCATTCAGCCAACATACTGTCAAAAGACAATGGCTTTACATGGACACCATTGCGAGCCAGCAGAACTGCATCGTACTTGATATTATGACCGACTTTTGGCACTGTAGGATTTTCAAGATAAGGGCGTATCGCTGATAAAACCTCTTCCATTGCTAGTTGGTCTTCGTCAGGAGATCTATGCCCAACGGGAATATAGTAACCTCCATCGACGTCAGTAGCCATCGAGATACCAACCAGGCTAGCTCGCATCTGGTCAGTCGAAGTTGTCTCGGTATCGAAAGAGATGTAATTTGCTTGTTCTAATTTTGACAGGAGCTCATCTAACGTTTCTTGAGTATTTACAATGGTCGTTTTCAAACGAATGGCGGGTTGAGATTCGATCATGGTGGGTTCTGACTCTGCAAATAATCTGAGTTGATCCACCTGGGCACGGCTTCTCAATCCCTGTGCCGTAACAAGATTATCTAACCGGCTTGAGAGTGTTCGAAACTCTAACTCTCGGAATAATTCCTCAACCTTTTGTGGATCGAAATGGAAAGTCCTGGCTTGGTCAAGATCAAAGGGTATCTCCAGATCAGTCACAATTCGGGCTAATTCCTGGCTTAAATATGCATCCCGCCGTGAATTTTCCAGTTTAGTGCGTACAGACGGGGTAATTTCATCCAAATGAGCATAGATGTTATCCAGGGTATCAAATTCAGCCAGTAGCTTAATGGCAGTTTTTTCACCTACGCCACGCACTCCAGGGATATTATCTGATTTATCCCCCACCAAAGCCTTAAAATCCACAATTTGGTCAGGGCGAACACCGATAAAATCATAAACATCCTTCTGAAGGAAATCACGGGAATCCGCCAGTGAGCGCCCAGGTAAACTGACCATTATGCGGTCGTCTACAAGCTGCAGTAAATCTTTATCCCCGGTAATGATCTTCACGCCTAATCCATCCTTGATGGCGTTGACAGCTGTGCTACCCAGGACGTCATCCGCTTCAAAACCTTCTATTTCAAGACGGGGAATGTTGAAAACATCTACTAATTGTCTAACCCGTTTCATCTGGATAACGAGATCATCTGGCATTTTCTCGCGAGTTCCTTTATACTCTTCAAATAACTCGTCCCGAAAAGTCTTGCCAGTATCGAAAGCAACCATCAAGAATTCAGGTTGATCCTGTTCAAGGATGCGGAGCAGGACACTGGCAAAGCCATAAACGCCTGCAGTCGGCTCACCACCACGCGTGACCCACTGCTGCCCTGCAGAACCACCTCGAGTTAGTGCGAAGTAAGTCCTATAGGCGAGTGCATGACCATCAAGCAGGTAAAGTGTTGGAGGCATATCTTCTATCTATCGGGGTCCAATCCTGGTTAAATTCATTTACTCCCAACCAGGCCGGATGAGTGCAATATTCTCGTAAACTGCATAAAATTTTTGAAAAGTATTCTATCAGGCACTAATTGTTGGATAGTAGTGTAACATGGTGCAAGATGTGTTGCAAGATTGTTGACAATCACCCTTGAACGTGATATTTTTGAGTGAGAATGGTCCAGGCCAAAAGAATCGCAAACGCTGTTTATATCATAATTATGCTTCTTAGCCTGACCGCAACGGGAAGGGGTTATGCCGTCGCGCAGGATTCTGATGATCTCTCCAGACAGACAGAAATCGTAACCGAAGAAAGATTGTATCAATGGTGGTTGAGTCGGTGGACTGATAATCTACTCGTCTGCCAGATATCCGTTGACCACGAGGGACCTCCATCACCAGAAGAAGTGATAGAACAATGCGGAGCAGATATCTATAATCAGTGGTTAAAAACGCCACCCTGTGAAGAGGCTGCAGCCGGTGAACCAACGACTTATTGTCCAGGTCTATATGCATATTTTGCTGGATTTGAAACTGGGAAAGTAACCACAGTTGTTGATTTGCCTCCGCCAACAGTTTGGATGGATGTATCTGGCTGTACGCTAAATCCACCAGAAAACTTTTGTCCGCAGCAACCAAACCTGAAATTTACAGCAGAAGAACCGCTACCCGATTACGAGATTGAAGCCATACATATCATATCCGGGGGAAGGAAGGTCACCTGTGGGAGTGATATATGTGAAATCCCGGTAAAATCAACCCCGCTTGGAGGGACAGAAATCGAATTTTGGGCAGATTCGACCTTTGGTGATTCTAGTGAACACTACACCGCCTTGGTGCGGGTATTGGAGACGGGTGTACCCACCAATCCCGCAGATAATGGTTGGTATGTTGACGTGCTCAGTTCACAATGGATTGGAGGTCCCATAGAGAGTTGTTCTCTGATCTGGGAATCGTTCCCCCCACCTGGGCTACCCTCATCGTGGCTGGCCACTCCGTCGCAGCAGCTGCTGCTTGCATCAGTTGAGCCATACCAATACCTGGCTGGGAGATTGATTACTCAGGGCTTGGTTGACTCATCAGAGTGCCCAAATAATGGTCTGCTGGTTAATGGATATTCTGATGCTTGTGGACTAAGCAAGGCTCGCCCTTTAGTTGATCAATGGCAAAACCAATTTGATAATCGCATTCTGGAGGTTGCCAAGGAAACCCGCTTACCTGCTCAGATTATGAAGAATATCTTTGCTCAGGAGAGTCAATTTTGGCCGGGAGTCTTCCGCGTTCCCCAGGAATTTGGATTGGGTCAAATTACCGATATGGGAGCAGATACCATTCTTCTTTGGAACAAGCCATTTTATGAAACGTTTTGTCCGTTGATACTTGGTGATGAAACTTGTTCTAAAGGATATTTAGGGCTGGAAGCAGAAGAGCAAGCGATATTGAGAGGAGCACTGGCATTGGAAGCGAATGCGGATTGTCCCGAATGCCCTTCTGGGGTGGATTTAATCCACACCAACTTGTCAGTCATGCTGTTTGCGCAAGGGATCCTAGCAAATTGTGATCAGGTTGCTCAAACAATTTACAACGCCACACAAAAATCACCGGGAGAGGTTAGCCAATACGAGGATTTATGGCGTTTTACACTGGCAAATTATAATGGCGGACCAGGGTGCTTGGCATTTGCTATCTTCAGCACCTGGAGCCTGCGTGAACCAATGGATTGGGAGCATGTGTCGACACACTTCACCCAACCCTGCCAGGGGGCGATTGCATATGTTGAATCGATTACGCAGTAATTCCTAGCCTAGGAATTTCACCAGCTGAATAAATTCTTCCCACTCTTCTTTGAAAAAATGAACCGTTACATTATTTAATTCCAGGTGGTATGTTGATTCCTGGTCCGGTTCATCTGCACGCCAAATTGAATAATTATCCGTCTCGACGAGGGTTTCAACCTTCACATCAGGCGTATTATCCATATCCTTTGCCTCAATAATCTAAGGGGCTGGTAAAACATACCAGGGATTAATGAAACCACCAAGATAGCGGATCTCAAAATGCAGGTGTGGTCCAGTCGAGTATCCAGTATTGCCGGCAGAAGCGATGTATTGACCTTGAAGTACACTTTGACCGCAGCTAACCCCGACTGAACTGAGATGCGCGTACAAGGATTGGTAGCCATTCCCGTGGTCGATAACCACCATGTTCCCATACCCACCGAGAGCAGAACCAGCAAATACAACCACACCACTATCCGCAGCGTAAATGCGTGCGCCAGTTCCTGCTGCAATATCGATTGCCAGGTGACCCGACCAGTAATCATTTCCAGAAAGGTAATGATTATCTGCAGGCCAAATAAACCCACCGGTGCCATATGCACCTTCATAACCACCGGGACATGTACCACCACCATATAGCGAGCTGGAGACTCCGGCGCGTCCACGGGGGATGGTCGGCACAATCCACTGTTTAAACTCCCGGTGCCCCCCTGGAAGCATAACCTGAGACTCGTTCTCCACGACTGGGTTGGTCAGATCGAATTTGTTCCCTGACCAACCTAGGATATCCTCAAGTTTAGCTTCAAAACGATCAGCCACTGCCTGCAGGGTATCTCCTTCCTGCCATTCGTATAAAACACCGTCTGTCGGTGGTACTTTCAGCACCATACCAGGAGATAATTGGTCAGGGTTATCATTTAACAATGTGTAATTTGCCCACAATACGGATTCTGGTTCAAGCCCGTAATCACTGGCTATACCAAATACCGAATCACCTGTCTCAACAGTATGTTCGAGTACTTCCTGGCGAGACCGGGGTGGAATGATGGTGTGCAGGTTTGTTTCTCGTTCAATAGCGCTGTACTGCTCAGGTTCCGACAATTGAGGTAAAGATAAATCTACTTCACCTGTAATTGGGGCTTGGTTACTCACGGCAATTGGAGGTTGATCGGCGGTTCCCGCCTGAACCGTTACTACCTGCCATCCAAGGTAACCAGCAATACCAACCAACGTGATTGCCACAACCCATGCGCCCCAATAGATACCACGATTAAGGGTGGGCTGTTTTTTCTCTTGCGGTTCGCTCACAGAGTAGCCTCGTTGAGTGTTTCGAGGAATTCCTGGTTATCTGCCGTTTTGGATAAACGCTGCAGAATTGCCTCGGTAGCGCTTGATGAGTCAAGTCCTGCACCATGGGGAGGTGCCGTTATCATCTGGTCAACCATGCGTCTCATTAACCAAACTCGAGGGGTGATATCTGGACCCAGGAGCAGTTCTTCCCGCCGAGTAGATGAGCGTTCAATGTCGATCGCTGGGAATATGCGGCGTTCCTGGAGCTTCCTGGATAAATGTAGTTCCATGTTTCCAGTTCCCTTAAACTCCTCGTAAACCACATCGTCCATCCGAGAGCCTGTGTCGATCAGGCAGGTCGCAAGGATGGTTAATGATCCACCATCCTCAATATTGCGTGCTGCACCGAAGAATCTTTTTGGTGGATACAATGCCGAGGGATCAATACCACCCGAAAGGGTTCTTCCAGAAGGGGTGACTACCAGGTTATACGCCCTGGCCAACCGGGTGATCGAATCCATCAAGATCACAACGTCTCGATCCACTTCAACCAAACGCTTTGCCCGCTCCAGCACCATTTCTGCCACGCGAACATGGGATGTCACAGGTTCATCGAAGGTGGATGAAATAACCTCCGCATCCACAGAACGATCCATATCGGTAACTTCCTCTGGTCGCTCACCTATCAAAGCTACCATCAAATTTACCTCTGGATTTTTTGTGGATATCGCATTTGCAATTTCCTTTAGGATTGTCGTTTTCCCAGCCTTGGGAGGGGAAACTATCAACCCTCGTTGGCCTCGTCCAACTGGTGTCACTAAATTAATCAAGCGTGTTGCGAGGGTCATTCGATCGGTTTCCAGGTCAAAACGGACATCTGGGAAAATGGGGATAAGGGATTCAAATCTCGGTCGACGCTTTGCAGAATCTGGATCAAGACCATTGACTGACTCAACTTTCAACAAGCCATAATGTCGTTCTGACTCACGGGGTGGACGAACATGTCCAATGACCAAGTCGCCATTCCGCAGACCATAGCGGCGGATCTGGGATTGAGACACGTAAATATCATAAGGCCCAGGTTGGTAATGACCAGATCGCAAGAATCCAATCCCTTCGCTCATGATCTCCAGGATGCCACCGCGCAGTTCCAAGCCCTCACGTTCAGCTTCTGCTTGTTGAATACGTAAAATTAAATCCTCTTTCTTCAATCGATTTACATTTTTTACGTCTAGCTCCTTGGCAATTTGGCGCAAGGAATTCAGGGGGGTATTTTCTAGTTCGATTACTTTCATATTTTTCTACCTAATTTTGGACATTATGAATTTGGAATGATAACTAGGCATCACAAGCAGATGTACCAGTGACGATAATTATCGCCAATGTCTTCACAGATGTGAATTATTTGTACTCAATAAAAATCAATAAACGCGGTTGGGGGTCAAAACTATTCTTCAGGCTCGAATAAATTCACTCATTTGCAGGGGAAGGTACAAAAAAATTATAGCATGCATATGGTGAGTGCGCAAGACCGTGATTTTAATATTTTATACGATGTCTCCTTTATCAAATGATACCAAAGGACTATTTGACTTTCGATTTTCATTCGGCTATAATCAATTCAACCAAAAAAGGGGTTATGTTCAAGTTTACCTTTATGTAAATAGACAGTTTTCTAATCCTGGGAGGTGAACAAATTAGACCACGAAGAACCGGTTTCATTCATTCGATCATGCGAATTCAAACCAATAGATGCAAGGAGAATGCCAAATGAAGAAGAAATTAATTATCATCACCCTGATAGCAGTACTTGCTGTATTATCAATCGCAACGATTGCAGCAGTGGCAAAGACAGATCTGGCTAGATTTGAAATAATCAACAAAACCGATCAACCCGTAGCGATAAGCCTGACGAGTGGCGATACATTTTACTACCTGACGGTTGCAGCAGATTCAACCAAGGTATTCACGGTTGAGCGCCTGGTATACAACCAGACTATCTGGTCCTGCGGACTATCCGATTCCGGTAGTCTTGACCTTGAGACCTATATGAAATTAACTTTCACTCCCTGCAATCGTGAAGCTCCAAATAAAGGCGAACGGGGCATGGAAAAAGTCCACATTGATGATGCACCTTATGGTGTAGCAAATCGATTTGAATACGCAAACGATTAATTAAGTCTTATCACATATCCAGGATATAAACCACCAGGAAATAGTTTTTCCCTGGTGGTTTCTTATTAATTTCTTCGTTCCTTTGCATTTCTGATCCGAAGATAACCTATTGCGAGCATCGGCAGCATGGTGATTATCAAACCACCCCAACAAGGCATCAGGGTGCTTGTTGAAGGGGAGGATTGATCTGTCACCATCTCAGTAGGTTGTGGGATCTCATCCGTTGCGAATGTTTGAATATCCTCCTGGGTTGAGATTGGATTTTCTGCTTCAATTGAACCTGAATTTGTAATCTCATAAACTGCATCTCCAAATATAACGATTACCTGTGGGCCTAATGCAAACACTTTCGCTAATTGCGGGTTTTTTCGATGTAAGGAGGTATATTCTTCGGAGAGGAATTCAATCTTCGTAGTTTTCATACTGCTTGGATCGAAACGAGTATCTGTCCAGATTCCATCAGAATTAACGAATGTCCATGAGCCAATTTTACGCACTTTCCCTGAAGCTTCCTTTGGTTTTCCAGGTGCTGCCTCCGCGTTGGCCATGGAATTTTGACCGGCTGCTTGTTCAACTGCACTCTCTCCAAAAGTAGGCATTCCTGCCAGATCATTGAACCGCTGAATTTCTTCGGAAACAATCCTTTCCTGTTCTTCGATACCCAGCATGGATGGTTCAGTCACCAGGTATGATGTATAAGGCGTGACAATACCATAACGGATACTAAGTTCCACGATTTCCTCAATGATCTCATCATCTGGTCCATTTAATCGAATTTGTGCTAATAGGTAACCAATTTTCCTGGTAGCCCAAAGACCGGGAATACTTGCTTCAGGTCCATCCCCTTTGGCACTTCCCAGGATGAATATCTGGTCTGGGTAGATGAGTTCTTGGGGTACACCATCAACTGAGCCACGCAGAAAAACATCCTCCATTCCCCCATCAATATAACGACCAACGACAGCGATCTGCGATCCCTGATATAAATCCGGGAGTGGATTTGGGTAAATTTCTTTGGTCAGTAAATCCCCGAAATCTAATTTCAGGTTCGTCATCACAGGTGAACTTACCTTGTTATAAAAAGATGAGATCACTTCATCCAGGTTTTCTCCTGGCACCACGTACGAACTAATCCCATGCTGTTCTTGTGCAAGAGAATCCAGCAGGTAAGTATCTACATCATATCCAACCCCAAATACAAATAGCCTCAGGTTTTCAGGCGCTTGCCTTCGGAGATTCTCGACGATTTTCACACTATCAACTTCACCCACTGTAGGTAATCCATCCGTTAGGAAGATGACGTAAGTAGACCGCTCGGGTTCAACAAATGAAACGGCATCTAGCAAGGCTCGGTTGATGTCTGTACTACCAGCTGCCCGGAGCAGATCTACCCAGGTGAGAGCCTGATTAATTTCCGTTGTTGAAGATAATCCGCGGCTGAATAAATCAACTCCTGTACTGAAGGCGATAATATTAAATCGATCACCTTGATTGAGATGATGTAGCACAAAACTCACAGCTGCCTGTGCTTGCTCAAATTTCTCACCTTCCATGCTCCCTGATTGATCCATTACGATGATCACATCCTTGGGGATTGGTCTGTTCGCTCCTTGAAGTGAAGGTGCTAAGAGGAGCAGAAAGAAGCCATCCGAATCTATGCGGTCAAACTCCTCTCGGTAAGTCAACAGGTGAAAAGCCTCGCTTTCTCCAAGGGAGTAAATCAGGGAAAAATCCTGATCCGGCAGGATGTCTTGCTCCTCATATCCTGCAGCTACCTTATAATCACTCTCCCTGAAGAGCGAAATCTCATGACTTGGTGAATAAACTGCCCGGATAGGGGAAGCCGATTCAATATCAACAGTCACACTGACCGATTCAAGGGGTTCCCTGGAGAATTTTTCTGTACCGAGTGGATAAAGGTATTGGACCAACCCATTGTCACTTGTCAATACCTGTGAGTATTGTATTTCAATCCTTCGCTCCACATGCGGAGGTATCGGGTATATCCTGGCCCGGACAGTATCTTGATCTGCATATTCTAGCAATGCCGGATCTCGCATGGTGGACACAATTTGTTCGAATGTCTGCCTTGCTGTCTCAGCATCCAAGATCTCTCCTTCGACGGGTTGACCATCTATCCACAGCGTGAAATTACTGACCGCAGCACCTTTTGGTATCGGAAACACATAATCCCCTTCAACTTCCCAATCGTTTGGATTGAAAAATACTTGGTCGACACGCGTGATAGCCAGTTGATCCTTTATAGAGACAGTTACATGGTGATACCGTATGGAAAGCTGAACCATGGGTGATGGCACCGGGCATGGGTCACATATTGGAGGGTCAGGAATGATGATCCCATCTGCTAATCCTGTTCTAAAAGAAAGTCCGGATAATGCGAGGATAATGAAAATAACGAACAGGGATTTTCTCATCTTGCTACCCCTTTCCAATGAAGTGGATGAAGATCGATGATCTTGTAATCAAGACGAAATGCTGCAGGTAAAAGTTCCAATGGTATAATTCCGGCGAATAATTAGATAAATCCACTCTCTATTCCACAGGAAGATATTTGACAGCATGTTAGATAAGATCGCAGGTATTGAAGAACGCTACCTTGAATTGAACCAGCTACTAATGGAAGTTGGGGATGATTACCAGCGTGCAGCAGAATTGAATAAAGAGCGTACCGAGCTCGAACCCTTCATATTGAAATCCGGCCGCTATCGGCAGGCGATCCAGCAGCTAGAGGAAGCAAAGGCATTAAGTGAGACGGACGATGAAGAATTTCGTCAATTAGCAATCGCAGAAATTGACCAGTTGGAACCCGAGATTACCCAGCTCGAACTCGAGCTCAAAGGCATGCTTCTACCACAAGATGCACGCGATAAGCGCAATGTAATTATGGAAGTACGTGCGGGCACAGGAGGTGATGAAGCAGCACTATTCGCTGCAGATCTCTTCCGCATGTATAATCGTTTTGCAGAACGCAAACGCTGGAAGGTGGAAATACTCTCTTCGAATGAGATCGGGATCGGGGGCTTCAAGGAAGTTGCCTTCTTGATCAAAGGTGATGGAGCATATTCCCGCTTGAAATATGAATCGGGTGTTCATCGTGTACAACGAGTTCCGGTCACCGAATCCCAGGGTCGCATTCACACCTCCGCGGCGACAGTTGCGGTTCTCGCTGAAGTTGATGATGTAGAGATTTCAATACCTGATAATGACATCCGGGTTGATGTGTATAAATCTGCCGGTGCCGGTGGTCAAAGTGTACAGAAAAATGCCACCGCTGTCCGGATCACCCATCTCCCTACGGGTATAGTCGTGCAATGTCAGGACGAACGTTCCCAGCTGCAGAATAAAACCAGGGCCATGAGCATTTTAAGAGCACGTCTATACGAAATCGAGGAAGAAAAACGCCAGGCCGAAATCGATCAAGATCGGCGTTCGCAAGTTGGAACTGGAGAACGTTCTGAAAAAATCCGCACGTACAATTATCCTCAATCGCGCGTGACGGATCACCGCATCAATCTCTCTTCTTATAACTTGCCGAATATCATGGATGGAGACATCGATTTCTTTATCGATGAGCTTGCCACGCTGGAAGAAGCTGAACGCTTAGCAGCAGCAGGATTCGAGGATTGATATCAATTTCTCAAGCATTGCAAAAGAGCGTTGAGACGCTTCGAGATATTAGTGAAACCCCCAATCTAGACGCCGAAGTATTATTATCAACGATATTGGGAAAATCACGTGCATGGATCATCTCCCATCCTGAAACTTTATTAACCATCGACCAAAACTCCGGCTGGAGATCAGGTCTAAATTCCCTCCAGGCAGGAGTACCCCTTCCATACGTCATTGGTCACTGGGAATTCTATGGATTAAAATTCCTTGTCACACCGGATACGCTCATCCCCCGCCCCGAAACAGAGTTGATCGTTGACCTTGCCCTGGATTGGCTAAAAAACCATAAAAGTCAGCAAACGGTCACTGATATCGGTACTGGAACAGGCTGCATTGCAATCGCATTGGCGAAGAACTTCCCAGGCATATCCGTTATTGCGACGGATACGTCTCATCCAGCGCTTAAAGTTGCATATCAAAATATCATTCAACATGGGTTAGAACACCAGGTTCATCCCCTCCATTGTGATCTCCTGCCACCTTCACCGGTTAAATTCGATATTATTTGCACAAACCTGCCATATATACCGACAAAAACACTTGAGAAATTACCAATATTCGGGAAAGAACCCACCTATGCGCTTGATGGTGGCACCGATGGACTTGATTTGATCACCCGGTTATTGGAGAGAGCACCGGGGAAAGTAAACCAAGGTGGATTGCTGCTTCTGGAGATCGATAGTTCTCAAGGTAGCAAGGCGCAATCAATTGCCAGGCGGTACTTCCCATCCGCTGAAATCACGGTATGCCCAGATCTTGCTGGTCAGGACCGGGTCCTCGAGATCCTTGTGCAGTAAAAAAATTATCGAAAGCTGCCAAATAAATGCTCGATTAATATTCAGATATTTTAGACAAACAATAATATAATCAGGTCATCAAAAACCTTGGAGGAAATAATGTCGAGATCAATCATTTTATTATCAATTTTCGCAATTATTCTCGCTGCTTGTGGCTCACAGGCAACTACCCCACCACCCGAAGAAAGTTACCCTTCCCCAGCTGAACCTGAATCTATACAGCAACCTGAACTTCAGGTTGATGCGAACGATCCAGGCTACCCTCCCCCATACCCCATCGAGACCCCAATCACAGACTCAGGGGCAGGTTATCCTGAACCGGAAACAGGAATAACAACCTTCCGCATAGTCCCTGGCGAATCTGAAGTAGTTTATGAGGTTGGAGAAGTGTTTTTAAACCAGGATAATGCCTTTAAACTGGCGGTCGGCGTAACACGCGACATAAGCGGCGAAATACTTGTCGATCGGGAGAATCCTCAAAACAGTACGATAGGTATCATGGCTGTAGATGTAAGCCAATTCACTTCTGATAATCAACGACGTGATAACGCAATTCGAGAACGTTTCTTACAATCAGCTCAATACCCGCAGGTTACCTTTAGCCCACAATCTATCGAAGGGCTGCCAGAAAATTATGAGCCAGGTGAGGAGATCACTTTCCAAGTCAGTGGTGATTTGACAATTCGCGAGGTGACAAAACCAGCCACATTTGATGTCACAATGGTTGGAAATGGAGATACAATAAATGGTGAGGCTGCTACTATGATCTTGATGAGCGATTATGGCTTCGGTCCGATCAGTATCGCCGGTATCCTCAACACTGAAGATGAAGTAAAAGTAAAATTAAATTTTGTTGCGCGACCATAACTAGTTCATCTCAAGAAGTTCAGGCACTTGAAAGGTGGTGCATATGACTACCCCTTTCCATGATAAAAGGATCGTCCTGGGCATAACGGGTTCTATTGCTGCTTATAAATCGGTAGAATTGGCGTCCAGATTAGCCCAGGAAGGATCATTTGTGGATGTCATCCTGACCCAGGCTGCTGAAAAATTTGTTTCCCCGCTCACCTTTCAATCTGTAACAGGTCGACCTGCATCAACAGAAGCAGACCTTTGGGGATCAGAAGGCCACGTTCTGCACATCGGATTGGCACATAGGGCTGACTTGATCGTATTAGCCCCGATCACGGCGAATACAATCGCCAAACTTGCCCACGGCATTGCAGACAATTTACTGACGGTGACTGCTCTTGCAGCAAGCTGCCCACTGATCATAGCTCCAGCGATGGATGCAGGCATGTACTCGCACCCGGCAACACAGTCAAATATCGATATACTGCGCAAGCGTCAGGTTGCTGTCATCGGACCGGTTGAAGGGCATCTTGCATCCGGATTATCCGGCGTTGGTCGCATGGTTGATCCTACCGAATTACTCGGTCAGATTCGCCATGCACTATCACAGCGCGGTCCCCTGCACGGAAGGAAGTTCATTATCACTGCTGGGAAAACCTTTGAACCGATCGACCCGGTGCGAGGTTTCACCAATCGCTCTTCGGGTAAACAAGGTTTCGCGCTCGCCCAGGCTGCCCTAGATCGTGGAGCAGAAGTCGTCTTGATCACAGGACCTACCTATCTCGACACACCGTGCGGTGCAAGGAGGATCGATATACATACCGCCGGTGAAATGAGAGATGAAGTATTAAATTCCCTTCCAGGATCAACAGCGCTGATCATGGCTGCCGCGGTTGCGGATTTTCGACCCAAAATGGTTGCAGACCAAAAGATAAAGAAAGTAGATGGAGTTCCACAAATCCAGTTCGAGGCTACCCCTGACATTCTGAGAGAAGTGTTGATTGAGAAGAAAAAAACCGGTTCTCCGCAAATCACGGTTGGCTTCGCTGCAGAGAGCCAAGATTTACTCAGCAGTGCCCGCAGGAAAATTGAAGAAAAGCAGCTGGATTTAATTATTGCCAATGATATCTCTGCCACCGACGCCGGCTTCGCGGTCGATACCAATCGCGTAACTATCCTGGATGCTGGTGGTGGAGAACAACCACTTCCATTACTCAGCAAAATGGAAGTGGCTCAAAGTGTACTCGAACGCGTGATTGGGTTACTTGGGATATCTTCAGGGGAGCAGAACTAGTAAAACAGTTAATACATCAAACTCGACCCATTCGGATGGTTTCGTTGATAGGATAAACCCATGCAATTCATGATACATGGGTTCAGATTTTAATAATCCCCAAAATTTGTGTCCGGTTTCAACATCCCTGGATTAATCCTCAACACAGAATACGCTTACCAGTCTTGGACCATGAACGCCAATGGTCAAGGTCATTTCGATATCAGCAGTCCGGGAAGGTCCGCTGATCAGGGTTGTCATGGATACTTGTTTGAGCTTCTGGTTTGGGAGAGCCTGGTAGATATTTTCCACAATGTCCCTTGCCCTCAATATCACCATGTGGTTTTCCGGCAGCAATGACACGAAGTGAGGTTTTCCCTTCTCAAGGGGGAGCACAATTGTTCCTGTATCTGCAATAGCCAACTCAGCACCGCTAAGGCCGGCCATTACATCAGGCGCAGGCTCGTAGATGATTTCAATACCGTTGGATTGCATATCTTTTATTACATCAACAGGCAGCTGATCTTCGTCCCAGCAGAGTATCGATGTAACACCCAATTGATTCAAGCGCTCACTAATTAATTTCCCCAATACTCCAGTTTCACAGAGTGTGAATTCTCCGCTAAGCGAGATCAGCTCCTGGGAAAACCTCCGGATAAGGTTTTCTGCTTCTGGCGACTTTCCAGAAGGTTGATTTTCCGGGATAACATCATCTTCTTGATCATCCTGGATAATTCTGGTCTTGTGCTCTACCACTTCCCTCTCACCCCAACGAGCGCGGAATGGCTTACGACTTGGACTCGGTAGGTCTTTGCTGAAACCCCATCCCGTAAATCCCGGTAACCGTAACCAGCCCGACCGTAGAGAAAGGAGTTTCGATAGACTTCCTGCAAGCTTTAATCCGGCAGTGAATCGCTTGGGATTGGTCGCTATCCAGGAGTACAGCTTAATTGCCATACCCACTTGACTCGGAATCACCTTTTCCTGTTGTTTAGAATTGAGTGTCACACCACCTGCCCGCACTCGCAGGAGCAGTTTTGGTAGATCGATATCAACGGGGCAGGCATCTTTACACGCGCCACAGAGCGATGAAGCACGTGCAAACCTACCAAATTGCTGTTGTCCGAATAAACCAGGTGACACGATCGAACCGATTGGTCCAGGATACGTACTCGTCTCTCCCTTCTCATTTACAAAGGCATGACCCCCAATCTCAGCAAAAACCGGGCAGGCATTGAGGCATGCACCACAGCGGATGCAAAGCAGTCCTTCTTTGAGAGGAGACTCCCTCATCGCCCTGCGACCATTATCGACCAGGACTACATGTCTATATTGAGCCCCATCCAATTCTCCTTCTCGACGGGGACTGTTGATCAAAGTGGTATAGACTGTCATCTTCTGCCC
>Ga0209536_100004112_pt1 | contig 23110 bp, 23 predicted proteins | sample DeeMarSeWOR28_12_FD_187461 | JGI IMG/M metagenome (GOLD analysis project Ga0209536, IMG submission 187461) | Marine sediment microbial communities from White Oak River estuary, North Carolina - WOR-2-8_12 (SPAdes) (version 2) | ecosystem: Environmental > Aquatic > Marine > Intertidal zone >... | reverse complement strand
CGCGGCGCCGCTCCGGCTCGTAGAAGGTGTAGACCGACGACAGGCCGTCCGGCAGGTAGTCGACGATCGACACCATCATCAGCTGGCCCGCTTCGCGGAACTCGACCAGGCGCGTGTCGACCCGGCTCTGCAGCAGAAAGTGCGAGTACTGGTCGCGGCTGTCGTTGTCCATGCCGCCGCCCGAATGCCGGCGCGACTGGTAACGCAGGTACAGCGCGTAATGCTCGAGGCGGAACTTGAGCGGCTGGGGATGCGCGACCAGGCTCTTGTGCTGCTCCTGCGCGCGGCGCTGCGAGCGCGATGGGAGGTAGGCATCGACCGGGATGCGCACCGGGACGCAGGCGCGGCAGCTGTCGCAATGCGGACGGTAGGTAAAGATGCCGCTGCGGCGAAAGCCGGCGCGCACCAGGTCGCCGTACAGCTCGGTATTGATGAGGTGGCTCGGCGTGGCCACCTGTGAGCGCGCCATGCGCTCGGGCAGGTAGCTGCACGGGTAGGGCGCCGTGACGTAGAACTGCAGTACCGCCTGCGGCAGGTCGTTGAGTCTCGACACGTCAGTCCTTCATCGTTGTCCCGGCCCGGCCTCGTGCGCCTGCGCGAAGACCCTGGCCGCATCGATCGTCTGCCAGCGTCCCGCGGGTTCTGCGTAGTGTACCAATGCCGCGAGGTACCGCAAAAAATCGCGCCGCGGGATTTCACGCGCACCCAGCGCAGCGAGCAGCGGGGTGCGCACCTGACAGTCGATGAGCGGAAAGCCGCGTGCGCGCAGCCGCTCCACCAGTGCCGCCAGCGCGACCTTGGAGGCGTCGACCGCGCGCGAGAACATCGATTCGCCGAAGAACATGTGGCCGAGCGCAACGCCGTACAGGCCGCCGACCAGCGCGCCCTCGCGCCAGGTTTCCACCGAGTGCGCGTAGCCCGCCTCGTGCAGCGACGCGTAGGCCGCGCGCATCGGCGCACCGAGCCAGGTGCCGCTGTCCGATGCGGTCGCCGCGTCAAGCGCGTCACGCGGCGCGGCGCAGCCCTCGAGCACGGCGTCAAACGCGCTGTCGAAGCGCACCGTATAGCCCTTGTTGCGGATGCTTTTGGCGAGCGAGCGCGACACCTTGAACTCGTCGGTGAACAGCACCATGCGCGGGTCGGGCGACCACCACAGGATCGGCTCGCGGCCCGAGTACCAGGGAAAGATGCCGCGGCGGTAGGCATCGAGCAGGCGCGCCAGGGACAGGTCACCCCCCGCGCACAGCAGGCCATTCGGATGCTCGAGCGCGCGTTCGAGCGGCGGAAAGGGGTCGTTGACCTCGAGCCAGGGAATCACCGTCGTGACGCCCCGGGTCTTGCGCCGCTCAGCACCGGACCTGCTGGCGGCAGTAGTCGTCGAGCGGCGTCACGCGGGCCGCGGCGCCGGTTGCCTCGCGCAGCGCATTGCCGCGTTCCAGGCTGAGCTTGAACGCGTACTTGGCGAAGAAGGTGTTGAACATCTCGCCGCCCAGCGTGCCCACCGCGGTGAGCGCGTCCTCGCCCGGGTCGTAGTCGAGCAGGATCGCCGCGAGCGGCTGCGGCGCCGGGCCGGCGACCACGCGCGCGCCCTGCGCGGGATCGTACTGGCTGTGCTCCGAGCAGCAGTGGATCACCTTGGCGAAGCGGTTGCGCTCGCTTTGTTCCGTGCGGTAGCTGATGAAGCTGATCTCGCGCGTCGGATAGGCCAGCTGGTGCGCGCAGATCGCCGAGTAGGCGACGATCGAGCGCTGCGGGCCGACCCCGCCCGGCCACTCGTAGCGGCCTTCCGCGGCCGTCGTCAGGCGCGCCGTGCCGCCCACCGGTCGCCCCAGATTGAGCAGGAAGCAGGGCGTCGCGGCGTAGGGGTAATGAAAGATCAGGTTGCGGTCGACGGGCAGCGTCGATGCGCGCAGCGGCCGGCCGTTGGCGTCTTCGAGACGGGCGCGCGCGTACGGTCGCGGCCGCAGGTCGCGGGCGGGAAAGGCGGGCGCCGTCATCCCCGCGGCGCCCGCGGCACAGAGCCGGATGAAGGTCCGGCGCTTCACGTTGCGGGCTGGGTCATCGCCACGCGCATTGTAGCGAACGCGCCGCGCACGGCCAGCGGCCCGCGCGACGCATGACCCGCCCCCCGACAGGCTAGAGGATGTAGCCCTTCTCGTTGTGCAGCACGGTGTCGAGGCCCTCGGTCTCGTCGTCGGAGGCGACCCGCATGCCCGTGGTGGCGTTGCACAGCTTGAGCAGCACGAACGTCAGCACGCCCGACCAGGCGGCAATCGCCAGCACGCCGCCGAGCTGCACCAGGATCTGGCCGCCCATGGTGACGCCTTCGCCGAAGCCGCCGCCGCCGAACACCTTGGCCGCGAACACGGCGGTGAGCAGGGTTCCCAGCACGCCGCCGACGCCGTGCACCGGCATGACGTCGAGCGAGTCGTCGATGCGCAGTACACGCTTCATAAAGTTGGTCGAGGCAAAGCACACCACCCCGGCCGCCCCGCCGATGACCAGCGCGCCCAGCGGGCCGACGAAGCCGGAGGCCGGCGTGATCGTGCCCAGTCCCGCGACCATGCCGGTCACGATGCCGAGCACCGAAGGCTTGCCGTAGCGCAGCCACTCGCAGAGCATCCAGGTGAGCGAGCCCGTCGCGGCGCCGATGTGGGTGACCAGCATTGCCATGCCGGCCGCGCCGTCCGCGGCCAGCGCGCTGCCGGCGTTGAAGCCGAACCAGCCGACCCACAGCATGCAGGCGCCGGTCACCGCCATCGTCATGTTGTGCGGCGGCATCGGGGTTTCCGGGAAGCCCTTGCGGCGGCCGAGCACCAGTGCGCTGACCAGCGCCGCCATGCCCGCGTTCAGATGCACGACGAGCCCGCCGGCGAAGTCCATCACGCCGAGCTTCTGCAGCCAGCCGTCGCCCCAGACCCAGTGCGCGATCGGGCAGTAGACGAGCACCAGCCACAGCACGCTGAACAGCAGCATGCCCGAGAAGCGCACCCGTTCGGCGTAGGCGCCCACAACGAGCGCCGGCGTGATGATCGCGAAGGTGAGCTGGAACATGGCGAAGACCGTTTCCGGGATGCTGCCCTTCAGCGTGCCGACCTCGATGCCGGAGAAAAAGGACTTGCCGAAGCCGCCCCAGAAACCGTTCGCCGCGCCACCGTCGCCGAAGGCGAGGCTGTAGCCGAAGGCGACCCAGACCACGGTTGCCACGCAGGCGATGGCAAAGCACTGCATCAGCACCGAGAGCACGTTCTTCGCGCGCACCAGGCCGGCGTAGAACAGCGCCAGCCCCGGCAGTGTCATGAACAGGACCAGCGCGGTCGCGGTGAGTATCCACGCGGTGTTCGCCCCGTTGAGCTGGGTGCCCTCGGCGGCAAGCGCGGCCGGCGTGGCGGACAAAAGGCCCAGCGCGAGCGTGCGCCGGACACCGCGTGCGGCGGCATTCATTGCGATCTTCATGCGACCCTCCCCATGGTCGGTGCGGGCGCAGCCCGCGGCCGGGCGAAGAATACCCCAGCCTGCCTGGCTGACCCGGGCGCTTAGCGGGGCGGCCGGACGTCCTCGGCGCGGAACGGAAAGCTGCCGCGCGCGCGGTCGGCGACCCAGTGCTTGAGCGTCAGGCCGACGGTGCGGAACGCAATGTCCTTCCACGGGATGTCGGCCTCCTCGAACAGGGCGACGTCGAGGCTCTCCTCGCCCGGTGCGAAGTCGAGGTCGAGCAGCCGTGCGCGGTAAAACAGGTGAACCTGGTTGACCATCGGCACCGAGATCATGGTGTAGGCGCCGATCAGCTCGATGCGCGCACCGGCCTCTTCAAGGGTTTCGCGCGTCGCCGCGTCACCCGTGGTCTCATCGTTCTCCATGAAGCCCGCGGGCAGCGTCCAGTAGCCGTAGCGCGGCTCGATGGCACGCCGGCACAGCAGCACGCGGCTCTCCCACTCGGGCACCGTGCCGACGACAAGATTCGGGTTCTGGTAATGGATCTCGCCGCACTGGTCGCAGACGTAGCGCGGCAGCGAGTCGCCGGGTGGTACGCGCCGCGCGATCGGCGCTGCGCAGTTCGAGCAGTACTTCATCGCATGCGTCGGGCGGGCGGCATCGACGCAATCATAACCGGCGGCTTCGAAGGCCCGCCTCAGGCCGCGAGCCGCGGCGGCAGCTCGCCCAGTCCCTTGAGGATGCCGTCAGGCTGCGCGTCGAGACGGTCGACCGGCGCATCCTGGCGGTTGATCCACCAGACGTTGAAGCCAAAGTTCTTCGCGCCGAGCGCGTCCCAACAGTTCGACGAGACGAAACCGATGTTCTCCGCCGCGACGCCGAGCCGCTCGACCGCCATCTGGTAGACCGGCGCGGCGATCTTGTAGGTGCGCAGCGCGTCCGCGCTCAGCACGGCGTCGAACGTCTTTTCCATGCCGCAGTGCCGAACCAGCGGCTCGATCATGTCGGGCGAGCCATTGGTGAGGATCGCAAGCTTGCGCCCGCCCCTGCGCAGCTGCGTGAGCGCGGCCGGCACGTCGGGGTAGGGCTCGAGCGCCCGGTAGGCCTGCATCAGTGCGTCGCTCTGCGCCGCGTCGAGCTCGAGGCCGAGCGCCTCGCAGGCATAGGCCAGCGCGTCGCGCGTGACGGCCGAGAAGGGCTGGTAGCGGCCCATCAGCGTGCGCAGCCAGCTGTACTCGAGCTGCTTCGCGCGCCAGGTCTGCGACAGCGCCGCACCGCGTCCGGGCCAGGCCTGTTCGCAGCGCGCGATGACCGAATGCACGTCGAACAGCGTGCCGTAGGCGTCGAACACCAGTGCCTTGAGATTCATGGCAATCCTCCGCGAGTGACGCTGGGACCCGATGCTAAACTGAATTTGTCGAACTGAATTCGTCGAACGGGAGAGCCGCGCAGGCCGCGATGACCGATCGCTACGAGCCCCTCTATCGCAGCCATCGCTGGGAAGTCCCGGCGCGTTTCAACATCGCCCGCGCATGCTGCGGGCAGTGGGCCGCGGACCGCAGCCGCTTCGCGCTGTACTGGGAGGACGAGTCCGGCGCGCGCGCCGCGTATACGTTCTGGGACATCCAGCAGGCGGCGAACCGCCTGTCCAATGCGCTGGCTGCGCTCGGCGTGCAGCGCGGCGATCGCGTCGCGATCATCCTGCCGCAGCGCCCCGAAGCGGCGATCGCCTACATGGCGATCTTCCAGATGGGCGCGGTCGCGCTGCCGCTGAGTCATCTGTTCGGTCCGGACGCGCTCGAATACCGCCTGGCGCACGCCGGGGCCAGCGTGGCGATCGTCGAGCCCACGACGCTGCCCAACCTGTGGGCGGTCAAGGACCGGCTGCAGGCGCTGCGCCATGTGATCGGCGTGGGCGGGGCGCGCGAGAGCGGCGTGCAGCCTTGGGAGGCGCTGCTCGCGCGCGCCGGCCGTGACTTCGCCTGCGTCGATACAGCAGCCGACGACGCTGCGCTGATCATCTACACCAGCGGCACCACCGGCGCACCGAAGGGCGCGCTCGAAGCGCATCGCCTGATCATCGGCAACATCCCGGGCTTCGTGCATTCGCATGACTTCTTCCCGCAGCCCGGCGACCTGTTCTGGTCGCCTGCCGACTGGGCCTGGGCGGGCGGCCTGTTCGATGCGTTGCTGCCGAGCTGGTACTTCGGCATCCCGATCCTCGGATACCGCGGCCGCTTCGACGCGGAGCGCGCCTACGACCTGCTCGAGCGCTATGGCGTGCGCAACAGCTTTCTGTTCCCGACCGCGCTCAAGCTGATGATGAAGGCGGTGCCGGAGCCCAAGCGGCGCTACGCGCTGGACCTGCGCTCGATCATGAGCGCGGGCGAGAGCGTCGGCGTCACCGTGCTGGAGTGGGCGCGCGAGCAGCTCGGCGTCACGATCAATGAGATGTTCGGCCAGACCGAGATCAACTACGTGGTCGGCAACTGCCAGGCGGCCTGGCCGGTGAAGCCGGGCTCGATCGGGCGGCCGTATCCCGGCCACCGGGTGGAGATCATCGACGAGCGCGGCAACGCGCTGCCGCGCGGCGAGCTCGGCGAAATCGCGGTGCATCGCGCGGGCGACCCGGTGTTCTTCCTCGAGTACTGGAAAAACCCGCAGGCGACCCAGGAAAAATTCGTCGGCGACTGGGGCCTCACCGGCGACCAGGGGAGGATGGATGAGGACGGTTACATCTGGTACCAGGGGCGCACCGACGACGTCATCAAGTCGGCCGGCTACCGCATCGGCCCGGCCGAGATCGAGTCCTGCCTCGTCAAGCACCCGGCGGTCGCCAACGCCGCGGTGATCGGCAAAGCCGACGAGGCGCGCGGCCAGATCGTCAAGGCCTTCATCGTGCTGCAGCCCGAGGCGCGCGCCTCTGCTGCGCTCGAGGAGGAGATCCGGCAGCACGTGCGCGGGCGGCTGGCGCCCTACGAGTATCCGCGCGAGATCGAATTCATCGACGCCCTGCCGATGACCACCACCGGCAAGGTGCAGAGAAAAGAATTGCGCAAGCGCGAAGAGGGCGTCGCGTGAAGGGGTGAGCGCATGAAGCGCGTGCTGCTGCTCGGCGGCGGACATGCCCACGCCTACCTGCTGCGCATGCTGATCGACCAGCCGCTGCACGACGTGGGCCTGACGCTGGTCACGCCGTACGAGCGGCACACCTATTCGGGCATGCTGCCGGGGCTGGTGGCGGGGCACTACGCCGTGGCGGACGTGCAGATCGATGTCGCGCGCCTCGCCGCGGCCGCCCGGGTCGAGTTCCTGCGCACCGAGGTCAGCGGGCTGGATGCCGCGCAGCGCCGCGTGCAGCTCGCCGACGGTTCGACGCTCGAGTACGACATCGCTTCGCTCAACCTCGGCTCGCTGCCGAACACGGGGCCGGTGCCCGGCAGCGAGACCCATGCACTCGCGGCCAAGCCCTTCGAGTCGTTCCTCGAGGGCTGGAACGCACTGTTGGCCCGTCCGAGCGATGCGCCGCTGACGGTCGCGCTGGTCGGTGCCGGCGCCGCCGGCGTCGAGCTGGCGATGGCGATCGCCCACCGCCTCGAGGCGCTCGGGCGCAGGGGCCGCGTGACGCTGTACTCCGATCGCCCCATGTTCCGCGGCGCGCTCGCGCGCCGGGTGTGCGACGCGCTGGCGCGCAGTGGCGTAAGCCTGCGCCAACCCGAGGCGGTGGCACGGCTCGAGCCGGGCGGGGTGGTGATCACGCGTGCCCCGCACGCGACGCGCGAACGCTACGACGCCGTGATCTGGACCGCCGGGGCGGCGCCGCTGCCCTGGCTGCGCGCGACGGGGCTCGATACCGACGACGCCGGCTTCGTGCAGGTCGACGACATGCTGCGCAGCGTGTCGCACCCCGAGGTTTTTGCGGTGGGCGACTGCGCGACGCTGCGCGACCATCCTCACCCGAAGTCGGGCGTCTACGCGGTGCGGCACGGCGATTTCCTCGCCCGCAACCTGCGCTATGCGCTCGCCGAGGTGCCCCTGCATCGTTATCGCCCGCAGCGGCGGGCACTGGCGTTGATCAGCTGCGGGGCACGGTACGCGATTGCCGACTGGAGCGGGGTGACGGCCGAGGGGGCCTGGGTGTGGCGCTGGAAGGACTGGCTCGACCGGCGCTGGATCCGGCGCTTCGTGATCTGAACGCGGCGTCCTGCGCACGGGTATCGCCGCCTGCCGCGGACGGCGGGGACCGGAGTACCATCGCGCTGCCGCCGACCGGTGTGTCGCCGCGTCGGACCGTGCAACCACATTGGAGACTTGAAATGAAGAAGTCGCTTGCGATTCTCGCCGTGGCACTCGCCGTGGCGCCGGCCCACGCCGCCTACCCCGACCGACCGATCAAGCTGATCGTGCCCTGGGGCGCGGGTGGTGATACCGATGTCATCTACCGCACGTTCCAGCAGGACTTCCAGAAGCGTCTCGGCGGCACCGTCGTCGTGGCGAACGTCGGCGGTGCCTCGGGCACCAAGGGCGCGAAGGAAGCCATGGCATCCCCGCCGGACGGCTACACGATCTTCGCCATGCACGATTCGATTCACTCGACCTATTACACGGGCGTGGCGGACGTGAACTGGACCGACTTCCAGCCGATCTGCCTGGTGACCGCGACGCCGTCGATTCTGACCGGGAGCCCGAAAACGCCCTGGAACGACATGAAGGCGCTGCTGGCGGCGGCGAAGGCAAAACCCGGCTCGGTCACGGTGGGCGCGACGCTCGGCTCGACCAGCCACTTTTTCCCGGCGATGGTCGAGAAGGCGGCCGGGGTCAAGTTCAAGTACGTGTCCTACGAGGGCACCGCGGCGCGCATGAACGCGCTGCTCGGCAGCCACATCGATCTCGCCGAGTCGAACCTGACGCAGAAAGGCAAGGCCGATGCCGGACAGATGAAGTTTCTCGCCGTGGCCACCGAAAAGCGCATGGGCGAGGTGCCCGACGTGCCGACCCTCAAGGAGCTCGGCATCGACGTCGAGTACGCCGTCAATCGCGGCCTGGTCGCGCCGAAGGGCACGCCGGCGGACGTCATGGCGAAGCTCGGAGCGGCCTGCGGCGGCGCGGCGAACACCCCGGCCTTCGCCGAGCAGATGAAGAAGCACGGCACCCTGGTGCGCTACCTCGACGCCAAGGGCTACACCGCCTTTCTCGAGAAGAACGACGCGCTCAACAAGGGGCTGGCCAAAGAGCTCGGGATGCTGAAGCGCTGACGCAGCGCGCGGCGCAGGGGCGTTCTTGATGATCGGGCGCGATGGCGTCACGGGGCTCGTCGCCTGTGCGACGAGCCTCGTCCTGTTCTGGTTGACGCTCGGGCTGGAGAAGAACCCGCTGGTGCCGATCGGGCCGGGGTTCTACCCCCGGCTGGTGCTCGGCATCACTGCGGCGCTCGGTTTCGCGCTGCTCGTCGTCGACGTCCTGCGCCGGCGCGCGCGCCCGACCGACGCGCGCGCGGCGCCGGCCGTGCGGCCCAATTACGCGCTCGTCGCGCTGACCTTCGCCGCCTTCGGCGCGTACGTGCTGCTGCTGCCGCTGCTCGGCTATCGCGTGGCGACCTTCCTGTTCGTGCTCGGCGGCAGCTTCCTGCTCGAGCCGCCGCGCGGCGCCGGGCTGTGGCTGCGCGGTCCCCTGCTCGCGCTGGCGACGACGCTGGCGACGTACTTCATTTTCGAGGACTACCTCGCGGTGCTGCTGCCGCGGGGCAGCTGGACGGGTTTTTGACCGGTGTACGGACTCCTCTGGGACGCGATCGTCAACCTGGTCCAGCTCAAGTACCTGCTGCCGCTGGTGATCGGCACGGTCGCCGGCGTCGTCGGCGGCGCGCTGCCGGGCGTGACGATCACCATGACGGTGATCATCGTGCTGCCGTTCACCTTCGGTCTCGATCCGCTGCAGGGGCTGGCCGCGATGACCGGCGTGTACGTGGGTGGCTCCGCGGGCGGCCTGGTGACGGCGACCCTGCTCGGCATCCCGGGCACGCCCTCGTCGGTCGCGACGACCTTCGATGGCTTCCCGATGGCCAAGCGCGGCGAGGCCGGCCGTGCCATGTGGCTCGGCGTCTGGGGCTCGCTGTTCGGCGGCATGATCGGCGGCGTCTTCCTCATCGCGGCGACCGGCCCGCTGGCCGAGTTCGCGGTCGCCTTCGGGCCCTGGGAGTTCTTCTCGCTGTTCGTTCTCGCGCTGTCGATGGTCGCCGGGCTGGTCGGCCATTCGCTGCTCAAGGGTTTCCTGTCGGGCGCGATCGGCCTGGTGGTCACGGTGCTCGGCAACGACCCGGTGATGGGCCAGCCGCGGCTCACGCTGGGCATCGAGTTCCTCGAGGGCGGGGTGCCGTTTCTGCCGGTGCTGATCGGCGTGTTCGCGTTCGCCCAGATCATGTCGGATGTCGAGAAGATGGGCCGCGGTGTGCGGCTGCGCGAATCGCTCGACCGCGCGATCACGCTCAGCGTGTCGCACGGCAAGGTCGTGTGGGAGATCGTCTCGCGCCCGTTTCTTCTGCTGTGGACGTCGTTCATCGGGGTGCTGATCGGCGTGCTGCCGGCCGTCGGCGGCAGCGCGGCGAACATGATGGCCTATGATCAGGCGAAGAAGTTCTCGCGCCACCCCGAACGCTTCGGCACCGGCACGCCGGAGGGCATCATCGCCTCGGAGTCGGCCAACAACGCCAACGTCGGCGGCTCGCTGGTCACCATCATGGCGTTCGGCATCCCGGGTGACGCGGTGACCGCGGTCATGCTCGGCGCGCTCACGATTCACGGCATCCAGTCAGGGCCGTTGTTCATCTCGCAGAACACGCAGGTTGCGTACGGAATTTTTGCGGCCTACCTGCTCGCGCACCCGATCATGGCGCTGGTGATCGCGTTCGGCGCGCGCTTTATGCTGCGTGTGGTCACCGTGCCGAAGGCGGCACTGTTTCCGGTGGTGCTGGTGCTGTGCGTGGTCGGCGCCTACGCCCTCGGCAACAACATGTCGACGGTGTACGTGCTGCTGATTTTCGGCCTGCTCGGCTACGCCATGGTGAAGGTCGACCTGCCGCTCGCACCGCTGATTCTCGGCGTCATCCTGGGCGACCAGATCGAGACCAATCTGATTCGCGCGCTGATGACCGATGGCGATCTTTGGCTGTTCGTCACGCGGCCGATCTCGGGCGGCCTGCTCGCGGCCTCTGCCCTCTCGGTGGGGTTCGCGCTCTGGCAACACCGCCGCCAGCACGGCCGCGGCGAGGCGGGCGAGGACGCGCAGGATTTCTAGGGTGACTGGCGCCCCGGATACGAATCGAACGTACGACCTGCCCCTTAGGAGGGGGCCGCTCTATCCACTGAGCTACCGGGGCGCAGACGCGATTTTAACGCTCGAGAATTGTCCTTGCCGCTGATGCACCCGTCTTCGCGAGTCCTTGCGCGCGGGCTCGGCGCGCTGCTGGTCGCGCTCGCCGCCGGCGGCGCGGCGCAGGCCTGGGACGACGGCAGCGTGCCGTTCGTCGTCTCGCCGCAGGAGGTCGTGCACCGCATGCTGCGCATCGCGGAAGTCGGCCCCGAAGACAGGCTGATCGACCTCGGCTCGGGCGACGGCCGCGTGGTGATCGGCGCGGCACGGCGCGGTGCGCGCGGGCTCGGCGTCGACATCGACCCCGAGCTGGTGGCGCAGGCGCGCGACAACGCCGCGCGCGCGGGCGTTTCCGACCGGGCGCGCTTCGAGCACCGCGACCTGTTCGAGACCGATCTGTCGCAGGCCAGCGTGGTGACGATGTATCTGCTGCCCGAGATCAACCTGAAGCTGATGCCGCGCCTGCTCGCGCTCGCGCCGGGCACGCGCGTGGTCTCGCACGACTGGGACATGGGTCCCTGGCTGCCCGACGAGACGCTTTCGGTGCGCGCGCCGGACAAGCCCGTCGGCGGGCGCAACGGATTGTCGTACATTCATCTCTGGATCGTGCCGGCGCAGGTCGCTGGGGCGTGGCGCGCACGCCTCGACGGCCTGGGCGGCGAATGGCGGTTGCGCATCCGGCAGACGTATCAGATGCTCGACGTCGAGGCCGACGAGAGCGGGCGCGAGCTGGTGGTGCGTGCCTCGCGGCTGCGCGGCCGCGAGATCAAGCTGGTGGTGAGCGGTCTGGTCGGCGGGCGGCCGATGAACCTGCTGCTGGCGGGACGCATCGACGGCGCGCGCATCGAGGGCCTCGCGCGCACCTTTGACGGACAGACGGAGAACGAACGCAAATGGATCGCGACGCGGGTTCAGTAGCGCAGGCCGGCGCAGTGCCGAAGCCGCTGCTCTCGGTGCCGGACGGCATCGTCCTGCTCTGCGGCATGGTGATCGGCGCCGGGATCTTCAAGCTGCCCTCGATCGTCGCGGGCAATACGTCGGGGCCGGCGATGTTCCTGCTTGCTTGGATCTTCGGCGGCGTGATCTCCCTGTGCGGTGCTTTGGTCTATGCCGAGCTCGCGTCGCGCTATCCGGAAACCGGCGGCGAGTACGCCTTCCTGTCGCGGGGGCTGGGGCGCGGCGTGGCCTTCGTCTTCGCCTGGTCGCGCATGACGGTCATCCAGACCGGCGCAATCGCCGCGGTTGCCTTCGTATTCGGCGATTATGCCTCCGAGATCCTTTCGCTCGGCGCGAACAGCGCGGCGCTCTACGCCGCGGCGGCGATCATCGCGCTCACCGCGCTCAATTTCGTCGGCACGCTGCAGTCCAAATCGCTCCAGAAGCTGCTCCAGGTCGTGCTCTTCGCTGCGCTGGTCTTCATTGGCGTCGCCGGGCTCGTGTCCGGCGCGGCGCCGAAGGCGCTCGCGCCGGACGCCGCCGCGGGCTCATTCGGCTTCGCCATGATCTTCGTCCTGTTCACTTTCGGCGGCTGGAACGAGGCGGCTTATCTCGCCGGCGAGGTGCGCGACGCGCGCCGCAACATGTTCCGCATTCTGGTCTGGGGCATCGCGCTCCTCACCGTGCTCTACCTGCTGGTCAATCTCGGCTACCTGGCCGCGCTCGGGCAGGGCGGCATGCGCGAATCGAAGGTGGTGGCCGCCGACCTGATGCGGCTCGTGGCGGGCGACCGGGCCGGTGTCGCGCTTGCGCTGGTGGTGTGCCTGGCATCGCTCACGACGATGAACGCGGCGATCTTCACCGGGGCGCGCACCACCTGGGCGCTGGGCCGGGACTTCGCGCTGTTTGCGCGCTTCGGCCACTGGCGCGACGCCGGCAGCACGCCGGCGAACGCACTCGTACTGCAGGGCGTGATCACGCTCGTGCTGATCGCGGCGAGTTCGGCCACGCCCGACGGATTCAGCGCGATGGTGGCGTATACGGCGCCGGTGTTCTGGACCTTCTTCCTGCTCACCGCGATCACCCTGTTCGTGTTCCGCGCCCGTCTCGCAGAGGCGCCGGCCTTTCGCGTGCCGCTGTTTCCCTGGATCCCGATCGCGTTCTGCGCAATGTGCGCCTACATGCTGTATTCGGCCGTTGCCTACGTGAGCAATCCGGACTACGGCCCGAAATTCGGCGACATGGTGCTCGGCGGCCTGGTCGTCATGCTCGCCGGCGTCCCGCTCTACTTCCTCGCGCGACGAGGCCGAAGCTGATGCGCGCCGCGCTGCGCGGCATCGCCTTCGCCGCGGCCGGCCTGATGGCCTGCGCCGCGATCGCGCAGGACTACGCGCGCGAGAAGCGCTGGGAGGCGGAAGTCCGGGGCAACCTCGTGGTCGGCGATGCGGTCATGCTCAGGCTGGCGTCTGGACATGAATTTCTCGCCCTCTATACCCCGGTCGCGAATGCGAAAACGGCCGTCGTTCTCGTGCACGGCATCGGCGTTCATCCCGATCACGGCGTCATCGGCATTCTGCGCAGCGCGCTTGCAGACCGCGGCTACACCACGCTATCGATCCAGATGCCCGTGCAGGCCTCGGACGCGGCTGCGGAGGCCTATACGCCGGAGCTGTTCGCCGAGGCGGCGGAGCGGATCTCCGTCGCGGGGCGCTGGCTGCGCACGCGCGGTCCCGCGAAACTCGTTCTGCTGTCGCACAGCATGGGCTCGCGCATGAGTCGCGCATTCTGGGACACGGCGAAGGAGGCACCCTATGCGGCCTGGGTCTGCCTCGGCATTGCCTCGGGGCTGCCGGACGGGGGCGGTCTGCGCGCGCCGATTCTCGACGTGGTCGGCGAGTTCGACCTGCCCGCGGTGCGCGCGGAGGCACCCGGCCGCGCGCGCAGCCTCCAGTCGATTCCGGGGTCGCGCCAACTCGTGATCGCCGGCGCGGACCATTTCTACAACGGGCGTGAAATGCAGCTTGTCGAAGGCATCGTGGCGTTTCTCGAGGCGCAGGGCCTGAGCTCGAAATGACCCTCACCGAGCTGCGCTATATCGTCGCGGTCGCGCGCGAGCGGCATTTCGGCCGCGCCGCAGAGGCCTGCTTCGTGTCGCAGCCGACGCTGTCGGTCGCGATCAAGAAGCTGGAGGAGGAGCTCGGCGTGATCCTCTTCGAGCGCGGGCCCGGGGAGGTGACCACCACGCCGATCGGCGAGGCGATCATTGAGCAGGCGCAGCGCGTGCTCGAAGAGGCGACGCGCATCAAGGAGCTCGCGGCCGGCGGACGCGATCCGCTCGCCGGGACGCTGCGCCTGGGCGCCATCTACACCATCGGTCCGTACCTGCTGCCGAAGCTGATCCCGATCCTGCGGCGCACGGCGCCCTCGATGCAGCTGCTCATCCAGGAAAATTTCACCCACCGCCTGGCCGAGTCGCTGAAGCACGGCGAGGTCGACGTGATCGTCGTCGCGCTGCCGTTCAGCGAGTCCGGCGTGGTGACCCAGGCGGTGTACGACGAGCCGTTCCTGGTCGCGGTGCCGCAACGCCATCCCTGGGCGCGCAAGAAGGAGATCGCCAGCGACGAGCTGACCCAGGAGAGCATGCTGCTGCTCGGTGCGGGGCATTGCTTCCGCGACCAGGTGCTCGATCTGTGCGCCACCGTCAGCCGATCGCCGAACCGCAGCGGGATTCAGCGCACCTTCGAAGGCGGCTCGCTCGAGACGATCCGCCAGATGGTGGCGAGCGGCGTCGGCATCACCGTGCTGCCCGCGACCTCGATCACGCCCGGGGCGGGGGCGAGCGACCTGATCCGCATCCGTCCGTTCGCCAAGCCGGCGCCCGGGCGACGCGTGGCGATCGCCTGGCGCCGCAGCTTCCCGCGGCCGAAGGCGATCGAAGCGCTGCGCCAGGCGATCCTGGCCTGCGAGCTGCCGCGCGCGACCAAGCTGTCGAACGCCGCGCCGTCGGGCCACGGCAAGGCCGCCGCATGACGCAGGCCGCGGCGCGCAACCGCGGGCTGTGGTGGAAGCTGCTCGTGGTGGCGCTGTTCGCGTTCGCCTCGGCGGCGGCCTTCTCGGCGTATCTGCGACCGGGCATGCTGATCGAGTTCGCGAACTTCGTGCTGTGCAGCTGAGGAGCGTGCCACGACGCCGAGTGGAACTGCCCTGTCGCATCCCGTCGCCGAACCGTCGCCCTGGCTGTTGCGCTGGGCGCCGCTGATCGCGCCGGGTGGCGTGGTGCTCGACCTGGCCTGCGGCGCGGGGCGGCATGCGCGGCTGCTCGCCGGGCGCGGGCACCCGGTGGTCGCCGTCGACCGGGACCGCGAAGCGCTCGCTGACCTGGCGGGTACGCCCGGCATAGAGCCGGTTTATGCAGACCTCGAGAAGGGCGCGCCCTGGCCGCTCGGCACGCGACGCTTTGCCGCGATCGTGGTTTGCAACTATCTGCATCGTCCGCTGTTTCCGCAGCTTGCGGCAGCGCTCGCCGACGGGGGCGTTCTCATTTACGAAACCTTCGCCGCGGGGAACGAACGCTATGGACGACCGTCTAATCCGCAGTTCCTGCTGCAGCCGGCGGAGCTGCTCGATGCGTTCCGCCGCCTGCTGAGCGTGGTCGCGTTCGAGCAGGGTCGCGTGGCGCGGCCGAAACCGGCGGTGATTCAGCGCCTTTGCGCGCTGCGCGGCGGGACCGCCGATGTGCCGCTGGCGCCCTGACCGCGCGAAGCGCTAAGACCGCGGAAACACGGCGTTAAAATAAGCGGGTCGGAAAAAAGCGACAGGGGAGGAGCGTCCCATGATCACTGGCAGTCTGGTTGCAATCGTCACCCCCATGAAGCCGGACGGCGCGATCGATCTGGCGCGGTTTCGCAGCCTGATCGACTGGCACGTCGCGGAGGGCACGGACGGCATCGTCGTCGTCGGCACCACGGGCGAGTCGCCGACGGTGAATTTCGACGAGCACAAGCAGCTGATCCGCGTTGCGGTCGAGCACGCCAAGGGGCGCATCCCGATCATCGCCGGCACGGGCGGCAACTCGACCGCCGAGGCCATCGAGCTCACCGAATCCGCGAAACAGGCGGGCGCCACCGCCTGTCTGTCGGTGGTGCCGTACTACAACAAGCCCACGCAGGAGGGTCTGTATCGGCACTTCCGCGCGGTGGCGGAAAAAGTCGATCTGCCGATGATCCTGTACAACGTGCCCGGGCGAACGGTTGCCGATCTGCAGAACGACACCGTGCTGCGCCTGGCCGCGCTGCCGGGAATCATCGGCATCAAGGACGCCACGGCCAGCATCGAGCGCGGTACGGATCTGGTCAAGCGCGCACCGCGCGATTTTGCGATCTACAGCGGCGAGGATTCCACCGCGCTGGCCCTGATCCTGATGGGCGGGCACGGTGTGATCTCGGTGACCGCCAACGTGGCGCCCAAGCTCATGCACCAGATGTGCGCGGCGGCGCTGGTCGGTGACGTGAAGAAGGCGCGCGAGATCAACCTCAGGCTGTTGCCGCTGCACCAGCGATTGTTCCTCGAGGCGAATCCGATTCCGGTGAAATGGGCGCTGGCGCAGATGGGGCTGATCGAGGAAGGCCTGCGCCTGCCGATGGTGACGCTGTCCGAGCGATTCCACGAGACGCTGCGCGAAGCCCTGCATGAGGCCGGCATTGCGCTGCCGGGACTGCGCGTCGTGGAGAAGCGGGCTTGAGCGTGACGAAACATCGCGTGCACCGAGGACCGGGCGTGGGCTGGCGCCCGCTGGTGATTGCCTGCGCCGCGCTGGCCATGCTTGCGGGCTGCAAATCGACGAGCAGCGTGCTCGAAGGGCCGCAGGTCGATTACAAGTCCGCTGGGCAGCTGCCGCCGCTCGAGATCCCGCCCGACCTGACCGCGCCGCGGCGCGACAACCGCTACGTGGTGCCGGAAACCGGCAAGGGGACGACGACGCTGTCGACCTACCAGTCCGACCAGCGCCAAGTGCGCGTGCGTGGCGACAGTGATGTGCTGCCGACCGCGGAGGACATGCGCATCGAGGGCCGCGGCAACGAGCGCTGGCTGGTGGTCGACAACAGAACGCCGGAGCAGCTCTGGCCGCTGGTGAAGGACTTCTGGCAGGAGAACGGCTTCCTCATCAACAAGGCGACGCCGGAGGCCGGGGTGATGGAGACCGACTGGGCGGAAAACCGCGCCAAGCTGCCGCAGGACATCATCCGCTCGACGCTCGGCTCGCTGATCGACCAGGTCTATTCGACCTCGGAGCGCGACAAGTTCCGTACCCGTCTCGAGCGTACCCCCGACCGCAAGGGGACGGAGGTCTACATCACGCATCGCGGCATGGCCGAGGTGTATTCCGAAGGCTCGCGCTCCCCCGACACCGCGCCTTCTGCGACCAAGTGGCAGCCGCGCGATACCGACCACACGCTCGAGGTCGAGTTCCTGCGCCGCCTGATGATCCGCCTCGGCGCGCAGGAGGAGAAGGCGAAACAGCTGCTGACGGCGGGCGTGCAGCAACCGGAGCGCGCGACGCTGAAGAAGGCCGCGGGCGGTGTCGAGGTGCTCGAGGTGTTCGAGCCCTTCGACCGCACCTGGCGGCGCGTCGGTATCGCGCTCGACCGTGTCGGTTTCACGGTTGAGGACCGCGACCGGACCAAAGGGTTGTACTTCGTGCGCTATGCGGATCCGGAAGCGGAGATGCAGCGCAAGGATAAGGAAAAGCCCGGTCTGCTCGACAAGCTCGCGTTCTGGAAATCGACGACCCCGGAAGTCAAGGCGGAGCAATACCGCGTGTCGGTCGCGCAGCCGCAAGTGAACAGCGAGGTTCGTGTACTCGGCAAGGACGGCCGAGACGAAACGACGGGAACCGCGCACCGCATCCTGTCGCTGCTGCACGCAGAGCTGAAGTAGGCCGGCGCCGCGCCGCGTGCTGCGCTTCACCTCGCTCGCGAGCGGCAGCCAGGGCAACTGCCTGCTGGTCGAGGCGGGCGCGACGCGCGTGCTCGTCGACTGCGGCCTGTCCCTGCGCGAGACCGAGCGGCGACTGGCGCGGCGCGGGCTCGAGCCCGGCGCGCTGCGCGCGATTCTGGTCACCCACGAGCACGACGATCATGTCGGTGGCGCCTACGCGCTCGCCGCCGCCCACGGCCTGGAAGTCGTCCTCACGCATGGCACGCGACACGCGGTGCGCGAGGCCGCGCCGGATGCCGAAGACAAGGCGGTGGCGAACGGCGTGCGATTCCGCATGATCGACGCGCGCGCGGCCTTCGCGATCGACGATCTCGAGGTGCGGCCGTTCACGGTGCCGCACGATGCACGCGAGCCGGTGCAGTACCTGTTGTCCGACGGCGCGCGACGGCTCGGCGTGCTGACCGATCTCGGTGCGCCCACCGCGCACGTCGTCGAGATGCTCTCGGGCTGCGACGCGCTGGTGCTCGAATGCAACCACGCGCGCGACCTGTTGTGGAATGGCGGCTATCCGCGCTGGCTGAAGGCGCGCATCGGTGGGCCGCTCGGGCACCTGGACAACGACGCGGCGGCGGCCCTGCTCGAGGCGCTCGATCGCTCGCGCCTGCAGCACGTGATCGCGGCGCATCTGTCCGAGCAGAACAACCGTCCCGCGCTCGCGCGCGCGGCGCTGGCCGGCGTGCTCGGCTGCGCCGCGGACGAGGTTGGCCTCGCCACGCAGGCCGACGGCTTCGACTGGCGCACGCTCGGCTAGCCGGGGTGCCGCACGGCCGGCTGCCGGATTACAGGCCGAGCGTGGTCGCGGATACGGCGGGGAAGGACGCGCTCCAGATCTCGCCGAAGCGGCTGCGCATCGACAGCGCCTCGGTTTCGTCGTTGATGCCGATTGCGCCGCGAAAGAAGCGTGCGACCGGGCGGCGTACGTAGTGCTCCGAATCGAGCACCAGGAAGGCGTCCTGCAGCTCGCGGATCTCGTTGTGCGTGCGGTTGACCTGGATGACGTGGGCGAAGCGCGCCAGCATGCGCATCATGCGCGGGCAGTGTCGCGTGAGGTGATCGGGCTCGTGCAGCACGATGTACAGCCGGCGGGTGCGGCTGGCGAGCAGGAACTGCTCGAGCCGCTCGATGCGCGCTGGCACGTTCAGCCGCAAGGCCTGCAGGTCGGGATCGAAGATGCGCAGCTCGCGTCCCTGCTGTGCGAGCAGGCGGTCGACGGCGGCCTGGAATTCGGCCTCGGTGTCGAAGCGCTGGTAGTCGGAGTCTGCTGCGCTGGATTCGTTCGCGTCGCTCATGCGGGCGTCTCGAGGTGCAGATAGCCAAGTCGGTACCACGCGTAGAGTAGTGGGACCAGCGCGGCATGGGCAAGCCGCGTGCCGGCGAGTCGGCGGGCGTCGGCCAGTGCCGACAGAACCTTGCGGCGGGCCAGCGGCAGCGCGAGCGGCTCACCGTTGAGGAACAGCGTGCTGCCAAGGGCGAGCAGTTGGGTGCGCGCATCGAGCACGACCATTGCACGGCGCAGGCGCGCGGCGAAGGCCGCGGGCGGCAGAGGGCGATGCGGCGGATGAAACACGACCTGCGGCTTGGGTGTCGAGAGGTATTCGCCGACGAAGCGCGCGACGTCGCGTCGCGTCCAGCGAATCCGCGCCAGCGTTTCGCTTGCGTAGTCCACCATCGTCGGCGGGATGCGCGCGGGGTGCCGGCTGACACGCGGGCCGGGATCCCTGTAGCGTCCGCCCGGCAGGCCGCGCGCGTGCAGCCAGTCGAGAAACGCGCCCGCGAGCTCCTCGCCGAGCGGCGCGCGAAAACCGATCGAGTAGGTGGTGCAGGGCGCGAGCGCGACGCCGTCGTGTCCCCAGCCCGGCGGCAGGTAGAGCAGATCGCCGGGCTCGGTGAGCAGCTCCTGCTCGGCCTCGAAATCCTCGATCAGTCTGAGCGCCGCGCCCGGCACGAAGCGGAAGGCGCGCGGACGGCACAGGCGCCAGCGCCGGCGTCCGCGACCCTGCAGCAGGAACACGTCGTACGCGTCCTCGTGCGGGCCGACACCGCCGCCTGGCGCTGCGATGCTGACCATCAGGTCGTCGAGGCGGGCCTGCGGGATGAAGTCGAAGCGGCGCAACAGTCGCTCGGCTGCCGGAAGATGCAGGTTCAGACCGCTGACCAGCACGCTCCAGTCGACGCCTCCGGCGCGTCGCAGCTGGGCGCGGGTGAGGGGGCCGTGGGCGAGCGACCAGCGACCCCGGCGGCGCTCGACGAGGCGCGATTCGACCTCGTCCCGCATCGCCAGATCTGCGATCGTCGCGTGGTCCGCGAGGTCGCGAAAGCCCGGCAGCGCATTGCGCACCAGCAGCGGGCGCCGCTGCCAGTGGCGCGCGAGGAAATCGCGCGGCGAGAGCCCGCCGAGGAGCGAATTGCGCACTGCGGGATTATAGGGGCGCGGCGCGAGCGCGTTGCGCGCAGGCTACGCGAGTGGCACCGCCCCTTGTCAAGCGGCAAAGGTCATGTTTTAGAATCAGCGCGACATGATGCGAACGGGAAAGCCTGCGCCGAACTTCTCGCTGCCGGATGCCGACATGCAGGTCGTCACGCTGTCGGCATTCAAGGGCAAGAAGAACGTCGTGCTGTTCTTCTATCCGCGCGACGGCACGCCGGGCTGCATCATGCAGGCGGTCGACTTCTCGGATCACGAGAGCGACTTCGATCGTCACGACTGTGTCATCCTCGGCGTGTCGCGCGACGACTGCCTGCGCCATGCCGAGTTCCGCGACGCGCACGGCGTCTCGATCGGGCTGCTCTCCGATACGGAAGGGGCGGTGTGCCGCGACTACGGCGTACTCCAGGAAAAGGAGACCGAGGGCGTGCGCCGCGAGAGCCTGGTCCGCTCGACCTTCGTCATCGACAAGAAGGGCGTGCTGCGCCACGTGGCCTACGGCGTGAATCCGCGCGGCCACGCCGCCGAGGTGTTCGACGTCGTCAGGCGGCTGAAGGCCTGAGGCAGCGGCCTCGGGCGCTCAGGCCAGACCTGCGCCGAGCAGCGCGCCGATCGAGTAGGTGGCGATGCCGGCGGCCGCACCAATGGCCAGCATGCGCGCACCGCCGAAAAACGCGGCGCGGCCCGTGAACAGGCTCGTTGCGGCACCGGCGAGGAACAGACCCGCGGCCGCGGCGGCGATCGCGGCGACCAGCGCAAACGGCGCGGGCGCAATCGCGAAGGGGGCGAGCGGCACCGCGCCACCGATGGCGAAGGCGACAAAGGAGGAGAGCGCCGCGCCCCAGGGCGAGCCCAGATCGAGCGGGTTGAGGCCGAGTTCTTCGCGCGTCAGCGTGTCGAGCGCGTTCGCCGGATCGGCGATGAGCTGCGTCGCGTGGCGGCGCGCCTCTTCGAGCGGCACCCCGCGCGCCTCGTAGATCAGGGCGAGCTCCTCGGCTTCTTCTTCCGGGTAGGCGTCGAGCTCGGCTTTCTCCAGCGCGATCTGGTACTCGTACATTTCGCGCTGCGAGCGCATCGAGACGTACTCGCCCGCCGCCATGGAGAACGCGCCGGCCAGCAGGCCGGCGACGCCGGCGAGCAGGATGGTGCCGCTCGAGGCGCCGGCGCCCGCGACGCCGAGGATCAGGCCTGCGTTCGAGACCAGCCCGTCGTTGACGCCGAACACCGCGGCGCGCAGCGAGCCGCCTTCGCCGACCGCGCGGTGCTGCTCGCCGATCTCTTCGTGCGCCGAGGGCAGGCCGCCGACACCGCGCGGGGCGCGTGCGCCCTCGCGATAGACCGACATGCCGCGCACCTTCATCGCCGTGAGCACCTGCGTCAGGCGCTGTGGCCCGAGGCGCTCGACGAGCCAGCCGACGAGGCGGGCGCGCAGCGCGGGACGAAACGGTGGCACCGCGATGCCGGCCGCGGCGAGCGTTTCGCGCCAGTGTGCGGCCTGCGACTCGGCGTCGCGCGCCAGCTCCTCGAACAGGTGCCTGTGACGCGGATCGCGCTCGCGCGCAGCGATGATGCGGTAGAGGTAGGCCGAGGTCAGCTCGCCGCCGAGCGATTCCTTCGCATCCATGGGGCTGCGCGTCGCGCGCTCAGTCCTTCAGCCAGCCGTTCCAGAGCGTTCGCGCCGGCTCGATCAGCTCGCCCGCGGTGAGGCCGACGGGTCCGATGCCTTGCGCCACCAACGCATCCGCCGCGGCGCCGTGCAGGTGCACGCCGAGCACCAGCGCGGCTTCGCCGCTGTAGCCCTGGGCGAGCAGCGCGCCGAGAAAGCCGGAGAGCGTGTCGCCCATGCCGGCGCTCGCCATGCCGGGGTTGCCTGCGGTGTTGACGAACCAGTGCCCGTCGCGCGCCACCAGCACGCTGCCGTTACCCTTCAGCACGGTGTGCGCGTTGAGGCGCTCGGCGAGCGCCTGCGCAGCGCCGAGGCGGTCGGCCTGCACCTCGGACACGCGCGTCTGCAGCAGGCGTGCGGCCTCGCCCGGGTGCGGCGTGATGAGCGTTTCCGCGCGACGTCGCGCGCAGGCCGTGCGCAGATCGCTGTCGTCCGCGAGGATGTTGAGCGCGTCGGCGTCCAGCACGCAGGGCATGTCGCTCGCGAGCGCGGCGCCGACCAGCGTTTCCGCGCGCTCGCTCTGGCCGAGCCCGGGGCCGACGATGACCACATCGAGGCTCTGGCCGAGCGCGTCATCGGGGTGGCGCAGCATCAGCTCGGGCGCGACCGGGTCGACGTCCGGGGCGTCGTGATCGAGCAGTCCGACGTAAACGCGCCCGGCGCCGAGCTTGAGCGCCGCGCGTCCGGCGAGCAGCGCGGCGCCGACCATGCCGCTTGCGCCGCCAAGAATGCCGACCGAGCCGGCCTGGCCTTTGTGGAATTCGCGCGGCCGCGGCTTGAGCACCCAGCGCATCGTCGCGGGCTCCGCGATCCAGCCTTTCGGTGCCAGCAGGCTGCGCACATCGAGGCCGAGGTCCGCCACCTGCAGTGCGCCGCAGTGATCGGGGCCGTCGAGTGTCAGCAGGCCCGGCTTCAGCGCGATGAAGGTGACGGTGTGCGTCGCGCGCACCGCCGGGCCGAGCGCGCGACCGCTGTCGGAGGCCAGTCCGCTCGGTATGTCGAGCGCCAGCACCGGGCAGCGCTGGGCATTCGCGAACTCGATCAGGTGCGCGTATTCGCCTTCCGCTGGGCGCGCGAGGCCGACGCCGAACAGCCCGTCGACCACCAGTGACCAGCGCGGGCCCTCGGGCACCGCACTCAGCGTCTCGCCGTCCGCCGCCTGCCATTTGCGCAGCGCGTCGGCGGCATCGGGCGGCAGCTTCGCCGGATCTGCCGGCGACACGACCGTGACGCGCAGGAACGCGGCCTTCAGGCGGGCGGCGACCTCGTAGGCGTCGCCGCCG
>Ga0209536_100004111_pt1 | contig 23112 bp, 17 predicted proteins | sample DeeMarSeWOR28_12_FD_187461 | JGI IMG/M metagenome (GOLD analysis project Ga0209536, IMG submission 187461) | Marine sediment microbial communities from White Oak River estuary, North Carolina - WOR-2-8_12 (SPAdes) (version 2) | ecosystem: Environmental > Aquatic > Marine > Intertidal zone >... | reverse complement strand
CTGGATGGGCATGTCGAGAAAATGAAGCGGGACAGATTCATCGAGACCCTCGAGGCGACTTACAAACAGCTCGGCCGGGAGATGCCCGAAATCAAATTCAATCGTTAGACCGAAGTAGGTTCGTTCGAAGCTCCGGGATGGGCTGGTTGGGGCTGCCACTGCGCTCGTTAAGAAAAGCCGCAGACGCATGTGCCGAACCACATTGCGGCGACGCGGGGCCGTTTCTTGCTGCTTTTGATTGTTTTTGCTGCAAATAGCCGATATAATTTTTGGGCCGACCGATATGCGCGATAGCCGCGGTATAACAATGACAATGTCAATTGAGCCTTGATAAGGGCAAGTTAGATGGCAAAGAGTAAGAGCAAAACTGAGAAAGTAGTCCTTGCATATAGCGGGGGGCTGGACACGAGTGTGATTCTGCCGTGGTTGAAAGAGACTTACGGCTACGATGTCATCGCGTTCGCCGCCGAGCTGGGGCAGGGCGACGAGTTGGCGGGCATCAAGCGTAAGGCTCTGGCCAGCGGAGCGACCAAGTGCATCGTCAAAGACCTGCGCAAGGAATTTGTCGAAGAGTACCTCTGGCCGATGCTCAAGGCTGGAGCTATTTATGAAAACAAGTATCTATTGGGTACCAGCGTCGCCAGGCCTCTGATAGCCAAGCATCAGGTCGACGTCGCTCAAGCCGAGGGTGCGACGGCGGTCGCCCACGGCGCCACGGGCAAGGGCAACGATCAGGTGCGGTTCGAAGTGACCTACATGGCGCTGGACCCGAGTCTGAAGATCGTGGCTCCGTGGAAAGACCCGAGGTTTGAACTCACTTCGCGCGAGGCGGCGGTCGACTACGCCAGGAAGCACAAAGTCCCGATCGAGCAGACGAAGAAGAAGATCTACTCGCGCGACCGGAATCTCTGGCACATCAGCCACGAGGGAGCTGATCTGGAGGACCCGGCCAATGAGCCGAAGGACGATCTGTTTACTATCTCTCGACCGGTCTCGAAGGCGCCCGCGAAATGTGAGTATGTGTCGATAGGTTTCCTCGAAGGAATACCGGTCAAGCTGAACGGCAGATTAATCAGCGGCGTCAAGCTGATCGAGGCGCTGAACGAGCTCGGAGGCAGGCACGCCGTCGGCCAGGCCGATCTGGTCGAGAACCGGCTGGTCGGCATGAAATCGCGGGGCGTGTACGAGACGCCCGGCGGGACGATACTCGTTGCCGCTCACAGTGCCCTGGAGAGCCTGACGTTGGATAGGGAGACGATGCATTACAAACAGCAGGTCTCGCTGAAATACTCCGAGCTGGTCTACTACGGTCTCTGGTTCTGCCAGTTGCGCGAGGCGATCGATGCCTTCGTTGACGTTACCCAGCGCAACGTTACCGGCGAAGTCAGGATGAAGCTGTACAAGGGCCGGTGCACCCCGGCGGGGATCAAGAGCAGCAACAGTTTGTACCGGCCGGATCTGGCAAGTTTCAAGATGGGTGCCGAGTACGACTCGACCGATGCGACGGGTTTCATACGCCTGTTCGGGTTGCCTGCGAAAGTGGCCGCGGTGGTAAACAACAAGAAAAATCACCTGAGTACGTGAACAGGAGAACGAGAACGCAGGAGAGTAGTAGCATAGGATGCGTGCACTTACGGCTTGTGCCCTGTGGACTTCTCTGCAAGGAGGCATTGTGGTAGTGCCGGACTGGATTTGGTTTGTTAGTGTCTTTGCATATGGCTGCTGTATAGGCAGCTTCTTAAACGTCGTTGTCTGCCGCATGCCGCGCGACAAATCGCTGGTGTGGCCGCCCTCTGCTTGTCCGGCTTGCGGCAGGCACATTCGTTTCTATGACAACTTGCCGCTGATTTCGTGGCTGATCCTCGGCCGAAAATGCCGGTTCTGCAAGGCGCCGGTCTCTCCTCGCTATTTTGTGATCGAGCTACTGACCGCCGTGATTTTCCTCAGTCTGTTCATCCTGTATTTCTCGGTCGATGTGATAGAAGGCATGCCGGTATTCCTGCGTGGCGGCTGGCTCGTTTACCTCCTCCACATTACCCTGCTATCGGCCTTTATCGCAGCCTCGGCGATCGATCTGGAGCTTTGGATCATTCCACTGGGGATCTGCTGGTTCGTTACGGGCGCCGCGTTCATTGTCTCGGCGCTTGGGGCCTGTGTTATCGACGCCGGCGTGATTGCCAAATACTCGCTCTTGCCAGTCGCCTCGGCCGCTACGGGCTCGCTGGCGGCCGGAGCAGCCATTGGGCTGGCCGTTTCAGGCGCCCTGCTGATGACCGGCTTGCTCAAGCGAAGCTACGAATCAGAATACGCAGATCCCGACAGCGAGGCACAAGCAGACGATTCGGCCAATGGTGATTTCTCCAAGGAGCCGGATGAGATGCCCGAGCAGGAATTCAACCATCGACTGGAGGTCTTCAGGGAGGTTGTATTTCTGTTGCCCGTAATTGTCTGCTCGGTAGTGACTTATCTAATTGTCGGCAGAGTTTTCTCCGTCGAGACTCTGAATGATTTTCTCACAAAACATCCTGCAGTTGCCGGACTTATGGGCAGTGTTTGGGGCTATTTTGTGGGTTGTGCGGTCGTCTGGATAGTCCGCATTCTTGGCACGCTGGCCTTTGGAAAAGAGGCGATGGGACTCGGCGACGTACATCTGATGGGTGCCGCCGGTGCGGTGGTCGGCCCGCTCATGGTCGTCGTAGCGTTCTTCGTCGCGCCGTTCTTCGGCCTCGCGTGGGCCGGTTCACAGATGTTTTTTAAAAAAGTCCGCCAAATTCCCTATGGTCCCTTCTTGTCCTTGGGGGTTTTTGTTGTTATGATTTTCCACGATTGGATTTGGAACAAGATAGGGTTAATGTTTTATCCCTACTAAGTAAGGATTCATATTTCAACACTGTAAGGAGATGCCAAATGCAAGCCGCCCAAAAGAAAATGATCGCTCTGCTGATGTGTTTCGTTCTCATCACCCTTATGCCCGGTTGCACCAACTGGCAGAAGAAGTATGAGGCTCTCAGCGTCGAGCACGAAAACCTCAAGGGCCTGCTCACTCGCGAACGATCGGAGAAGGGCCTGCTCGCCGACGAGCTGACGCAGGGCCAGCAGACGATCGAGGAATTGCGAAGGCAGATTGAAGAGCAGAGCAAGACGCCGGCCGATGCATCCGGTTTCGGAGAGGGCTATAACGTAGCCTTTGATGCGGCCGCCGGGACGGTTACCGTAACGCTTGAGAATTCACTGCTGTTTGATTCGGGGAAAGCCACACTGAAAAAGACAACCAGCGCCGAGCTTGACCATATTCACTCGGTGTTGCAGCAGAAGTACGCGGGCAAGCATGTGGACGTCGTGGGCCATACGGATTCGGATCCCATCAGGAAGACCAAAAACCAGTGGAAAGACAACCTCGAGCTTTCGGCGCAGCGTGCCCTCAGTGTGACCAGATATCTGATCCAGAAAGGGATCTCAGAAGACGGGATTCGCGCGGTAGGCTGTGGAGAGAGCCGGCCCATTGCCTCGAATGCAAGCTCGGCCGGTAAGGCGAAGAACCGCAGAGTTGAGATCGTGGTGTATGTAAGAGGCTGAGATACGCTACTTCGCAAAAGCAGCGGTTTCTATCGTGCCATCGCTGCCGACGATAACCATAATAGCTCCTTCCTCAGCAGTGTAGAGTGTTCGGGCTCTGTTCGGCGTGCCGCTTGCGGGGCCTGTGTTGCCGATGATCCTTTCGTATTGAGTTCGGTCGCAACTGCACACAAGAACTTTTGCGTTCAGACTTTCCAGAAATGCTCCATCCAGTGTCTTGACCGATCCGTGATGAGGGATGGTGACAATGTCGGCCCTCAGACGGGGCCACAGCCGAAGAATCTCTTTCTGGGCATGCGCCTCGATGTCCGAACACAATAAAATTCTGACCCCGGCAAATTCTATAACTGATACCAGTGACCTGTTGTTGTCGGTCAAATCGTCACTTGCAGGACTGCCTTTGTTGGGCCATAGAGTTTCGAGCTTTGCGCTGCCGCCCAGGTGCAGTTTTGCCTCCAGCGGTTCTATTTGCAGGCCCTGCGCGGCCAGGCATTCTCCGAGAAACTCTGCCGTGCCCCCTCGATCTGTCTTGCTGAAGAAGGCGTCGTTTGCGTAGACTCCGTTGACCCTGCAGTGTTCGACAATCTCGGGTATGCCGTTGATGTGGTCAACGTCATTGTGGCTGACTACAAGCGCGTCGATCCTGCCTATCCCCGAGTAGTCGAGAAACGGGGCGACTATTCGTGTGCCGATGTCACTTATGTGCAGCGAGCCGGCATCGAACAGGATGTTGGCCCTGCCCGGCAGCTGCAACAGTATCGCCTGGCCGTGGCCCACGTCGAGACATGTTATCACAAGCTCATCTCTGTACGTCCTTTGCCATTTCAGTACGCCCAGATAAGCGATAAGCGGCAGAAAAAGTGCCATGCAAATCAGCTTTTTGGTCAGGGGCCTGCGGAAATATACGTAGGCTGCAAAGGCAACCGCGCAGTAGTAGAGGACTATTGCCCGAGGTGACACCCGGCCTATCAGTATCTGGGAGATGCCCAGCCGGGCGATCAGTTCTACAGTCCAAATCAGGGCGCTCGAGAGTAATGCCGCCGAGATGCCCAGCAGGCCGCTCAGCGTCGGCAGCAGAAAGAACAGGATCATCTTGAGAAAGCCCAGAACCAGAATTGCGCTCACCAGCGGGAAAACCAATACAGTCCAGATGCTCGTCAGCGCATTGATCGTGTAGAAATGGTAGAGCAAGATCCCCGCGGCGCCGAGCCAGGCGGCAAGACCGGTTGCCAACAATCTTGTTGCATGTAAACCCGTTTTCCCGAAGGCTTGCGAGGGCAGACGTGTTCTTGGAGCCAGCCGATGAATGAACTCTTCGATTCGCTCTGTAAAAAGTATTATCGCCAGCACGCACGCAAACGACAACTGCCAACCGGCCTCGAACAACTGAGTCGGTCTTATCAGCAGAAGAACTATCGCTGCCAATGATAATGTGTTGACGGGATTCGAGTGCCGGCGAAACACGATCGCGGCGCAGAAGACCCAGCATATGACGGCCGCCCTTATCGTCGGCGCTCTCGGCGGGACGATCAGCAGAAAGATTCCCACCGCGATTGCGCAGATACCTGCGCGGGCGGGCTTCATGAGGCCTGCTGTCTTGCACAGCCACCAGATCATTCCAAACAGAATCCCCATGTGCATTCCGGAAAGGCTGATAAAGTGCAGCAGTCCGGTTCTGCGGAAGGCAAGGTACGTGTCACTGTCGATATCCCGTCTGTCGCCCAGCAGCAGGGCCTGCAACAGGCCCCGGCCGGCATCTTGTGTATACAGATCGCCCAGCAGAGCCGTCGTTGCGGCCTGTTTAGCTGCGGCCGTCAGCCTTGCCCAGGCGGCGGGGGCCCTGGGCAGCAGTTTGACTCCATCCCGCGATGTCACAGATGCGCCGAGGAGAACATTTCTTCTCGCCAGATGAGCCGCCGAGTCGAACTGGCCCGGATTCGCCGGAGGTTTGAATCTGTCCAGCCAGCAGTAGGCCTGAATGTCGTCACCGACCTGCAGATCCGAAACCGGCTCGCCGACTTGCATGCGAACCACGCCTGTCACGGGAATCCAACCCGAGATAGTCTCTACTTCGCTTACCCTGAGATAAAAACTGGTGCTCGGTTCGCCAGGCTTGAACCGGGCGAATTTCCAGCCGGAGTACTCGTTGACATAGGGTTCGGTGATGATCCGGCCTCGAACTGTCGCCAGCTTGCGCTGGTCGGTGACGCAGTTGCGGATGTCGTTTACCGCTGGGGCATGATACTGAGTGAGTCGAATCGCGCCGAGACACGCAAAACAGCCCAGGGCTAAATAGGCGGTTATGTATTGACACCTGGCGCCGGAAAACTGCTGAACGACAAAGAGCAAGACTGTCGCTGCGCCGAGCGAGCCGAGCACCACAGACCAGGTCGAGATCGACAGGTTGAATCTGTTCTGGGCGAGAATCCCTGCTATAAGACCGACAGCGACAAACACGAGAGGGCACGTGCTGACGGCTCGCGTGTGAAATTGCCTGCCGGCCAATTGCCTGTCAATAAGCGCCAGTTTCCGCTTTATCTCGTCCATAGCGGCACAGACTATACCCTTGGGGGTAGTACATCCCGGCGAGCAAGATCATAGACTGTTGCTGCAAAGCTACTTACCCGCGCAAAAACGGGAATCTTCAATCGGGAGCACAATACAAACTCGAGCGACAGGACTCAAGTGTAATCTCAATCGGGAGAAAACCGACGGCCCCGCTGCCGTCACGGTCTGCTACTTCTTCCATCCGGGGCCGCGTACTACGCGTCCGGCCTTTGCGCCGGTGTGTTCGCCGTCTCTTAGCACCTGTGTGCCGTTTACGAAGACGTGCACCATGCCCGTCGCGTACTGGTGCGGCTTTTCAAACGTCGCATGATCGGCGATTCTCCTGGGATCGAAAACGACGACATCGGCAAAATACCCCTCCTCGATCTTCCCGCGCTTGTCGAGCTTGAGATTCTGAGCCGGCAGCGACGTCAATCGTCTGACCGCCTCGGCCAGTGGGATGACCTTTTCTTCGCGGACATATTTGCCCAGCAGGCGGGCGAAGCTGCCGTACGCGCGCGGATGAGGATTTGCCTTGAGGAAGACTCCCTCCGGGGCAATCGACCCGGCGTCCGAGCAAAAGCTGACCCACGGCAGTTTGATCTGCTTTCTCACGTTTTCTTCGGACATCAAAAAATAAACCGCCCCGACCCGGCTGTCGTCGGCAATGACAAGATCCATCGCGGTTTCCTCCGGAGACGTGCCCCTGAGCCTGGCGACCTCTCCGAGCGTTTTGCCCGTATAATGTCTGAGCCTCGGATTCTTGAACTCTACCAGAAGCACCTTCTCGGGCGATCCGGCCAGCAGATACAGATTCTCCCATTCGTCGGTCGGTGTTCTCATCTCCTTTGCGAGTCGCCGCCTGACGCTCGGGTCTTTGAGCCGGGCGACCCAGGCCAAGTGGCCACCGGCCTGCACCCAGGGAGGCATCGCAGCGTCGAGACCGGTTGCGGCCGCTGCATAGTTGTACATGTCTGCCGTAATCCTAAGGCCCTCGGCGCGGGCTCTCTCAACCTTCTCGATCATTGCGTCCACCTTGGGCCAGTTCGGCTTGCCTGCGGCCTTCATGTGATAGAACTCGGCGGCGACATTTGCTCTCCGCGCGGTTGTAATCAATTCGTCCAGCGCATTGAGAACATTGTTGCCCTCGCTTCGCAGATGCGAAATGTACATTCCGCCGTATCGGCCCGCCACTTCGGCCAGGGCGACTAGTTCATCGGTCTGTGCATATACCCCTGGTGCGTAGATAAGTGCCGAGCTGACGCCCACTGCTCCCTCTTGCATCGCCTGAGCTACAAGCTCGCGCATTTGTTTGAGTTCGTCGGCGCTGGCGGCACGATCCTCGTATCCCAGGACATGAATACGGGCGGTGGCCGCGCCCACGAAAGAGGCAACGTTAGTTGATATGCCCCTTCGCTCGAGATACTCGAGATATTCGCCGAGCGTGGTCCATTCTATATCGAATTTGATGTCCCCCTGAGCGTCAAGCATCTCTTGCTTCATCGCGGCGTTCAGAGGCCCCATTGAGGTTCCTTCACCCAGAATTTCAAGAGTCACGCCCTGACGAATATCACTCTGGGATCTGCCGTCCTGTATGAGAGATTCGTTGGCCCAACTGAGCATGTTGATAAAACCGGGCGCAACCGCCAGCCCACGAGCATCGATCAGAAGATCCGCATCAGCGTCGAGGTTGCCGATAGCTGCGATGCGATCTGCCTCGATTCCAACATCCGCAACATACGATTGCTTGCCCGAACCGTCATATACGCGGCCCGATTTTATCACAACGTCATAGGCTCCAAAGCAGTCGAAGGCGCAGAGACTCGATATGATCAGTGCTGCACATAAGAGGAAAGTGACTTTTCGCATGATATTCTCCTAACCTTACACCGTCGGGCGGCGACAAGAGGTGCCGACTCGTTTCAACTTCCGCCACATGTCGTCCATAACAAGACAGACTACAAACCAAAGAGCGAAGACTCAAGTCATAATTCCGAGTCCCACCCTATCAATCCGGACAGCAGTCTACCTTGTCATTTCGACTGGAGGGCCCCCGCAGGCGGACCGAAACGGAGAAATCTATCTGGAGACGGCAAGCAAGTCCCGTTCGACGCCAGATCTCTCGGCTCCGCTCGACATTACCGCGATTTCAGGAAGTGGATTCCTGCTTTCGCACCAATGACAACATGCTCGAAGACGACGGTGCTGGTTATAACTGCACGTACTGCTTTGGCAGCTCATTTGTTTCCATCGTCCAGGTTGTGGCTTTGGCGTTCTGGACGCTGTAGGTGATCAGGACCTCGTAGCCCCGGGCTTCGACCGTCGGTTTGAGGAAGGGGAAGTCCTCGACGATTTGTTTCTTCAGTTCCAGGTCGTCGATAACCTTAGCGAGACCGTCGATTCTGACCTGGCAGTTCTGGTCGCCGCCGTAGAAACACATTTCGACCGCCGGATTGGCCTGCAGTTGTTTGTTGACGTCCTTGTCTGCGCCTGTGGTGAAGATGATCCCGTTCTCATCGGCCCGGTACATCATTATCATGCGGGTGCGAGGCTGGTTGCCGTCGATGGTCGCTAGACCAAAGACCGGGTTTTTCTTAATGAATTCGAGAACTTGTTCTTTGGTCATAATCGTGCTCCTTTTAGTTACGATGGCTTGCCGATCTTCTCTAGTGCTTTCGATTGAGAATTCCCGTTATTGCGCGGGTAAGTAGCTCTACAATTCCAGTTTATGATCTCACTCGCGGGAATTTACTACCCTGAAGGGTATCCCTGCCGTTCATGTACGGGCGAAGGACTCTAGGCACCGTCACCGACCCGTCGGCGTTTTGGTACAACTCCAGAATCGGTATCAATATCCGCGGCGAAGCGATCACCGTGTTGTTGAGCGTGTGGCAGAAAACATTCTTCTTGGTGCCGGGCTCTTTGTAGCGCAGATTCATTCTTCTGGCCTGGAATTCGTAGAATTTGCTCGCGCTGTGGGTCTCGCAATAATTCTCGCGCGACGGCATCCAGGCCTCGATGTCGAATTTCTTTGCCTGGCCTCTGCCTAGATCGCCCGTGCAGACGTTCGCCACGCGGTAGGGCAGTTCGAGCGCCTGCATGACCGCCTCGGCGTTGGACAGAATTTCATCGTGGAATTTGGCGCTCGCCTCGACACTGTTCTCGCAGATAACGACCTGCTCGACCTTGTCGAACTGGTGGATTCGGTACAGGCCGTAAGTGTCCTTGCCCGCGGCGCCAGCTTCGCGTCTAAAGCAGCTCGAAAGCGCGGCATACTTCAACGGCAATTCCTCTGCGTCCAGAATCTCGCCCATCCTGTAGGCGGTCAGCGGGACCTCGGCGGTTCCAACTAGATTCAACTGGTCCTTTTCCATGCGATAGGTCTGGTCTTCGGAGCCGGGGTAGTAGCCAGTTCCTCTCATCGCCTCGTCTTTCATAAGCAGCGGCACCGAAAGGGGGACGTAGCCTTTACCGATCATGTGGTCCATAGCAAAACGCAGGACGGCCCAGTGCAGCAGGGCGCCGTCGCCTTTGAGGAAGTAGTTTCTCGCCCCCGCCAATTTGACGCCGCGTTCGACGTCAATAATGCCCAAATCAAGGCCCAACTGCATGTGGTCCTTGGGCTCGAAATCGAATTGGCGTATACTGCCCTCTTTTCTGATTTCGACATTTTCCGTATCGTCTTCGCCCAGCGGGACATCCTCATCCGCCGGCTGCGCCACCTGCTGCATCAGCGCATCAAATTCCGGCTGCAATTCACGGACGTCCTGGTCGTATTTTGCCTCTCGCTGTTTAAGTTCGGAAAGCCGTGATAAAGCAGCCTGCTTTTCGTCCGGCGAGAGCTTGGGGATTGACTTGCCGATGCGATTCTTGTCTGTGGAGATCTCCTGCAGTTGCTGCTTTGCACTTCGCAGGCCGGCGTCCACTTCGATGAGCCTGTCGATATCGACGTCGAACTTCTTGGCCTTGGAAGCAGCCGCAAATCTCTGCGGATCTTCTCGTATTTGCTTAATATCGATCATCGTGCTTGGTTACCAGCATATCAGATTATCAGGTAGATGTTCTCCCAGCCTACTGCCACTTCTTGATGATAACAACGTTGTTCTGGCCGCCGAAGCCGAAGGATTCGTTCATCGCGATGTTGACCGGCATCTTCCTCGGCTCATTGGGCACGTAATCGAGATCCAGTTGGGGGTCCGGATCGTGCAGATTCATCGTCGGCGGTACGACACTGTCTCGCATAGCCAGCACACAGGTTATCAGCTCGGCGGCGCCGGCAGCGCCGATCAAATGGCCCAGGACGCTCTTGACACTGCTTACCGGGATGTTCTTCGCCTCCGCCTTGAAGACAGCTTTGATAGCTTTGGTTTCTATCGAGTCGTTCTCGGCCGTACTCGTGCCGTGTGTGTTTATGTAATCCACGTCCTTGTAGCTTATGCCCGCATCGGCAAGTGCCGCGTTTATCGCCTGTGCTGCGCCTCTTCCGTCTTCGTGCATGTCGGTGACTCTGAAGGCATCGGAGCTGCTCCCGTAGCCGATGACTTCCGCGAGGATCTCGGCACCTCGCTTTTTCGCTGAGGTCAAGGATTCCAGGATGAGTATTGCTGCGCCCTCTCCGAGGACGAACCCGTCTCTGCTGGCGGTAAACGGTCTCGAAGCAGTCTCGGGGCTGTCGTTTCTCGTCGACAGGGCCGTCAGGCGGTTGAAGCCGGTGACCCCCAGCGGGTGTATCATCGAATGTGCTCCGCCTGCAATGATGACGTCGGCATCGCCCTTGCGGATCAGCATCGTCGCCTCGCCGACCGCCTGAGTGCTAGCTGCACAGGCGGTGAGGCAGCTTCTCGTCGGCCCGCGAGCGCCGGTCAGCATCGCGATATGAGCTGCGGGCATGTTCGGCTCCTGCTCAAGTTCACGCATCGGATGCATCCGGCCGAGAGCGACCTTTGCCCATTTGCCCCAGTCCATCTCGTGACTCTCGGCGTCCCAGGCCTCTGTGATTGCGTCAAAAAACACATCGTTGTCGACCGAGCCTTCACCCGCGCCGAGGTAAATGCCCAGCCTAGTCCGGTCAATGCCGTCTGCCGGCTGGTCGGTTTCAATGTCTATCGCCGCCTGCTGACAGGCCTGCGCCGTGGCGCCGATAACGAACCCCGAGCCCCGATTGCTGTACTCGTGCAACTGGGGATTGGCCGTGTGCTCGGCCAGATGATAGTCTTTGACCTCAGCGCCGAAAGTCGTTGGAAATGTCGAGGCGTCAAAGATGGTAGTCTTGGCTGCGCCGCTTTTGCCGGCCAACAGGGCTTGCCACAGCGATTCCACATCGTGACCCACCGGACAAACAATCCCCATTCCCGTGATGACGACTTGCTCATTTGTGTTCTTGTTAAGCATTTACCTGTCTATCCCAAGTTTGACGTATGGTGGATAAACTCGAAATCCGAAGCACGACAATTCCGGTTTCGTTTCCGGATGCCTGTTGCCCGGTGTTGTCCCGGAAATCCTAAACGAATCCGAAATTCTAATGTTCAAATTATCGAAACATGTTGTTTGGCTCATTTGAGTTTCGGTCATTTGATATTGTCTCGGATTTCGATATTCGGATTTAGCATTTGCTATTCTTTAGCACCACTGCGGCGGTCTGTCCACCGTAGGTGTAGCTGCAGGACAGTGCGTAACGGATCCTCGTATCTCGCGATTCGCTGGCAATGTTCAAACTGCAACCGTCCGCTTTCCTGCTGCAGTTTACCGCGGCGGGGATTTTGCCTTCTTTCATCGCGCAAACGGCGGCGACGATGTCAACTGCTCCGCAGGCGGCGCCGGTGTTGCTCAACATACTCTTGGTGGGCCAGACGGCAATGTCAGCCGCTGCCTCACCGAGAGCTGCCGCAATAGCTGCCGCCTCGGCCATGTCGTCACAGGATATCCCGGTGCCGTGCGGGATGACCAGGTCCAAATCTTCCGGTTTTATCTGCGCGTCGGCTATCGCCTTTTCTATTGCTATCTGCAGCCCATGGCCGTCCGGCTCGAGGTGCTCGTATGCAGGGTTAATGTTGTTGCTCTGGCCGATGCCAACCACTTCGGCGTAAATCTTTGCACCTCGTTTTTCGGCGTTTTCGAGATTCTCAAGTATCACCACGCCCGCGGCTTCGCCGAAAACCGAGCCTTTGGCGTCGGCGTCGAAAGGTCTGCATGCAGAGGCGGGATCGTCATTGTTCTGGCTGGTCACCCTCTTGAGCAGGCACTGGCGGATCATGACGATAGGGTTGACCTTGGCCTCGGCGCCGCCGGCCAGGGCGATGTCGCTTGCTCGGCGAGCGATAATCTGGGCCGCCTCGGCAATCGCCAGATGCGCGGCCGCCTCGGCACAGGTAATGGTATTGCTCGGACCCTGAATGTCGTGGATGATACCGACGTGACAGGCGAGCATGTTGGGCAGGTATTTCAGCAGCCACAAGGGCGTTATCTGCTCGATACCTTCTTTGCCCCACCTGTGAATGTCGAACTTGCCGTCGGTGAGGCTCGCCGCCACAGCGGGAGCTAGCTCGACGAGGTCGCAGCTTATCAGGCCGGCTCCGAGATTGATCGCCATCCGCTCGGGATCGACGCTGACATTCTCCGGGTCGATTCCTTTGGTGACAAGGCCGGCATCGGCGAGAGCTTCGCCGGCGGCGACGATGGACAGCTCAATGTCGCGCGACATCAGCTTGACGGCCTTGCGAAGGTTCTTCGGCAGATAATCGCGTATCTTATAATCGGGAACCTGCCCGGCTAGTTTACAGTCGAAACCGACCGGGTCGAACGCGGTGATTGTCTCTATCCCGACCTTACCCGCGCAGAGACCAGCCCACGTCTCGTTGACGGTCAGCCCCAGTGGAGTTACCGCGCCAAGACCGGTTATTACTACGCGAGCCGAATCCATCAGTTTTGCTCCGACTCTTTGCCGGCGGCCGAAAGCACATCACGCAGCAGCGATTCAAATACGGACGTGTCACTGCCGAACACGAAATTCTCCTCGGGAAACTCAATGCCCGCCAGATTCTGGTCTATGTGACTGAACATCAGATCTATCTCGGCGACCAACTTGTCGTCGCGGATGATCTGGCCGCTGGTAGTCGCAGCCTCGGCGACGATGGATTCAATCTGTGCCCGAATTCTTATAGTATCGCCCGGTTTGACGTAATCGAAAAAGACGGCCTTTTTTATCTTGGCCAGGATGACTTTTTCCTGGAAGTTCTTCGCTTCGCCTACCAGTATCCCCGCAGTCTGGGCCATTGCCTCGATCATCAGGCTCTCCGGCATGACGGGAAATCCCGGGAAGTGATCGTGCAAATGCTCCTCGGCCAGCGTGACGTTCTTAAGCGCCACGGCGCTGTCGCCGCTGTGGAACTCGACAAATTTATCTATCCAAATCCAACGCATTTTCGACTCGGGGTCCCGCTTTGCAACTCGCTGCGCGGCGCGGTCCCGCCCATATTAAAGGAAGCGGCAGATTGACCGCAAGCCATCCTGCCGCCGATATCTTTGGCGATATTGCCGGCTATTCTACGCGGCGTTGAGCTTGTTCTCAACGTAGTTGACTATTGCATTGACGGTGAACAGGTCACCCAGCTTGTTAATGTCGGGGTCCTTCTCGAACTCAGTCAGGTCGGTATGCGGCATTTTGTCCCGCAGTTCCGCCAGGCCCTTTTCCGTCAATTTGCCGTTGTGAATGAATTCCGAGTTGTTCATCAAATCTTCAGCGGGAAACAGTTCCTCTCGGGGGATCTTTATTGCGAATACCTTCTCCAGCCGAAAAACGATGTCCAAAAAGTCAATGCTCTCGGCTCCCAAATCTCCCATCAAGGTCGCCTCAAGCGTGACCTCGTCGTCATCGACTCCGAGGGCATCGACCATTACTTCCTGAACCTTCTCAAATATTTCGTCCCGACTAATTGCCATACTTGTGCTACCTCCAGTGTTCTATTACGTATATCGCATTGCATCCAGCCCCGCCAGTGGCGTGGCATGCAGACGTCTACGCCAATAGCTTCCAGCGTTCCTTCAAATTCTCGATTACCCGGGCGTCGACCGTCGCCATTGCCGAATTATCGTCGGCCAGGTTGAAATGCCTCAATCCGAACCTTGCCTCGACGATTCGCTCTCCTTGCGAGACGCCGACGCCGACGAAGTTGCTGACGTTCTCTTCGATGGTCTTGGCGTCGACCGTATACTGTATCTGCGCCCCGGGCGCCAAAAAACTCTTATACTTCACATTTCTCGCCTGTTCAAGCAATATCATGCTGTGTGTGAAGTTTTCACTCTCGCGCACGAGCCACGACGCCGACTCGATCAATCCTTCCAGCAGCAACACGCCTGGCAGGACGGGAAACGTAGGGAAGTGGTCCGCAAGATATTCCTCGCTGAGAGAAACGTTCTTCACCGCCTTGATCTGCTTGCCCGCTTCCAGCGAGACGACTTTGTCAATCAGTATAAATCGCATACTCTTAGTTTATTGTTTGTTGTTCGAGGTTCATAAGTCCATTGCTCGAATCACCCCACACCACCACGAGAACCTTGATAAAATACACAACAAGCAATCGTTTTTCCAGTCTTTTTTGGCCTCGGCGCAAAAACGTCTTGATTTCGGCTTCGATTCGGGGTAGGATCAGGGACAACAGATAGAGGGCAATTCATTCAGCTTTGTGAAAGAAAAGCAGACAATGCGTCATTCAGGCAGGTCCTCCGGTTTCTCAGACAATTGCAGTCAGGGCCGCAAATTCTCTATTTCGGTGTTTACATTGCTTAGCGTCTGTCTATCAGCCGGGGCGGCCGAGGCGAGACGTTACGACATTGCGGCAGGAGTAGAAGAAGCGGTCCATTTTGCGGATTCCCAGCTAAAGGCATGTGTCGAGCTGCATTTGGGCCGCGCCGATCCGACGCACGCGGAGATGCTTGGGCTGACGCATCTCTACGCGGCCGGCAAGGATATCGGAGAACTCACAGGTCTCGAACATGCGAAGAATCTCACCTACCTGGATCTTGGCGCGCTGTTCTCCCAGGCTGCCGGCTCACCGCAGATGCAGACGAACCGAATCACAGATATTTCTGCTCTGTCGGAGCTTACAGCTCTGACGTGGTTGAACCTCAGCGACAACCAGGTGGCGGACATCTCCGCATTGTCCGGTCTGATCGAAATCGAGATCTTGACTCTTTACGGCAATCAGATCACAGACATCACGCCGCTGTCCGGGATGGTCCGTCTAAGGCATCTCGACCTCGGGCGCAATCAAATCACCGACGCATCGGCTCTATCCGGACTAAGTAGTCTAGCTTGGCTGGATCTCAGCAACAACCGGCTTGCGGACTTTGGCGTCCTGTCCGGGCTGATCGGTCTGGAAACGTTGTTGCTCGAGCGGACCGCCATGGCAGGCATTGATTGGCTATCCGGCCTGCGGAATCTCAAGTCTTTAGGTCTCGGCGGCAATCAGATAGAGGATATTTCCGGCCTGTCGGGGTTGCTCAGCCTCGAAACGGCGATTCTCTACGGAAACAGGATCACGGCAATCCCGGTTTTGTCGGAGCTGCCGAATTTAAGATCGCTGGCGCTGGGCGTCAACCAAATCGTTGACATATCCGGGCTCTCGGGATTATCCGGCCTGGAGGCGGTGGATCTGAAGCACAACCGGATCACGGCGATTCCGACCCTTTGGGGGTTGCCCAACCTCAAGATCCTTGACTTCGAGAACAATCTGATAACAGATGTTTCGTCTCTGTCGGAGCTGCCCGCTCTGGAAGCAGTGACTCTAAAGAACAACCGGATTGCAGTGCCGACCTTGAGTGGCCCGGCGAGTCTCAGACTACTGGATCTGGAGGCAAATCAGATCACCGAGTTTCCCGATCTGTCGGCACTGACCAGCATCGAGATAGTGGATCTCGAATACAACCAGATAACGGCCATCCCTGCAATGTCGAATTTGCCCAATCTGACATCGCTGAGTCTGGGGCGCAATCAGATCTCCGACATATCGGGTCTCGCGGATCTTCAGGCGCTCGAATCACTTGATCTGCAGGGCAATGAGATTACCGACATTTACATTTTGAGATCGCTGCCAGCTCTCGGTCACCTGGATTTGCGTTACAACCTGCTCAGCGAGAGCGCCTACACCGATGACCTTCCAGCCATCGAAGCGAGCAATCCCGGGATGGATCTGAGCTTCGATCCCTCTCCGTGGGCTTTTGGCCCTCGGCCCTACAGCGGCGCGATCGACGTAGCGCAGGCGCCTCTGCTGCTCTGGACTTCCGGGGCCTACACGGCCGGCCACGATGTATATTTCGGCGAAGATGAACAGGCAGTGGCTGATGCAAATGTTGAGTCTACCGGCGTCTATCGCGGCCGCCACGACCTGGCCCTGACTGAGTACGACCCTGGGTCTCTGGACCCGAACAAGACCTACTATTGGAGAGTGGACGAAGTCAATGAGGCCGAGTCCTGGCAGTTTATTGCGGGCACCGTTTGGAGATTCACCACCGCTGATTTTATCGTGGTAGACGACTTTGAGCTTTATGACGACAACGTCGCGGCCAATCGGGCGATCTTCCAGACGTGGCTCGACGGCTACGGCTTTGGTTCTCCATTCGGCGGCCCCTACTTCGAGGGCAACGGCAGCGGCTCTTCGGTAGGCTACTGGAAGCCCCCGTTCGCCGAACAGACAATCGTCCACGGCGGCCGGCAGGCGATGCCTCTCGACTATAATAATGTTGAGACCCCCTGGTACTCACAGGCCGACCGGACTTGGCCAACACCGCAGGATTGGACTATCAGCGGCGCCGATACCCTGCGGCTGTTCTTCAGAGGTGCCGCGACCAATGGTCTTGCTGATCTCTACGTGGTGGTAGAGGACAGTGCCGCCGAGGCAGCGATTTTAAGAAATACCGATACTGATGCTGTACAGGCGATAGAGTGGCGGCAATGGAGGATTCGGCTGGCCGATCTTGCCGCTGCCGGGGTGGATGTCACTGCGGTCCGGAAGATGTCGGTAGGCCTCGGCGATCCCGACAATCCGCAGCCCGGTGGTTTCGGCCGGATGTACCTGGACGACATTCATGTGATCAAATCCGAGCCATCCGCCTCGGCGGATATCTCACCGACCGGCTCTGGTCCGCCCTGAGGCCGGCGGGGTTTTGAGTCAACTCACCGGGAGGTTTTCATTTGTGGCTCTCGGTTTCGCCGGTTATACTTTTCGCCTATGAACATACGCGGCGCCAAGATATCAGATGTTGGGGCAGTTCATGCCCTGATAAGTTCTTATGCCGAGCGGGACAGGATGTTATTTCGCTCGATGGCCGATATCTACGAGAATCTTCAGTGTTTCACTGTCGCTGAGCTCGACGGCAATGTCGTGGGCTGCTGTGCGTTGGAGATTATCTGGTCGGACCTGGCGGAGATAAAATCGCTGGCGGTCGATGAAACCCAGAAGGAGAAGGGGATCGGCAGGATGCTGGTGGCAGGGGCCGCCGAGCAAGCTGCGGCTCTCGGTGTGACGAGGGTCTTTGCACTTACTCTGGAGCCTGAATTCTTTGTAAAATCGGGGTTCGAGATCGTGGAAAAAGAGGCGCTGCCCATGAAGGTCTGGAGTGATTGTGCGAGATGCCCCAAGCAGCAAAACTGCGATGAGACAGCAGTCATAAGATTGACTATTGACGATTGAATATAGACTATTTGCAGGTGCGCGCCGAATAGTTACGTGTGAATCCCTCCAATATTCAATATTCAATAGTCAATAGTCAATAGTCAATTAATCACCCCACCTGCCGTCGCTGGAACAGGGCGATGGCAAATGCGAGAACCGCTGCGGTGTAGCACAGCGCGTAGGAAGCGGTTATCACGATGTATTTCAAAGGGACCTCGCTGCTTTCATAGATTGCGTCGCTTATCCAGAAGATCTGCAGGTTCGGCACGAGATAGCGGCCTGCTTTGGCCCAAAAATGTGTCTGCGCCAATCTGCCGAAAACAGAATCGCTTATCAGACCCAGCAGGAAGATCCCAGAACAGGCTGACAAAGTAACCACTATGTTAAATCTCGCCGAAAACGCCACTGCCAAGGCGACGATTATTATCGCAGCCAGCAACAACAGGACCGAACCGTATATATCCACGGCGTTGAAGCCGTTATCATGCGGATTGAACTGCCAGTTTCGATCGATAAAGGATAGGAATACTATTGTCAGTGTGGCAAACACCCCTGTCATGACCATTGCAGTCGACAGGAATCTCCAGCCGTAAGCATAGTTAAAAAAAGCACTTAGCAGCACCACAGAGACGAGGCAGACTGCCGCCGAGCCCATGACCGTCCAGTCGTGGGTATCGTTTACGGTTTCCAAGACGCCGTGCCGGATCGCCATCAGAAGGGCGATGGTGCAAATATAATGGGCCAAAACAACCGCCGCGGCTACGCCGAGGAACTTGGCCACGATGAATATAGGACGTTGTACGGGCTTGCTCAGAACCGTCATTATGGTCTTGTTCTCAAGCTCCTTGGCGACGGCCCCGGAGGCCGAAAAAATTGCGATGAACAAGCTGCTCAGAAACAGCGTAGACAAGCCTATCTCGCGTAAGAGCTTGTTATCGTCGCTCATTGTGTACATGGCCAAGGATGGACTTATAAGGATCAACAGTAGGGCGGCGGCAATGATAATGGAATATATTGGTTGCCTCAGTGTCTCTATGAAAGTGTTTTTGGCTATCGTAAGTAATTTGTTCATAAGTCACTACCGTCCGACTGCGCCGGCTCTTCGGCCCGAACGGCCGCATCTGTTTTCCGAAAGAGGACCGGTTTTTTTCACAATAGTCCCTATACTAAGATACCTTCACTTGCTATAGTACGCAACTCATAACTTAACAGATAGTCGATATGTGTGATCAAACGAATACGATGTTTGCGTTTTTTTTGTTCAGAACTTCAAGACCGGAATAGAAAATGACAGTATCGTCCAAGCGTCCCGTACATGCAGCCCTGGTGGCATTGATTTTGAGCGTCGTGTTCTTCGGCATCGCCTTCTTCTTGGGTAGATGGAGCGGCATTATTGCGATCTCCGCGATCAGTTGGCTCGGCCTTTCGGTGGCGATGATCTGGTTTGTTCTTTGTTTGCAGTTTTACCAGCGTGCGCTGGCCGAGCAGGAAAGACTGGACGTCAGTCAGTTAGGGGCCGACGAACAGCGTTCCACAATCTTTCAGGCCGGCAGCGAACGAGCCGAAATGTTTTCCGCTGCGCAGCGCCGGCTCGATATCTTCGAAAAATACTTTGTTCCCGCATTCAGTGCCTTGATCGGGATCTATCAGTTGCTGATAGGCTTGTACTTGCTCAACGCAGTCTGGAGCCGAGACGAAGTCGAGCTGGAGCGGTCGCTGCTCTGCGGTATTTACATGGCAGCTATAGCGTTTGGGAGCTTCCTGATTTCCCGTTATGCCACGGGTATGTCCGCTCAGGCCGAGTGGAAACCGCTCAGGGCCGGCGGCAGTTCTCTGCTCGGCGCAGCGGTTCTGTGCTTCGCGCTGGCGGTGGTTCTGGCTCTGGAACACCTGTTCGATCTGCTCACGCCGCTCCAAGTTGTCTCCCATTTGATCCCGGGATTGCTGATATTGCTCGGCATAGAGACGATCGCAAATCTCGTGCTGGACATATACCGCCCTAGGCTCAAAGGCCAATACAGCAGAAGCGCCTTCGACAGTCGGCTCTTGGGTGTCATAAATGAGCCTGGCGGGATATTGCGAAGCGCCGCCGACGCCATCGACTATCAGTTCGGGTTTGAAGTCTCTCAAACGTGGTTTTACAAACTGCTCGAGGAGTGGATTGTGCCTCTGCTGCTGTTCGGTGTCGTGACACTCTATCTGTTGAGCTGTGTCGTTGTGGTCGCACCCGACGAAGAGGCGATAGTAGAGCATTTCGGCAATCCTACGACAAAGGCGGGAGAGCCCAGAGCCATCGGCCCGGGATTGGCGCTGAAGTGGCCCTGGCCGATCGACAAGGCCTACAAGCACCGCACAAAGATGATTTCCGAAATCAGCGTCGGTTTTGTTCCGTCGGCCCCGGAAATTGATCCGGAAACCGGAGAGGTTAAACGCAAGCCCTTGTTGTGGGGCCAGGAACACTACGAGCAGGAGTACAGTCTGCTCGTTGCAAGTGAGCAGGCTTCAGGTCCGGCCGCAGGTGCGGTGCCTGTGAGTCTGGTAATTGCGGCAGTTCCGGTTCAATACAGGATAAAGGACCTGTATTCTTTTGTCTATAATCACGATGAGCCGGAAAAAGTGCTCGAATTTATTTGCTACCGTGAGCTGACCAGGTATGCGGCGAGCGCAAAGTTGGAGGTTGACGAGCCCGCGGATGCTGAGCAGAGCCTGCTCGGGGCAGGCAGGGCCGAGGCCAGGAAGGTTCTGACCGAGAGGATCCAACAGGGTGCCGATGATGAGGGGCTCGGTGTCCAGATTGTCTACCTCGGCCTGCAGGGCATTCACCCGCCGACGGAGGTTGCCGCCGATTACCAGAAGGTCATCGGGGCTGTCCAGCAGAAGCAGGCGCTTATTCTCAATGCCCAGACCGAACGGACCAACAGTCTGAGCGCTCTTGTCGGTTCGATCGAAGAGGCAAACAGACTCTCTGATCTGGCGCTCAGATACCGACAAGCGGAAGCGTCGAGTGAGGAGAAAGAGAGACTGGGCCGCGAGCTGGACAATGCATTTGCGGAGGCTAAGGGGCAGATCTACGATACGCTAAGAGAAGCGCAAAGCTATGCGTTTGAAAACGCCACACTCGCCGAGGCGAACGGTCGACGGTTCGCCGGCCAGATGGAAGCTTACCGGGCTGCGCCTGAGATCTACCTGCATGAACAGAGATTGGCCAAGCTCGAAGCAGCGCTGAGCAAGATACGCAAATATGTGGTTGTGGTCGACGAGGACGACACGCTAGTCACAATAATCAACGTTGAGAAAACGCTGGCGCCCAACATGTATGAGCTGGGCGGCCTTGAGGAGAACATCAACCCATGAAAAACATAGCCATCGCAATCTTTGTAGCCTTTATCGTTATCACTTTGAGTCTCTACCTGATTTCGTTCCAGGTCCGAGACACTGAGTGCTGCCTGGTGACGACCTTCGGCAAGCCCACGCGTCCGCTCGTTGATCCGGGCGTGCATTTCAAGTGGCCGTTTCCGATACAACAGGTGTACAAGTTCGACTCGCGCATGAGGGTCTTCGCGCCGCAGGTCGAAGAAACGCCAACCAAAGGAGGCGATCCGATCATTGTAAACAGTTACGTGGTCTGGAAGATTGCCAATCCGTTGGAATTCTTCAACGCTGTCAAGACGGTCAAGAAGGCCGAGGATGAGCTGTTGCGCAGCCGTATTCGCGATACGCAGAACAGCGTGATCGGCCGGCACTATTTCTCTGAGTTCGTCAACAGTGACCCGTCGCGGATGAAGTTCAAAGAAATTGAAGCCGAAATGTTGACCGACCTGCAGCAGGCCGTCGCGGATGCCAGTTACGGAATTGAGATCAAGGCCCTAGGCATAAAACAACTCAAAGTGAGCGAGGAGGTGAGCAAGCAGGTCTTCGAGCGAATGAAGGCCGAGAGGGCCCACAGGGCCGCAAAGATAATGTCGCAGGGGACCGTCGAGGCCAACAAGATAAGAACCGACGCCGACCGCATGAGTCAAGAACTGATTGTCGCCGCTGAGGCCAGGGCCAAGATAAAGCGAGGCGAAGGTGACTTCGAGGCCGCAAGATACTATGCAATGCTCAAAGATGATCCCGAGCTTGCAATGCTTCTGCGCGACCTCGAATCACTCGAGGAGATATTGAAGGACAGGACAACTTTTATCGTGCCCACCGACAAGAAGCCGTTCAGTCTTCTTCAGGGCATGCCTGAGCTCAAAGGTCTCGACAAAACGGAGAGATGATTCGGAATACTGGAATACCATGGTAGAGCTAAATAACGAAGATAAGAAGGACCTTGGGCCCGTGCCTGGGGCAACGTCGGCGGGCGAGGAGCTTGACGCTGCGAGTAAGAGCTTGTCGGAAGCTCTTAGAATGAGCTTCGTCATCCTCAAGATAATAATGATTGTTCTGGTCGGTCTCTTTTTGTTCTCGGGATTCGAAACGGTGGACTCCGACGAGCAGGCGATTGTCTTGCGCTTCGGCAAGATTAAGGGAGTCGGTGAGGACAGACTTCTCAATCCCGGCCTTCACTGGATATTGCCTTATCCGGTAGATGAAATTGTGAAGATCCCGGTCAAGGCGAAGGTGAATCTGGCCACCAACTCGTTCTGGTACTTCCAGACAAAGGAGGATATGCTGTCCGAGGCAAGACCCCGCGTCCGGCCGGGCATGGGATTGAGACCCCTGCTTGACGGCTACTGCCTAACTCGAAGCGAAGAAGCCGCAGCAACCACTGCAGGTTCCGATGGGAGTGACTATAACATTGTGCACACGAAGTGGCAGCTGACGTACCAGATCGACGACCCGGAGCGCTTCTTCAGAAACATGCACGTTGGAGATGTCACACCCGGTGATGATTATTTCAAGGTCATAACCGGCGAAAAAGGCGTCAAGCCTCTTATGGAGAGCCTTTTCGAGGATGCCGTTGTGACTGCGATGGTCAACTATACGATTGATGAGGCGATCGGCAGTGACGAGGATATCCCGACGCACGTCCAAAGGTTATTGCAGGAGAAGCTGGATACGATGGAGAGTGGAATAGAGGTTGAGTCGGTGCAACTGACCAGGAGCGAGCCTCCACCGCACACAAGAGAGGCCTTCGACGCCCCTGCCAAGGCCAGTCAAGACAGTCAGAGGGATATCACGCAAGCCAGAACCTATGCCACAGACACCCTAAATGAAGCTGCCGGTCCCGATGCCGAGAGACTCCATGCCGCTCTGAGCGATGAAACGGTGGATGAGCAGACGATCAAGTCACTGTGGCAGGATCTTGGCGGTACGGCTCGCGAGAAGATGGCTG
>Ga0209536_100004110_pt1 | contig 23117 bp, 24 predicted proteins | sample DeeMarSeWOR28_12_FD_187461 | JGI IMG/M metagenome (GOLD analysis project Ga0209536, IMG submission 187461) | Marine sediment microbial communities from White Oak River estuary, North Carolina - WOR-2-8_12 (SPAdes) (version 2) | ecosystem: Environmental > Aquatic > Marine > Intertidal zone >... | reverse complement strand
GTATATTCCCGAATGATTCTGCGGGTGTTCGAAGAAAGATTGATAATGTGTTTCGGGCATACGCGCTCGCAAGTTCCGCACCCTGTACATTTTTGCTCGTCGACAATCGGCAAGCCTTTGGGTCCCATCCGAATGGCATCAAACGGACAGGCCCGGGCGCATGTTCCCAGGCCCAGACAACCGATCGTGCATACTTTCATACCGCCGCCGAGCAGCGCCACCGCCCGACAATCATCAAGACCGTTATAGACATATTTTGTATCTGCATCCTCAACCCCGAAATAACAGCCCGGCAGGGCAATATCGGGTTCGACCGCTTCAACCTTAACGCCCATGATGCCGGCAATGGCTTCGGCCACTTCCGCACCGGCAGCCACACATGAATTGGGTGCCGCTAAACCGGCGACAATGGCCTCGGCATTCGCGCTGCAACCCGGCAGCCCGCAACCGCCGCAGTTGGCGCCGGGCAATTCTTCTTCAATCGCCAGTATTTTGGGGTCAACATACACGTAGAAAACCTTGGATGCGATGGCCAAAATGATGCTGATGGCCAATCCCATGCCGCCCAGTAATATGATTGCGTCAGTCATTTGTACCTCTTTGAGGGGAAATTAATGTGCTGCAAACGATTTTGAAAATTGCAGATCTCCTATTTTCGTTAGCCGGTTGAGCCAGTTGAGCCGGTTTAGCCCGTTAAAATAGGATGAATGTCTATTTTAATTTATGACAGGCTCAACGGGCTAACGGGCAACGGGCGCAACCATTTTAAAGCATTCTGCTATTCAATTGCATCGAACTTGCATTTATCATAACACGTCATGCATTTGATGCATTTTTCCTTATCAATAACCGCGACTTCTTTCTTTTTCCAGATAATGGCTTCTGCCGGGCAGGCTCGAAAACACATACCGCATTTGGTGCATATTTCCGGTTGCACCTCAAACTTCAGCAGCGCCACACAGCGTTTGGCCGGACATCGTTTTTCAAGGACATGCGCCTCATATTCATCTTTAAAATACTGCAATGTCGAAAGCACCGGATTCGGCCCTGTCTGACCCAGACCGCACAGCGCCGCCTCTTTGATTGTAACGGAGAGCTCCTCCATTATCTGAATATCTTCAATTACCCCCTGGCCCTCGCAGATTTTTTCCAGAAGCTGCAGCAACCGCCGTGTGCCTTCACGGCAGGGGGTGCATTTCCCGCAGGATTCATCTTGGACAAAATCCATGAAAAAGCGCGCCATATCGACCATGCAGGTATTTTCATCCATTACAATCGCACCGCCGGAACCCATAATGGCACCGACCTTTGCAATCTCCTCATAGTCAATGGGGATATCCAGATATTTTTCGGGTACGCACCCACCGGAAGGCCCGCCGAGCTGAACGGCTTTAAATTTTTTCTTGTTGGGGATCCCGCCGCCGATATCGTAAATCATTGTTCTGAGCGACGTGCCCATGGGCACTTCAACCAGACCGATGTTGTTGACATCGCCTGAAAGCGCAAAGACTTTGGTCCCTTTGCTGCTTTCCGTGCCGACACTCGCATACCAATCCCCACCGTTGAGAATAATCTGGGGGATGTTAGCCAGAGTTTCAACATTGTTGAGAATAGTCGGTTTTTCCCATAAACCTTTGAGCGCCGGAAACGGGGGGCGTGGACGCGGCATTCCGCGTTTGCCCTCGATCGAGCGCATCAGGGCGGTCTCTTCGCCGCAGACAAAGGCGCCGGCACCCTGGTAGATGTCGATGTCGAAGTCAAAACCGGACCCCAGGATATCGCTACCCAGCAATCCGTATTCCCTGGCCTGCTGAATGGCGATCCCCAGCCTTCGGATGGCCAACGGATATTCCGTACGCGCGTAAATATACCCTTGATGTGCATTGATCGCCCGGGCGGCAATCAGCATCCCTTCTAAAACGGCATGCGGATCGGACTCCAAAATGCTCCGATCCATGAAGGCCCCCGGATCCCCTTCATCTGCATTGCATAAAACATATTTGATGTCGCCGGGGCTTTGGCTGGCAAACTCCCATTTCAACCCGGTGGGAAAACCCGCTCCGCCCCGCCCTCTCAAACCGGATTTTTTTACCTCGGCAATGATTTGTTCCGGATGCATCTCCTGCAATGCCCTGGCGGCACCAAAATATCCATCGCGGGCGATGTACTCATCAATAACCTCCGGATCGATTAGCCCCTTGTTGCGCATCGCCCAAAACATTTGATGCTCAAAAAAAGGGATTTCCTTCATATTGGGAATGGTTTCTTTTGATGCGGGTTCCACATAAAATAGTTTTTCGACCGGCCGGCCTTTCAGGAAATGCTCTTCAACCAGATGGGGGACATCTTTAACCTTCAGTTTTTGATAGAAAATGCCTTCAGGCTGCACCAGCATAACCGGTCCGACCGCGCAAAAACCATTGCATCCGGTCTCAATAATCTTAATTTCGTCCGCAAGCTCCTGACGTTCCAGCTCTTTTTGAAGTGCTTTCTGAAGCGCACCACTCTCATACGCATGACAGCCTGTTCCGCCACACAACATCAATTGAGATCTGACCTTATTCATGCTGGACTCCCGCATGCCATGATAGACTGTTTTCAATCGTCACGTGTTAATCTTTTTTTTCATTTACCACGAACCATCCAGCCCGCGAAGCCCGTTGACATACAATCGGCCGCTGGCAACAAACAGGGAATATTTTGTTAACAAAGCCGGCAACCCGTAAAATTTGGCCAGTTCGATGACGGGCGTATCGGGTCTTTTGCCCCTGACAAAGACCACCGCCGCCACCTCGGCGATCTTGGCGGTTCGTAAAACCTGCTCGGTTGTCAGGCCGGTGAGCAGCACCGCGTCTTTGGCAACCGCAGATAACACATCCGCCATCAAATCCGCGCCACCCGCACCAACGACGTTGCGATCGAGCTGGTCTTCTCCCGTTAGGATGGTGGCATCCAAAATATTTTGAATTTCAGATATTTTCATCAGCCCTACGCTGCAGGCTACTCGTATTTTTTTAACACTTCGATGACTTTGTCGGCTTTGACACCACCATAGGTATCCTGATCCACCACGACGACAGGCGCTAGCCCGCATGCGCCCAGACATCGAACGGCTTCCAACGAAAAACGCCGATCTTCGGTGGTGTCGCCTTCTTTAAGCTGGTATTCGTTCCCGATACGGCTGATCACTTCTTTAATGCCTTTTACATAGCAGGCAGTGCCCATGCAGGCTTTGATCTGGTGTCTGCCTTTCGGCGTCAGGGAAAAAAGGGCATAAAAGGTGGCGATACCGAAAACCTCGCTGCGGGAAAGATTAAGTCCGTCGCTGATGTAGTCTATCAATTCAATCGGCAGCCAGCCGACGATATCCTGACATTCACGTAAAACCCCTATAATCGCACCCGGGATACCACTGTTGCTGGTGATAATGGCATCAATTTGGGTCCACATGTTATCAGTAATATCTGCATGTTCAGGACGAACCTCAGGTGGCATTGGCCTATCTCCCTCATTGGCTCGCATGAAAAACGATGCGTTTGAGCCGAGTCGTTAACAATTGTATGGACGGGTTACCCCATACAAAAAATTCCTGGCAGGATCAAATAATTAAAGAGTTTTGTATGTCACAATGATATAAAAAAGTCAATGAGAACACCTTGCTTTTAATCATCAGATCTGTTGGCTTGACGGCATCAATTTGCTGCACTAAAATGGCATCTTTAGCGACTTTTTTAAAGCACATAGTATGGGAAAGGGACAACCATGCAAAATATCAGGCAGCGCTTGGCGGAGACGGCCGCTTTTATCAAAAGCCAGACTAAAGTTGCACCGATCATCGGTTATCTGACCGGTACCGGTCTGGGAGAAAGCGCTGATGCCATGGAAATCGATGCATCGATTAAATACGAGGATATTCCTCATTTTCCGGTATCTACGGTTGAAACCCATAAGGGGCGCCTGCTGACCGGTGATATGAATGGTTGTCCGGCGGTTGCTATGCAGGGCCGCTTTCATCTTTACGAGGGCTATACCCCTTTGGAAGTCACCTATCCGATTCGGCTCATGCAACAACTTGGCGTCAAAATTCTGATCCTTTCAAATGCGGCCGGCGGCCTGAATGCGGAATTTAATCCCGGCGATGTCATGCTCATCACCGATCATATTAACCTAACCGGCGAAAACCCACTCCCGGGTCCCAATGAAAACAGCTGGGGTCCAAGGTTCCCCGATATGAGCCGCGCGTACGATCAGACGCTCATCACTATGGCTGAAAGCATTGCCGGTACAGTCGGGGCTCATCTGCAAAAGGGCATATACGTCGGGCTCAAAGGGCCTTCGCTGGAAACACCGGCTGAAGTGAAGTTTTTGCAAATTATCGGCGCCGAAGCCGTCGGTTTTTCAACCGTCCAGGAAGTGATAGCCGCCGTTCACGGTGGGATGCGCGTGCTGGGATTATCAACGATTACAAACGTCCATAACCCCGATGATCCCACCCCGGCATCAATTGAAGACATTATTGAAGTGGCCCAAGGGGCCACAACCCTGCTGAAAACAATCATCGAAGGAGTGGCTGGGCGAATTTATGAAACCGAAATCCGCTGATGTTCTGTTGACTAACGGAATTGTCCTGACGCTGGATGCCGTTGATACCATCCTCACCAAAGGCACCGTTGCGATTGCCAAAGATACCATCACGGCCGTCGGGCCGGCAGAAGAATTTTCCGATTGGAGCGCATCTGAGGTTGTCGATGCCCGTGGTGGAATCATTATGCCTGGGCTGATCAACAGCCACACGCATGCCGCGATGACATGCTTCAGAGGACTGGCAGATGATTTACCGTTGATGACCTGGCTCAATGGTCATATTTTTCCAGCCGAAGCCAAACTTGACGATCCAATGGTCTATTCAGGAGCTCTGCTGGCCTGCGCAGAGATGATCATGTCCGGCACGACCTGCTTTTGCGATATGTATCTTTTCGAAGATGCAGTTGCCCGTGCCGCCAGCGATGCCGGTATGCGGGCCGTTGTCGGAGAAGTCCTCTATGATTTTGACTCCCCCAATTACGGTCCCATCGCGCAAGGATTCGAATATACCCGCAAACTGATTGAGACCTGGCAGGATCACCCCCTTGTCACGATTGCAGTGGAGCCGCATTCAACCTATCTTTGCGCGCCGGAATTGCTGCAGAAGGCATTTGAGCTCGCCCGGCAATTCAGGCTGCCGTTGGTGATCCACCTAGCAGAATCCAAAAGTGAAGTTTCCCAAATTAAAGAGCGTTTTGATAAAACACCGGTGGAACACCTGGCTGATCTTGGACTTTTGGCGTCGAATGTGGTGGCCTGCCATTGTGTCGCGCTGACGGAAAACGATATCGCCTTGCTGAAGCGCTTCGATGTGAAAGTGGCTCATAATGCGGAAAGTAACATGAAACTCGCATCCGGTATTGCACCCATTCCCGAACTTTTAACCGAAGGCATCTGCGTGGGATTGGGAACCGATGGTTGTGCCAGCAACAACGACCTGGATCTGTTTCTGGAAATGGATACAGTGGCTAAACTCCACAAGGCCAAAACTTTGGATCCCACCGTTATGGATGCCGAGACGGTCTTAAAAATGGCCACCATCGGGGCCGCACGGGTTTTGGGCCTCGAGTCCTTTATCGGCTCGATCGAGACAGGTAAAAAGGCCGATTTGATTATTGTCGACACCGACCAACCCCATTTGACGCCCATGTACAACCCCGTTTCGCATATGGTGTATGCGGCGCGGGGAAGCGACGTCACCACCGTGATGATCAATGGCACCATCGTCATGCAAGACGGTCGACTGACGACAATGGACCTCGGACGTATCATGGACGACGTCAATCAAATCGCTCACGAAATCAAGTCGAGCTAAATAGGTCATAGAGAATTTTGTCGATAATTCAAATTAGTTTATTGGAGTAATGGCGTAATGGAGTAATGATATTGCCAAATGACGCCGCTTCACATCGTTTCAATTTTACCAACACTCCAGTACTCCATCACTCCAACACTCCTCATGATTCTGCCGTGACATAACGCATTCATCATGTGGAAAGATTATTTTTTTTGTATGAAACGGTGAACCATGCCCTATGATCTTGTCATACACAACGGCACCCTGGTGACCGTCAATGAGCGTTTTGATATTATCCCCAACGGCCTGCTGTGCATAAAAGCGGACAAGATTAAACGCCTCGAGCCCCTGGACCCGCATCAATCATTGCCTGCAGCCACTGAAACCATAGATGCCGGTGGGGGTCTCGTGCTGCCGGGTCTGGTTAACAGCCACACCCATCTTCCCATGACTCTGTTTCGCGGTCTGGCGGACGATCGGCCGCTGGACATCTGGTTAAACAAACATATTTTCCCCGCCGAAAACGCCCATATCAACCCCGAGAATGTGCGCTGGGGCGTTTTATTAGCCTGCGCTGAAATGATGCTGGCAGGCACGACCGCATGCTGCGACGGATACTTTTTAGAAGATCAAGTGGCCGAAGCCTTACATACCAGCGGCATGCGGGCGGTTCTGGCCCAGGGCGTAGTCGATTTCCCGGCGCCGGGAGTTCCAGATCCGAAAGATAATATAAGCGTTCCACGGGCGTTTGTTTCCAAGTGGCTCAACCGTTCGCCTCTGATTACCCCGTCGGTATTTTGCCATTCAGCATATACCTGTAGCGGGGAGACTTTGAAAAAAGCCAAAGCGCTGAGTACGGAAACCGGCCTGTGCTTTCAAATTCATGCGGCTGAAACCCAAAACGAGTACCGGCAGATTCAGCATGATCATAGCACCACACCTATTGCCTATTTAGATCGCCTGGGGTTACTGAATGAAAATACCTTATTGGTCCATTGTGTTTGGCTCGATGATGCGGATATTGAACTGATTGCGTCCCGCAAGGCCTGCATCTCCCACAATCCGGAAAGCAATGCCAAATTGGCTGCCGGAATTGCGCCGGTCTCTCGGCTTTTAAAAGCCGGCATTGTGCTGGGTTTGGGGACCGATGGGTGTGCCAGCAATAACAATCTTGATTTGTTCCACGAAATGGACATCGCGGCCAAAATCCACAAGGTTGAAACAAATGATCCCACCTCAATGGATGCTAAAACGGTGATTGAGATGGCAACCATTGGCAGCGCCCGGGCTATCGGTCTCGATCATCAAATTGGCTCCCTTGAAGTGGGCAAGCAGGCCGATGTAATCATTATCGATAACCGCAAGGCACACCAGACACCCATGTATCATCCGGCGTCCCATATCGTCTACTCCGCCAAGAGCACCGATGTGCGCGATGTGATAGTGGCCGGACGCGTCCTGGTGCGCGATCGCCAGATTCTCAGTTTGGATGTCAAGGAGATTATGTCTGAGGTCCGCAAAATTGCCGAGCAAATTAAAATGAGCCGCTGACACCGGGTTGCACGTTACGAGTGGGTAGAGTTCTCGAGGACGAGGACGACGACGAGGACGAAGATTTTATGTCCCTTATCGTACTCGTCCTCCTACTCGTCCTCGTACTCGTTTTTTTCAAATTATGCCTCATTGTAAAAATGGCTGACTATTGCATCCATTCCGGGGGCGTCTTCGGATGCAGCAATAACCAGAGGAGAGTAGCCAGCAGCCAACAAAAAAGGACCTCACAATGAATATATCCGAAATTATTAAAGCCGCTCAGGGACAAAAGCCTGTCGATTTACTTTTGACCAACGCGCGCGTTGTCAATGTGTTCACCGGGGAGATTGTATCGCAGGCAGTTGCCATCAGTGGAGGTGTTGTTGTCGGCTTTGGCCCGTATAAAGCCAAAAAAGTTTTGGACATAGACAACCGCTTTATCGCACCCGGCTTTATTGATTCACATGTTCATATCGAAAGTTCTATGACATGTGTGTCTGAATTTGCCCGGGCAATCGCGGTACACGGTACCACGACCGTGGCCGCCGATCCCCATGAAATCGCCAATGTGCTGGGTGCAGACGGCATTGCCTATATGCTGCAATCAGCTGAAGCGCAGCCGATCAATATATATTTTACGCTGCCTTCTTGCGTGCCGGCCACCGATATGGAAACCGCCGGTGCCCGCCTGACTGCAGAGGATCTTGAGCCATTTTTAAGTCATGAAAAAATTGTGGCGTTGGCTGAAATGATGAATTATCCAGGCGTCCTATTTTGCGATCCGGACGTACTGGCAAAAATAAGCACGGCCGCACGGCAACATAAACCGGTCGATGGTCACGCACCCGGGTTAACGGGACAGGCACTTTATGCGTATATTGCCGCCGGGATTCAGAGTGATCATGAATGCACCACCGCGCTGGAAGCCAAAGAGAAGCTTGCTGCCGGAATGCACATCATGATTCGTCAGGGAACCGGGGCTAAAAATTTGCAGGCGCTGCTTGAGGCTGTCAATGAACGAACGGCCAGAAGAATGATGTGGTGTACCGATGATCGCCATCCCCATGACCTGATCGCAGAGGGACACATCGATTCGATCGTGCGCGAAGCCATTCAATCCGGCTTAGAACCGGTTTTAGCCATCCAGATGGCCACCCTGAATCCGGCGGAGTATTTTGGTTTGCGACACCTGGGGGCAATTGCACCCGGCAAACAGGCCGACTGGGTGGTATTTTCCGACATTCAAAAGCCGGTTATCGAACAAGTATACTGCCGTGGCATCTTGACGGCTGAAGACGGAAAAATCTTGCCTGACATTCAAACGCCGTCACCCGTTTCAATGGCGCCTTCGATGAATGTCGACCTGCAAGCGGTTGATTTTACCATAGCGGCCGAAAAGAAAAACATGCGGGTCATTGAACTCAAAGCCGATCAATTGATTACCCATGAGCACATTGAGCCACCGGCCGTCGAAAACGATCTGGCCATAAGCGATCCATCAAGGGATTTGCTCAAAATGGCCGTTGTCGAGCGTCACAGCGGTAGCGGCAATATCGGCAAAGGGTTCGTCAGAGGCTTTGGCCTCAAGCACGGCGCCCTTGCCTCCAGTGTCGCCCATGACTCTCATAACATCGTTATCGTCGGCACATCAGATGCGGACATGCAGGCGGCATTGAAAACGGTCGTAGACATGGGCGGTGGTTTGGCGGCCGTATCCAACCAAAAGGCACTGGCCCGTCTGGCATTGCCACTTGCCGGGCTGATGTCCCTTGAACCGATTACTACCGTGCGGAAACAGTTAGACGGTTTGATCAAAATCGCTCACAGAATGGGGTGCACCTTACCCGATCCGTTTATGACACTGTCATTTTTGGCGTTACCGGTCATACCGGAATTAAAGCTAACCGACAAAGGCCTAATCGATGTGAACAAGTTTGAAGTCGTCCCTCTCTTTGTGTGAGCGTCTACAGCAGAGTGTAAACCGTCTTTGTTCACATTTTGGGCCGGGCGCTGGCTGCTGACCCACTTACCATTGACACAAAAGCCCATTTACTCTATACTTTGCGGACCTTAAGTGTTCGGTATGTTTCATTTTTGCCATTTTGACCCACTGCGGATGAATAATTACCGTCTTAAAACTGATCGGATGAACGGAATCGGTATATGAAGCTATCCGAAATTGTTGATGCCCTAGATGCGACGCTTTTAACTGGAGAGGATAAACTGGAAAAAAGCATTACCAGATGCGGCGCCAGCGACCTGATGAGTGACGTGCTGGCCGCGGTTTCTGAAGATTGTGTCTTATTAACCGGTTTGACAACCGTGCAGGTCATTCGAACCGCAATGGTGGCCGGCGTCGGAGCGGTGGTCTTCGTCAGAAAGAAACAACCACCCCCGGAAGTGGTCGATATGGCCAGAGAACAGGGCATTCCGCTGATATCAAGCCCTTATTCCATGTTTGTCTCCTGCGGCAGATTGCATGCGTGTTACCTCACCGGGCTGGACGGAAAACGATAACCTGCCATTGAAGGATGTCCCGCCGGCCCGAGTAACTGCACGATCCGAAAATGTTAGCCCCATGCCCCGACTAACTAAAAGCTATCACATCAAAGCCAGGGATTTCATCCGGGCCGGTGAAGCCTCCATTAATATTCAAAATCTTCTCAAATCCATGGATTTTGATCCACGCTTAATTCGACGGGTGGCAATCTGCGGTTATGAAGGCGAAATGAATGTGGTGATGCATGGCGGTGACGGCACCCTGAGCATCGAACTGGACGATGAAAAGCTGACTTTAGAAATAAGCGATGATGGCCCGGGTATCGAGGACATTGAGCTGGCCATGCAGGCCGGATATTCGACGGCCAATGATGACCATCGTGAGATGGGCTTCGGGGCCGGCATGGGGTTGCCGAACATGAAAAAAAATTCAGACCACATTCACATCGAATCCCTAAAAAACAACGGCACTGTGGTTCGAATGCTTTTTATGATCCCTGAGAAAGGAGAAACAGATTGAGCAAGAAACTGACCTCAACTTGCTTCGTGCGTTTCGAAAAAGAGCTCTGTGCCGGCCGCGGCACATGCCTGCCGGTCTGTCCCACCAAGGCCATCCGGATCAAAACCAAAAAAGCTGTCCGGATCGTTGAGCAATGCATCGGTTGTGGGCAATGTATTCGTGTCTGCCGCGAGCGCGCCGTCAGCGCAGCAACCGAAGGGCCTGAAGTGCTCAACGACGATCACATCGCCATTGCGCTGGTATCACCGGTGCTTTACGCGCAGTTTCCCGGTGTCATGCCCAAAGATGTCCTGCTGGGCCTCCGTCAAATGGGGTTTCAGCATACCATCGATATGTCCTATTTTCTTGAAATGTTTCAATATGCCGCCGAAGAATTCATCAGCCGTAACCGAGCCTCCGGCCAGGCCCCCTGGCCACTGATTTCGCCGATTTGTCCGGTCGTCGTACGGTTGATCGCCTTTAAATTCCCAAACCTGTTGCCCAATGTATTGCCGGTATTAAGGCCGGTGGCGCTGATGGCCCGCGAGGTCAAACGACGACTTATTCCCGAGTATCTGGCCAGAGACCAGAAGGTTGTTTTATACTATATCAATCCCTGCCCGACCAAAAAAGATCCCGCATGCCTGCCTGCTGATAAACAACCCGACCCCCCTGAGATTGCCCTGGGAATCAATGATATCTATCCGCAGTTGATTAAACATGTAGATCAAATAAGGTCTGCCGATGCCATTCCCTTTTATCAAACCCGCTTCGAATACGAAACCTGTGCCACCGGCAATGCATCTTTGTGGGCCATGTCCGGTGGTGAAATCGCCGACATGGATATTGACCGATCTTTAGCAGTTTCGGGCATGGACGAGACCATACAGTATCTTGAAAAGATTGAACTGGGGCTGTTTCAGGATATCGAATATATCGAATTTCGAACCTGCCGCGAGGGTTGTCTGGGCGGCGTGCTGAACGCCACGGATAAGTATCTGGCCAAAAGTGCCGTCCAAAAAATGGTTAAACGATTCGGTCTCGGCAGACGCCTGCACCGTGAAAATATTTTACGTATGTATGAAAAGGGAGAGTTTCAGACCGATAAAGACCCATCCAAACTGACAACGCTGTTCGGCGCCCGTAAAAAGGCACTTTCCATTGAAACCATGCAAAAAATCGAAAAGGTGTTGCAACTGATCAAAGGGACCGATTGTACCGCATGCGGTGCCCCGGACTGCCGCACATTTGCCGAGGATGTGGTACGCGGTGAAGCTAAATTAAATGATTGCGTGAATATCGTGGATAAATGAAGCCAAAACGCTATCCTGTTTGATATGGACAATCCGGCTGGAAAGGATACGGCTATAAATGAGGGTCAAAGATCTGGTGGAAAAATTCAAGCTTCAAGTCGCCGGCGGCAAAAAGGGACTTGACCGCGAAATCACCGAGGGATACTGCGGCGATCTGTTAAGCGAAGTAATGGGAAACGCTCCGGCCGGGTGTGCCTGGTTGACTGTTCAGGGGCATCAGAATATTGTGGCTGTGGCCGTGCTGCGTGAGATGGCCGCCATTATCATAACCGGCGGTCAAACACCGGATGCGGAAACCATCCAAAAAGCGGACCAGGAGGGAATCCCAATTTTACAGTGGCCGGATTCATCCTTCCGCATCGCCGGCCGGCTTTTCGGTGCCGGGATCGGAAACCCTGCATGAGGAATTCAACTGTTGTTAAAAAAAATTAAAGCCGATCTCCACATTCACTCCTGCCTGTCACCCTGTAGCGACTGGGATATGAGTCCCAAAAAAGTTGTTCAAAAAAGCATTGAGCGGCAACTGGGTTTGATCGCCATCTGTGATCACAATACGGCTGAGAATGTCGCCGCGACGATACGGGAAGGTGATCGGCAGGGGGTTGCCGTTCTGCCGGGCATGGAAGTCTGCTCCAAGGAGGAAGTGCATCTGGTCACCCTCTTTAGGGGCATCGAAGATGCTTTGAAAATGCAGGAATTGATTTACGCGAATCTCAATGGTAAAAACCAGCCAGATGTATTCGGTCATCAGGTAATCGCAGACGAACATGATAAGGTCCTGGGAGAAAACCCCCGTTTGTTAATCGGTGCCACCGGGCTAAGCCTCAATGATATTGTTGCAAAGGTCCATCAACTCGGCGGTATCTGTATCAGCTCACATGTTGATCGCCCATCTTATAGCTTGATCGCCCAGCTCGGGTTTATCCCTGCTGATCTGCACCTGGATGCGGTCGAGGTATCCTACCGCGTGCCCCTTGAAAAGGCACGGGCCGAGGTCCCGGGCATCGAGAATTATCCTTGCGTGACGTCTTCAGATGCCCATTTTTTGCATGACATCGGCAAGGTGTGGACTGAATTTTTATTGGCAGCGCCCTCCTTGGATGAGCTCATCCTGGCATTGGCGGGTAAGGATGGGCGCCGCATCGTCAATTAAATGCGTGAACTATCACTACATATTTTAGATGTCGTTGAAAATGGAATTACCGCCGGCGGCAATTGCATCTGGATCAAAGTTGAAGAAGACACCAAAGCCGATCAACTCAAAATCGCAATTCGCGATAACGGTCGCGGTATGCCGCTTGAAAAATTGCAAAATATCAACGATCCCTTTATAACATCCCGTACCACGCGCAGAGTCGGCCTGGGACTTTCGCTTTTAGCCGCCGCTGCCGAGCGTTGTGAAGGGACATTGCGGGTCGACACGTCGCCCGGCAAAGGTACCGAGATTGAGGCAACCTTTCGGCACGGCCATATCGACCGCGCGCCACTGGGTGATATGGCCGCTACCATCACAACCCTCATCATCGGAAATCCGGGCATCGATTTTGTCTATATGCATCGAATCGACGGCGGGGAATTTAGCTTCGATACACGTGAAATCCGTGCACAAATGGATGATTTTTCATTGTCTGATCCGGTGGTCATCCACCACTTAACCGAGTCGATCCGATCATCGCTAGAAGAGCTGACCTCACATAAGGATTCAACCTGACTCAAGGGAGGCAAAGATGGCAAAGTTGACCATTGAGGATCTAAAAAAAATTAAAGATGAAACATCCAGGTTAAACTCGCTAAGAGATGGCCCCGCAAGTATTAAAATTACGGTACACATGGGAACGTGCGGAATTGCGGCCGGAGCCCGCGATGTCATGAATGCCCTGATGGAAGAAATGGCGGAAGCAAACCGAAGCGATATCCGAGTGGTCGCTTCCGGCTGCATGGGAATGTGCAGCAGTGAGCCCAATGTCACTGTAGAGGTCAAAGGCGATGAGCCCATTGTCTATCAGCTGATGGATGCCAACAGAATGCGACAGGTTTTCAGGCGTCATGTTCTACTGGGCGAAGTTCAGACTGATTTTGCATTAGCAAAAATGTAATTTTCCAGCTACATGCTGTAACGGGCTTTTAGGCAGTTGTTATCAGGCTTCGAGAGCTAACCCTATTTGCCCCTGGCTTCTTGCTTCTCGCTGCTGGCCAGAAGCCAGGAGCCAGATGCCAGGAGCCATAGTACGATAACCAGAAATCAGTAACCCAGAAGCCTTGAACCTCGAACCTCTGAATCCAAAGAAGAATATTGATGAAAGTAGACGGAAAAGATCTCAGGACAATCTGGCTAAGCCCCGAAGAAAACTCGGTTAAAATCATCGACCAGCGGCGACTGCCGCACGAATTGGTGTTGCTCGATCTAAAAACTGTTGATGATGCCATCACAGCCATCAGAGACATGGCGGTACGGGGTGCGCCCTTGATCGGCGCCACCGGCGCTTACGGCGTTTACCTGGCTATTTTGAATTCCCCCCGCGAACCGATTGAAGACAGCTATCTGCATAACGAGTGCGACCGCCTCAAATCAGCCCGGCCCACAGCGGTCAACCTGGCCTGGGCGGTAGACAGGGTCCTGCAGGAGGTATTGAAAGAAAAGCAGGCCGATAAGCGCATTGCCACCGCCAGAAATCAGGCCGCTTTGATCACCGAGCAGGAAGTGGAGCGCTGCAAAAAAATCGGCGAACACGGTCTACCATTGATCGATGCAATCAGCCGGCGCAAGCAGGGCCGGACGGTCAATGTGCTGACGCACTGCAATGCCGGCTGGTTGGCCTGTATCGAGCATGGCACCGCCACCGCCCCGATTTATGCGGCATTTGACCGGGGTATCGACCTGCATGTCTGGGTGGATGAAACCCGTCCGCTCAACCAGGGTAACCGCCTGACCGCCTGGGAGTTGGGCAAACATGGTGTTAAACACACCATTATCACCGACAATGCCGGCGGTTATCTCATGCAGCAGGGAAATGTGGATATTGTTATCGTCGGAACCGACCGCACCACCGCCACCGGAGATGTCGCCAACAAAATCGGAACCTATTTAAAAGCGCTGGCTGCCAAAGACAATGATGTTCCCTTTTACGTAGCGCTGCCCTCAAGCACATTTGACTGGAATCTCATAGACGGCATCAGACAGATCCCCATTGAAGAGCGGGACCCGGATGAAATCCGCTATATCGAAGGACTGGCAAATGACAAAAGCGAACGCGTGCTCATTTGCCCGGCTGAAAGCGCTGCCGCCAATTATGCATTTGATGTGACACCGTCAAGGCTGGTCACCGGTTTCATAACCGAAAGGGGTATCTGCAAGGCAACGCCGGAAGACATTAGGCGGTTGTTCCCAGAAAAATTCTAAAACTGGGTTAGAATGCCCGTATTTTTCCCGAGGGCGGCGTTATAATTCATGAGCCTTGACATTTCTCCAATCAGATTATTAAATTCCGATCATGTTATCTGAAATAGAAAAGAAGATTATTGCCTCGATTCAGGAAGATATGGAAATTGCCGAGCGCCCGTATTTAAAAATTGCTGAGGAGATCGGTATCACCGAAGAAGAGCTGCTCGATCGCTTAAAAGACCTCAACCAGCGCGGCGTTATCCGGCGCTTCGGGGCAACGCTGCGGCATCAACGCGCTGGATTTAGCGCCAATGCAATGATAGCCTGGAAGGTTGATGAAGATCGCATTCAAAAGGTCGGACAGAAAATGGCATCTTTTCATCAAGTGTCTCACTGTTACCGGCGCAATCCCAGCGCAGACTGGCCGTATAACCTGTACACCATGGTGCATGCCAGCTCCGAACAGGCATGCCACGAGACAGCCCGTAAAATGTCCAGGGCCACCTCCGTAGAAGATTACACACTGCTGTTCAGTCGTGAGGAATTAAAAAAAACATCGATGGTGTACTTTCCCACCGATGAAGAAAACTAAAAACCGATTCCAAAGCACCATATTATGCCCGATGGCAGCGTTATAAATCGGTTCAAAATGCTCACGTACTATCGTGTACGCTCCGCTTTCGAACCGTTTTACGCCTTGCCCTCAGACATAATATGAAATTTTGGAACCGGTTTTACTATTTAAAAATCCTTGCAAAAGCGGATGGTGGAAATGGTCTCGTCGCTTATATGTAGCATGGGCTCATATTTCAAAACGAGCATGAATTTTGCGATTCATTTCCGCCATGATACACCAAATCTTTACTTGTTTCTGAAATATAATTTGCTGAAGAAACATCCATGACATGACGAAAGATGCGCCCCATATTTTGCTGGTCAATCCCTGGATTCATGATTTTGCCGCCTATGATTTCTGGGCCAAACCATTGGGGTTGCTGACCCTGACCGGTTTGCTCAGAGCCCATAACGTTGCGGTATCCTACATTGATTGCCTCGACCGCTTTCACCCCAAAGCACCGGCCAGTAATCCAACCGCCCGCTGGGGCCGCGGCCCCTATTTAAAATCTCCCATCAAAAAACCGCCAGGTCTTAAGGATGTCCAGCGCCGCTTCAGCCGATACGGTATCAAACCCCGCTGGCTGGCGGAAGATCTTCGGACGATGCCGGAACCGGACCTGGTCCTGGTGACCTCTTTGATGACCTACTGGTATACGGGCATTCAGGAAACCATCGAGCTGTTGCGTGAAATCTTTCCGAAAACCGCCATCATTTTAGGCGGCATTTACGCCAGCCTGTGCACCGACCATGCCCGCAAACACGCTGGCGCAGATGACGTTGTCGCAGGCCCGGCCGAGAAGGCTGTCTTTGACGTTGTCGCCCAGCATACCGGATTCAGGGTCACCGCCCGTTTTAACCCGCAACAACTCGACACGTATCCCTACCCGGCCTATGATTTGCAAAATCGCATCAATTATGTCGCCCTGTTGACCTCACGCGGCTGCCCATTTAAATGCGCTTACTGTGCAGCTCATCTTCTGAGTCCCACCCGCCTGTGGCGCAGCCCGGATTCGGTCCTCGAGGAAATCAAGTTCTGGCATCGAGCCCATCAGATCAAAGATTTTGTGCTGTATGATGACGCCTTTTTAGTCGACGCGGAACAACATGCACTGCCGCTTTTGGAAAAAATCATTCAGACCGACCTCGGTCTTCGATTTCACACGCCCAATGCCGTCCATATTCGCAGCCTTACCGCTGAAACAGCGCAGTTGCTGTTCAGGTCCGGATTTACGACCCTGCGGTTGGGCCTGGAAACAGCTGAATTCGAGACGCGGGACCCCATTGACCACAAGGTGACCCAAAACGATTTCAAACGAGCCACCGGATACCTCAAAGATGCCGGTTTTACAAAGGACCAGGTCGGTGCCTATTTGCTTATGGGATTACCGGGACAGGACTTGGCCGCCGTTGAACGTTCGATTCACGCGGTTCAGGCAACGGACATAACGCCGATTTTAGCATACTACTCGCCAATTCCGCATACGGCCATGTGGCCAGAAGCGGTGGCTGCATCCCGATATGATCTGGCGGCAGATCCAATTTTTACCAACAATTCAATCCTTCCATGCCAGTCAGAAACATTTAATTGGGGGACCATCAGCGCTTTAAAAGAACTTGCTTCTGATTCGAACACGGCATAAAGTTGCTAAGTGTGATTGCGTTTTTGTGGCAAATGATCATTTTCAAACTAAACGGAGAACATAATCAACCACGAAAACATGAAATAGTGGAAACACGAAATTTTTTTGTTCTTCATGTTTTTATTTTTTCGTGCTTTCGTGGTAAATTATTTTTCAAATTCGGTCAAATACTCGAAGGTTCAAATAGAATGGAGAGATGACATATGATAGGTCTCAAAGCCGTAGATCTGAAGACGCACAAAATAGACACCCTTATCGTGCCGGTGTGTGAGGACAACAATATTCACGATGATCGCAACGTTATCGCTGTCATCGGAAAGGCTTTAAAACTGAAAGAATTTAAGGCCGAACAAGGGGAATGGGTCACGCTCTATGATGTGAAAGACCTTGCCGCGCAGCGAATCATCTGTATTGGACTGGGCAAGCTCAAAAAGATCGATCAAGAAGTTCTGCGATCATGTTGCGGCACAGCTGTCAACAGGTGTATACAATCCGGTTTGGAAAAAATCTGGGTGGCGGTGCCGTCAGCCGAAAAGCTTAAAAAAGAACTGCCGGATGTGGTCGAAGCCATGATGGAAGGCGCCTGTCTGGGAAATCATATATTTGACAAATACAAAAACGAAAAGAAAAAAAAGCCGTTGAAACACATCGACTTCTGGATCAAACCGCAGGCAACGGGCAGGCTGAGAAAAATTGCGCCGCAGGTACGCACCATTTGTGCTGGTACCATCCTGGCGCGCGAGTGGATCAGCATGCCGTCCAACGATAAAACACCGGAGCGATTTACCCGCTCAATTGTCTCGCAGGCCCGCAGATACGGCCTCAAAACCCGTGTGTTGCGCGAAAAAGAGTTAAGGCAGAATAAGTTTGGCGCCTTGTTGGCAGTGGCCGCCGGCAGCCGCAGCAAGCCCAGCCTGGTGATGTTGGAACACAAGCCGCCCAAAGCGAAAAAGACGTTGGCGCTGGTCGGCAAAGGGGTTACCTTTGATTCCGGCGGCCTTAACATCAAGACCGGCGGCGGCATGGCCGGCATGAAAGCCGATATGTCGGGGGCTGCGGTGGTAGCCGCCACCCTGATCACCCAGGCTCGGCTTAAAACTCGAAACCACATCATTGGCGCCATTCCCATTGTCGAGAATATGCCCTCGGGCACGGCCACCCGACCTGGGGACATCGTGCGCAGCCATGCCGGTAAAACCATTGAAATCGGCAATACGGATGCCGAAGGCCGCCTGATTTTAATTGATGCCATGTCTTATGTCGTCAAAAAACACAAACCGACGGTTATGATTGATTTGGCGACGCTCACCGGAGCCTGTGTGGTCGCCCTGGGAGAAAGAATCGCCGGTGTTTTTACAACCGATGATCAGCTGTCGGAAGCCATTCAGGCATCCGGCAACAAAACCCATGAACGTTGCTGGCCCATGCCGTTGCCGGAGGACTATAAGGAGCTGCTCAAAAGCGATTTTGCCGATCTCAACAACATGCCCAGTGCCCGCTGGGGCGGAGCCATTACGGCCGCCCTGTTTTTAGCAGAGTTTGCCGGCGATACCCGCTGGGCCCATATCGATATTGCCGGCCCGGCTTACCACAAAAAAGGCAATGCCTATTGCGGCCCCGGCGGTACGGGGTTTGGGGTGCGGCTGTTGTGCGACCTGATAAATAAATTATAGGTTGAGCCCGTTACCCGTTTGCCCGTTTGCCGGTAAAAAAATACAATTAGACAGTAATCCTTATTTAACGGGCGCAACCGGCTCAACGGGCCAAACAGGCCAACCGACTAGTAGCATACCCGCCAGGGAAATCTATGATAGAGGATATTGATTAATGCAGAATGCACAGATCATACGGAAGGGCGATGGGAGCGGTAATGAAATGGTCGTGCGCTTCCGGCTGCCGTCCGGACTAGAGGTTTTCGGTCTGCCAACTAAAAACGCATACGGCGGCCACTGGGATCTGGGGCCCACCTGGAATTATGCCGTCATGGCCGACAGACCGTTTCTGGTGGACGCGGGCAAATTTGGCCAAGGCAGTCGGCTACTGGCCATGATGGAAACAGCGAGTATATCGCATACCGATCTTGACTTTGTTTTAATCAGCCACAGTCATGAAGACCATGATGGCGGATTGGCCGAATTAATTGAGGCCACCCGACTCAAGGTCAAAGCCCACGCGATTTATGATCGCCTCATCCGGCACTATCCGGCCCAATCACCGGAAGTCAAAAAGAAACATTTTCCGGCCAAATGCTGGCATTGCTTTATGCCGGAGTCTTTTTACGCCAAAAACTGCCTCGAATACCACCGGGTGCTGCAGGATTTAAAAATAGATGTGATCGGCGACGGCTACACCCAGCTGGCCCCCGATGTCTGCACTTACCACCTGCCGGGCCACAGCCCGGATTGTCTGGCCGTTCGGCTGGGTGAGGAAGCGCTTATCGTGGGCGATATCATTTTGCCCGACATTTCTCCCTGGCCGACCCGTAAAGCCATGTTCAGTGAAGTGGCGCAGGTCATCACACCGGTCTACACGGATGCAGCGGCCATATTTGGTTTGAGCCGTTATATCCAATCATTAAAAACCATGATTCAGATTGCCGCTGATCATCCGGGACTGGTCGTGCTGCCCGCCCATCGCTTATACTACAATGACCGTTGGAACCCGATCGACCTGGCTGGCAGAGCCAGACAACTGCTGGCGCACCACATTGAACGCTGCGGCGCCATCATCGATATTTTAAACGGCAACCCCAAAGCCGCTGAGGAGATCGCCGCAGATTATTTTGAAGACCGCCTGTTGGAAGGCTACGGCATCTTGATGGCCACCAACGAAATTGTCAGCCATTGTGAATTGCTGATTGAAAGCGGGGATGTTTTCACCGATGGGGACGACCGCTTTGCTGCCAGCGGCAGCACGCAATTTGAGGCCCACATTAGCAACTTAACAGCAGATGAAATAGCGCAATGATGAAAAACGCTGATTCAGTCACCGGGATAGAGCACGTCATTAGCGAATTTGTTGAACAGTCGCCGCATAATACGCTTCAAAGGATTAATTTTGAATCAACAGTCGCGAAAGGAGCCACATGGGAATGAAAAAGATACTGGCCGGATGGAACAAGATCTGTCCTGGCTGCAATATCGGGCGTAAATATCCGGATTCATTTATCGGCAAGCAAGTCATAAAGCACTGGGAAAAAGGCTGTATGGCACATGACGCCTATGTCGAGGTGTACGGCAGCGATGAGCCTTCGCCGAAGAATATCCTGGAAAAATCCAAGGACAAGTGACATCGTTGGATAGTTCATTTTGTGGTTCCCGCAAAAGGCTTTCGGGAAACCATCGACTATACATAAGCTACGCTTCTCGCTTTCAGTTCGAAGGATCATGATGCTGCTGGGATCTTAGCTGTACAGACTGAACCGGAATACCTTTAACGCTTAAGCGTCTATCAGCCAATTCAAATTTTTGTTATATCCGTTTGATATCTGTAAAATCGCCAAACTGCGTGTATTCTCGACGTATCGCTACACAAGCGATACGCGGTTGGTGTAAATTTGTTGACTTAATTTCTAACAGTACATACCCTTTCACTATAATTTTCTCTAAATTTTTAATTTTCTGCATGCAATTTAATTTTAAGCTAACAATAGTTTATTAAGGGTACTTCGTATAGTTAATACTTGTCAGTTTACCTAATTTATTAAGTTTAAAAAGGGAGGAAAAAAATGAAATCAGACCTGATTAATCATTCCAATAAAATTCAATGGTCACTCCGATTTTTTTTGTTGCTCATGATTATTGGTGTTTTTTTATCAAGCAATCTATATGCAAAAACCGCAAAGGAAATTGATGCCAGCGTGGATGTTTCCATCGAACGCTTCTATAAACAAGTTCAGGGAGCCAGTGAGTTGGTACAAAAAGCGAAAGGCATGCTGGTTATGCCGAATGTTGTTAAAGCGGCATTTATCGTAGGTGGTGAATACGGAGAAGGGGCTCTGCGGATTGGAGGGAAATCGGTTGATTACTATAATACCGTCGCGGGCTCCGTCGGTTTTTCGATCGGCGGGCAGTCTAAAGACATCATCCTTTTATTTATGACTGACGAGGCGCTGAACGCATTTAGAGCAAGTAAAGGTTGGGAAGCTGGTGTAGATGGAAATGTTGCCCTAATATCTGTTGGAGCAGGCGAGCGCGTGGATACAACGACTTCAAATGAGCCTATTCTTGGCTTCGTATTTGATGCCAAAGGTCTCATTGCTGACATCTCGCTAAAAGGCGCAAAGTTTTCCAAAGTCGACAAAAAAGAATAGTCAGTGCAATCTATCCGCTGTGATATGATTAAGAGGGTAAATCCGAACCATTGGATTTACCCTTGTTATTTTCATCAAGCCGCATTTTTCGGGCCTACAGTTCGACAGCGAATTTAAAAGTGCGATACGGTTCAGATATCCGTTTGATACCTGTAATAATTCCAGAAAAATTGATATTTGGACATCTCTCAACAGTTTCCAGAATCCTTAATTTTAGTTGAAAAAATTTATCGATTTGTATATAAACGCATCATTGCACTCCCTAATTCTCCTATTAGAAATGACCAGAGGCCGTTTTTCTACCAAGGTCCCGCAGATAAATATTTCCGTAATGGAGAATCTAAAATGAAACCTCTAATAATGTTAACAATCGTGGGTGTGATACTGTCTATTTGGTGTTCGACTGCGCATGCTGACAAACTTTACACATGGGAAGATGATAAAGGCGTAACCCATATCACTAAAGAGCCGCCTCCTCAAAAGACTAAACTGAAAGATACCATGGATTATACGGTGCCACCTGCCCAAAAGAATCAAGCCACCGGCAAACAGGTACTAAATGAGGGCGAAAGTTCGCAACCGCAACGAAGTGAGGCCCGGGAAAGAAAAAAAGTCTCGGGAGCAAAAGAAGAAACCGAGGAAGTTGATGAAGAAACCGGGGAAGTTGATGAAGATGTATATTATGATTCAGATGGGGGTCGTTACACTAGAAGAGCAATAAGGCAGGAGAGAAAAGAAGCGCGAGAGAATCGCAGAGAAGATGTTCGTCCTGCTACACGCGAAAGAAGGCAATTTCACCGTCGGAAATGATTTAAATTTGTTTTCCAGATCAAGGAAATTTTCAGGCATTCGGAGGGTAGCATGAAAAATCTATTTGTTTTAGAGGTTTCAGTTATATTCATTCTTTTGACAGTTACTCCGGCATTGGCACTGATGTGAGGAAATGATTTGGTCTCAGTTGGAGACACCAAATATGAAGTGCTTAAAAAGTGTGGACAGCCCGTACATAAAGAATTCTTGGGTGTTGCAGAAGCCAAAAAATATACAAGAAAAGTTAAAACTGATGGTGACGTTAAGGTAGAGGTATGGATTTATGAAGCTAAACAGCTTAGTTCGGTGTCCCAGGATTACCAATTTATATTTGTTGGGTTAGAGCTGGTTGAACTAATACATATCAGCCCTCATTGATTTATTATTAGGGGGAGAAGAGCTTCTTTTAGAGAATACCTCTTAAAGCAGCTCGGGGTAGATAAACTTAACTTTAGAATTACTAAAAATGTTGTGATACTCATTTTATATCACAGGTGAAAGAATCTGCTAATTCCGCATCTTTTCAAGATTTCATATTAATGGTTGCAATCCACACTTTGGCCACATTGTGGATTGCGGCTATCCTGCTAAAATTTGGCGCTGCTAAAATTCTGTTAGATTTGCTGATGT
>Ga0209536_100004109_pt1 | contig 23118 bp, 21 predicted proteins | sample DeeMarSeWOR28_12_FD_187461 | JGI IMG/M metagenome (GOLD analysis project Ga0209536, IMG submission 187461) | Marine sediment microbial communities from White Oak River estuary, North Carolina - WOR-2-8_12 (SPAdes) (version 2) | ecosystem: Environmental > Aquatic > Marine > Intertidal zone >... | reverse complement strand
CTTTTACAAAAAAAATTATTGAGTAAGTGAACCACAGTAGCTAAGTTTAGCTGAGAAAATATTTAATGTTACAGTATCAAGCCATAATATCGTACATTTTCATAATCGGAGCTGCACAGGCAATTCAGCTTTCTATTGTCCTGTTCCGTAAAAAAGAAAACCACATTGCTAACAGGTTGCTGGCTATTACGATGCTGCTATTTGCAGTTGATTTGATCGCGGGAGTTTTGTTCATAACGGGTGAAATGATAAAAGTCCCGCAACTGATGGCAATAAACAGCACTTTCCCTTATCTCTACGGACCGAATATTTTCATTTACGTTTTATTAATAACCAAAAACGAAAAAATATTTAAACCGATTTATTATCTTAATTATGTCCCCTTTGTTCTTGTTCAAGTTTACGGTTTGTTCTTCTTCTACTTTGAACCTCAGTCTTTTTACGAAAACCTCATATCGATGTCTTCTGATATAGCATGGCATTTTAAACTTATTGGTGAGTTAATTCCTGTTTCCGGTGTGATTTATACTATTCTAACTATTCGGGAAGCAGTTAAATATAATCGTAGAATTAAAGAATCTTTTTCAAACATAGATAAAATCAATCTGCGCTGGTTACTCTATTTTGTAATCGGCTCGGCAGTAATCTGGCTGATAGTGATCTTAGCATACACATTTAATTTTATTTATGGCGAAAAACTCGGGGCAAATGTTCTTATTTATATTGGTATGGCAGTATTTATATTTCTTATTGGATACAGAAGCCTGCGCCAGCCGGAAGTTGTGTTAATCGAAACCGATGGACCAGTTCAAAAGAAGGATAAAACTGATTCATATAAGAAATCTGGTTTAGCAGATCAGGTTGCGACTGATGTTTTAAACAAGCTTAACGAAGTAATGAAAAACGAAAAACCATATCTTAAGAATGATCTGAACCTATCTGATCTTGCTTCAATAATGAATGTATCAAACCATAACCTTTCCGAGATTATTAATAAAAAACTTAACCAGAACTTTTATGATTTTGTGAACTCGTACCGTGTTGAAGAGGTGAAAAGATTAATTGAAAAAGATGTTGAAAATAAATTCAGCATACTTGCATTAGGGTTTGAAGCTGGCTTCAGTTCAAAAACTGCTTTTTACTCCACGTTTAAAAAGGCGATGGGCATCACTCCCGCACAATATAGAAGAGATGCCCGGAAACAAAAAGTAGCATAAACTCGTCACACTGAGCCTATCACCATAATTTAAAACTCGTACTCAACACCAATTACCGGCAGCGTACTCCACTGTGTCTGTGAATCAATTTCATTTGTAACTTCATTCCAGAAATAGAAGGCAACGTTCTCCCTGTCGTAAACATTCCACACACTAAGGTATAGCAGCAGACTTGAACTAATGAAATAAAATCTTTTATCGATTCTGATGTTCAGCGAATGATAGTTGGGCAACCTTTCTGAGTTTGTTCTGCTGAGGTCCCATATTCCAACTCCGGCAGCTTTCGAAGCTTCATAGTCATACGGTGTGTAAGGTGCGCCGGTTGCATACACCCACCTGACCTTAAATTCCCAATCGTTGCTTGGAATGTAGCCACCCTCAATATTAAAGTTGAACCTGTTGTCATAAATCCTATCGTGCCATTGTCCGAAATAATCCTGGTAACTTGCATTCGCAATTGCGCCGCTTACAAGCCCGTAAAAATCTTCTGCCAATTTTTTCTGAAGAATTACTTCAACACCTTTTGAGGTAGCACGACCGTTATCTTCCAGAACAGAGTTGCTCCAGAAAAGTCCGTAAATCTGAACCTGGTCAAACAAAAACATTGTGGGCTGTTCAGGATTTATCGGGAAGTTATAGTAATCTTTGTAATAAGCTTCAATGCTCAAACGGGTTGCGCTTAATATTTCCTGGCTGAAGCCCGCTGTATAGTGAACTGCTGTTGGTGTTTTAAGAGATTTAAAATCTTCACTCTGCACAAGTATATTATTCGGAATATTCTGGTGAAAAATTCCGGCACCAATCGAGAAAGAGGTTTTAGGATTAATCTGGTATGTTAACGTTCCTCGCGGTGAAATATCCAGGTTATTATTATATGTGAAATAATCTACTCTTGCTCCGTAATCGAATCGTAAATTTTCATGCAGATTTAAATGATGAACGCCAAACACTCCGAATTTATATCCATTCATTTTGTTTACTACATAAAGCGGCTGGGTTATGTTGCCGTACTGATCTTCATATTCACCATAAAAAGTATCAAAGTTAATCAACGATCCCGAAAGGTCACCACCAAACTCAAATGAATTTCTGTTATCCACCTTTAGGAAATTAACATTTCTCAGACGAAGGGTCTGCTCATCTGAATTATTGGTGTAAAACTGTTTCTGGGTCACTGTCTTGCTGTAATCGCGGTTGTATTTTATAAACGTATGCGACATTGAAGTATTTGAATAACCAGAATTACTCCAGATGTGCTGCCAGTTCAGTCCTGCAGTATTTGTCGTGCCGTCTGTTCTTCCGTAAATGTTTGCATCGTTTTCAACTGCCTTATCTTCATTCATATAAATTTCATCAACAGAAAAAATATCTAGCAAAGTAAGACTGTTTTTATCATCAAGATCGTAAACAACTTTTGCCTGTGCATCGCCGTATTTCGGAAGCGGCATACCTTCTTCAAGCTGACCGACAAGCAGATCGAGATAACTTTTGTTTACAGAAAAGAGATAATTGATTTTATTTCCGATGCCTCCTTCAACGGATGCACCAGCACCGGCCATACTCAAGTTGATCTGAGGTGAAAACCTCGTCTTGTCACCTTCGCGATATGATATTTCCATAATCGATGAGAGCCTGTCACCGTAAATCGGGGAGAAACCTCCCGAATGAAAATTCACTTCATTAATAAAATCAGCATTGAGTATTCCTATCGGACCATCAGAAGAACCTTCAACGGGATAGTGGTTGATGTTCGGGATTTCAATGTTATCGAGGTAAAAACTGTTCTCAACTGCAGTTCCGCCGCGAACAATCAGACTGTTTCTCTGATCGTTCACCTTTGCAACCGATGGAAGTGTAAAGAGAATTCTGCTTACATCACCTGCTGTTCCGGGAGAACGTCTAATTTCCTCAGCGGAAAAGTTAACCGTACTTACCGGTTTGTCTTCCAGCTCTGAGAAATAACCGTTTGAGACAACAACTTCCTCAAGCTCAACCGATGAGCTTTTCATATCAACATTTAGGAACACCGTTCTGTCCGGCTTAATATTTACATCTGCTTTTGTCACAGATTCGTAACCGATATAGCTGAGCACAACAGTAATTAAACCAACAGGCACGTTTGTTATTTTATAGTTCCCATCCATATCAGTAGTCGTGCCTGTCTGAGAATTTTTAATGTAAATGTTCACCCCAATTAAAGGAGTTTTTGTTTCGAGGTCCAGCACCTTCCCTTCAAGACTTCCCTTTGGTTGCTCGTTCTGTGCAAAAGAAACATATGTAACGAGCAGCAGCAAAATTACAATCATCTTTTTCATTTCTTATCCTCCATTGATATAAGTACTTGCTCTTCTTTACAAGTAAAGGTTAAAATCCAAAATTGAAATCAAGATCCATTGACCAGCCGCTAAAGCTTGCATCGGAGAAGTCAGCATAGTTGACTCCGGAAGCAAAACGGTAGCTGATTGAATAACCAAGTCCGAACCAGTTTGTTAAACGGTAACCAACCGAAGCTCCGGGTTCCATCATAAAGAAATAATCATTTCCACCGAGCTCTTCGTAATCGGCACGACCTGCACCGACCAATAAATTTCCAGTCAAATAAAATCTTTCAGAGAGGTTATATTTATATGTTGCTTCTGCTCCACCATATCCAAAGTGTAGTTCATCCTGCCCGTCCTGATTTATATATGAGCCTCCTAATTTGTCAGGTATCAATCCGTAACCAGCCAGACCAACACTGATATTATTATTAATGTTATAACCGGCTCTCATTCCGCCGAAAAGACCCCAGCTGCCATTCAGGGTGGCTGCTTTGCTGGAAAGGTCGATATAAAAACGATTCAGGTTATTACTTCCCTGGTTTGTGAAAGAAATATCCTGCGCAGATAATTGAACTGTTACAAATGTTACAAATACTGCTATTACTAAATTTTTCATTTTTTTGTCTCCTTTTTTGATTAAAAATTACGAGACAAAAGTAATTCGTATTGATAGCGAAATCGTTTTGATGGATGGGTTAGCACCTGCTAATAGTTCTGCTCGATGGGGAAACACCGGGTTGTGTGATGTGCAGCATAAAATTTTTATGTCATTCTGAACTTGCCTGCCTGACTGCAAGGCAGGTTCCAGGATCTTTGTTTGCCCCAAGATAGAGACAACGTTTTATTTTTTACAAAACAACCATTGATAAATAATCCTATGTTACTAACTTTGTTAAAGCGATTACTTATGAAAATATTACAACACACTTCAACAAAACTTGCGCTCAGAGATCCTGCTGGATGTATCTGGATGCTCGGATTTTTCTTTATTGCTGTTGCCGGAATATTCCTTTACGGACTTATGGGTGCATTTACAAATCTTTATGAGCTCAATGAGCTTGAAAGAACTGCCGCCTGGTTTATCTCGCTCGCCGGTGTTGCTGCAGGTATCTGGATTATTTACTCTCATCCTGGAATTTATGTTACATTTGATAAAAGCGATGATACCTTTACAATAAACAAAAGAGGCTTGCTGAAGGATGAAGCCGAAACTTACAAGCTGAGCGAAGTTGAGGATATTATTATTAATGAATCTGTTGATTCCGAAGGCGATCCTTTTTTCAAAGTTGAATTGGTCCTGAACAACAAGAAACGAATAAATCTTTCCTCTATTGGCGGACACGATAGAGAAACTCAGCAGAAAAATGTTGATTTAATTAGGGGATTTTTACAAAATAATTCATCTTGAATTTTTAACCGTAAGTAGAGCAGAATTAATAAACACACCTCCTGGTTAAAGAGACACGCAAGTAAAAACGATATCGTAATGTATTTTATACCTGCTTAATCGGTAGCCTGGTTATAGTAAGTTCGCCTCGGTTGGAAAAAACATTTCAATTCATCATTAAAAAGTGGTTCCGTCTAAAAAATTATTTCACTGCTGTCAAACATTCCATGCGGCATTCTAATTGCGTAAGCTTATGCAAATAAATAACAATTAGGAGCAACAATGAGAAGAATAGCTATCTTCTGGATACTGACTCTGGTGCTTGGCTTTACATTAATTAATTGTAGTGAAGAAGAAACACCTACCGAAACACCTGCCCCGGTTTGTGACCAGGCTTGCCAGGATGAACATGTCGCATACGGACTTGTCGACGTCTTCTGGTTTATCTGGAATCAGAATATAGCCGGACAGCCGGAAGGCAGTAAAGATTTTACCGTTGCCGGCCCACAGGGAGGAACCGTACACGTTACCGGTACAACGGAAGTTGCCAACAACGGCATTAATACACTCCATCTGCTTTTACAGTTTACCAACTGCAAAGGAATTAAAGAAAAATATAATCTTACTTTCAACGGAACGATTGCTGCTGACGGAACTTTTTCCGATACTTACAGGGCTGTTACTTATGCATCGCAGCAGCTTGGTTATAACGGCACTGTGGGAAAAGACAACTGGGTTACAAATGTGAATGGTTTTTGTGAATCCACAATTAACCAGACATTAACTACAGTAGCTGGAACTATCTGCGGAAGATTTTTTAGTTACTAATACAGAATAGCGCAAAGAAAACTTTTTAGCGGTTTCTAAAATCGCCTCCCCTGCAGAGGACGGGAATACTTACGTACAAATCTGTTCATTAATATGACCCTACCCGGGGAAACACCCGGTCGTGCGATATGTATGAAATTCTCCCCGCTCCGTCATTCCTGATGAAGCACGAATCTGTGCCCATTTGTTTGAGGAACATTAATTATTGTTCGAAAATCTACCCATCGAATAATTCCCCTACCATTTAATTAAAAATCATTTCCAAGATTTTACTTTTTAATTATTTTATTAGTTAATCAAAGAGATTAATAACTCCTGAGGTAATAATGAATAAAAATCATTATATGGAGAGGGTCAAAAAATGAAATACCATACATATTCTTTTTCTGTTTTTGAGCTAATAATCTTTTTAGCAATACTATGTTATCCATCAGTAGCTCAGAATTTATTCATTCAACATACAATTGATAATAATTTTCCTGGTGCGTGTTATGTGCGCTCTTATGATTTAGACGGTGACGGTGATCTGGATATAATAGTTGGTTCAGAAATCACTCCTTACTCTTCCAGTAAAGGAATAGCCTGGTGGAGAAATGATGGTGGAAATCCAATTAACTGGACGAAGTTTGTAGTTGACAGCACATTCATTCATGTCATGTCTGTAGACATATCTTATATTGATGCGGATAATAATCCTGATATTGTAGCGAGTTCTTGGCAGCTTAACCAGGTGGCCTGGTGGAAAAACAGCGGTAATCCTGAATTAGGCTGGACAAAAAATATAGTCAAATCAGGTTACGGTAATGCCCACGATGCCCAATGTGCTGATATTGATCAGGATGGAGATACTGACATAATTACTGCAGCTTCATCTCCGGGTAGTATAGACATTTGTTACAATGATAATAATATTAATCCTTCGTGGAGTTATGTTCAGGTTGATGCGGGATTTTCCGGAGCAAAATCAGTTCTAATTATCGATTTTGATCTGGATACTGACTTTGATATTGTCGGGACTGCGGACGGAGTAAATGATATTGCCTGGTGGGAAAATACCGGTATTAATTCTCAAGTCTGGTCAAAAACAATTATCGATGATAATTTTGCCGGAAGTTGTTTTGCAGATGTAATAGATATGAATGAAGATTTAAAATTAGATATTATCGCAACTGCCTGGTCATCAAATCAAACAGCATATTGGATATGCAATGATCTTTCGACAAATTCCTGGACTAAACATATCCTTTCTTCAAGCTTAGAGATTCCGGTTAGAGCTTTCGGATGTGATTTTGATTTGGATTACGATGTTGATATCGTTGCTGTAGGTAAGGTGCCTGGTAAATTAAGTGTTTTTATGAATAATAATTTTAACTGGACAGAAGAGGTACTGACATCAGATTTTTGGGGAGGTGCAGCATTAGCTGTTAAGGATCTTGACCAGGACGGTGATAACGACATTATTGCAGGTGCAGGAGTAACGGGTGAACTTTATTGGTGGGAAAATACAACGATTCCCAGTACAGCACAGAACGAAATGAATCCCCATCCATTAGAATTTCGCTTAAAGCAAAATTATCCTAATCCTTTTAATCCAACAACAAGCATTTTATATCAGATTTCTGAGGATTGTTTTGTAACGCTAAAAATCTATGATATTCTGGGAAATGAAATCACAACTCTTGTTAACGAAGAGAAACCCGTTGGAAATTATGAGGCAAATTTTAATCCTGTTGGTTTACCAAGCGGCGTTTATCTGTTAAAAATGACTGCGAGAAATTTTAGTGCAGCTATTAAAATGTGTCTGCTTAAATAGTTAGATAAACATTTTACATGCAAACTACCATGACGGATTAAAAAGGAGTATCATCGATAATATTCAGCCAATTCCCACTTGAGCGGGTTTTTTTGAATATACGTTCTTATCCTTCGAAGATCATTTTCGTCTCTTATAATATGATCATAGAACCTTGATTGCCATTTGAATGAAGAGTTTCCCATTAAATGTATTCGTTTTGAGCAGGAACCTTTGAAGCCTCTGATTATATCAGACAAATTATTTTTTACCTTGTGTAGAGACGCATAGCGATGCGTCTCTACTGGATTATTCAAATTCTCGGGACCATTGATAATTATTATTCCGTGAAAATGGTTGGGCATAATCAAATAATAATCCAATTAAACATTTTTTCTTATCTCTTTTGTTTTATTTCATTCCTCATCAACAACTTTTCCTGATTCATTCAATATCCTCTTCCCATTTCTAACTTCACCAAACCAATTAAACATATCCTTTGTATATATCGTAACATAATACCACCACGGGGTTGAATAATCCCAATCTTTCAATCAGGATGATTCTATTCTGTGTATATCTTTAAAAAATTCAAAGTTTAATAAAAATTAGATGAGAAGTACGCTTCGCCTTTTCAAAATTATAAAAGAAAGAAGATGAATAAACTTCTCATCCGGCGAAGTCCCGAATCTTTACACTTTAATTTGCTTAATATTAATTGTTGTTCAAAATCCTACCTATAAAATAATTTTTCTACCGCATAAAATATTTTTAAGGTGTATGCGACATTTCACATTATATTTTATCTAAATCATTAAACCATAAATCTCAGGAGAAGTAAAATGGAAGCGAAAGAATATTGGGGTTTTGCTCTCTTTGCTGTTTTAACAATCGCTGCCTTCATTGTCGGGATTACTACCAATAACAAAATCATAATTATAGCCGGCTATATTTTTGTCGTGATGACACAGATAGCTTATCTGATTGCATACACAAAGAGAATTAAAAGAGAGGTGGACAGCATTAAAGAAATACTGATAAGAAAATAATTTTTTAATTAAGGAGAATGAAATAAGCATTACAATTTTTTGTGCTGTCGTTGCAGGCATTGCCATTGTCTGGCACGTCGTATCAGGAATAATGATAGTAAATGAGCTGATGAAACGAAAGCAGAAAATCCGGTTTATAGTTATTAAATTTATGCTTCCGGTTTATGCTCATCGTTATAAGAAAATTACTCTGGAAGAAACGGGCAAAGCCGGTACTTTATTTTATCATTACGTAATTGCAGCTAATATTGCCCTGGTGTTTGCAATTGCGGCGATAATATCTAAAGCAGCATAATTTCATCATTCGTTACATGTCCGCCTAAGGCGGATTCGATATTCGATGTTGGTTATTCGTTATAAAGAGAATATTGAATAACAAATCGTGAATATCGAATTTCGAACCTCTTTTCCCGCGCTTTGTCATCCAGAGTTGGCTTGCCCTAACTGACCGAAGGTTATACTGAGTTCTTCGTGTAGTTCGGGATAAACCCTACGAATGATCTGCATTTGTTTGGCGTCAAAGAATTTTACAAAATAATTATTGAGGAAATGGATTGGTGTGATTAAGTTTGAACAACTATGAAAAATCTTACAGATGAAATAAAAAGCGAGCTTGAAAAAAGATTCAGTTACAATCTCGATCTCAATCTGGAAGATTTACGCAAAAATTATACTTTTAATGAAAGCTGTCAGGGCACGGTACCGCAGGCGATTTATACTTTTCTGATTTCAGAAAATTTTGAGGACTCAATCAGAAAAGCAATTTACATTGGCGGGGACAGTGATACATTAGCCTGTATTAATGGCTCCATTGCAGAAGCATTTTACAAGGGTGTGCCAGAAGAAATTAAAACGGTTGTCTTTCAAAAACTTGATGTTTTTCTTACGAAGGTTGTGAAGGAGTTTTCCGACAAGTTTATTAAATACTGAAAGGCCTCAATAAAATACTTTCCTTCTCGACAGCGCTTCTTTCATAAAGATAAGCTTTGCTCTATTTCTCTTTTGGATAGTTATAAGTTCCAAGCCAGGAGTAAGCTTTTTTTAGTTTGCCTTTATTCAATACTTCTTTTACAAATTCCGGAGTATTAATATCACTAGTTCCATTAAACCCGCGGGATTCATAGTAAATTAATTTTTCGGATTTGATCATTTCGGCGTATTCGTTTACTCTTTTTACCCAATGTTCAATTGTAAAACAGTATGACTGATCAATCATCTGTATGTGAGCTGCCGTACCCCAAAAACCAATTAGTAAATCTATAAAAGCCCCCCATGCTGTTGAAACAAACAAGGTTGGCATCTCCGGATGAGGTGATTGCCATTCAATTGTGAATCTTTCTTTCCATTCTTTTTCATGTTCGGCAAGCGATAACCATTCAGGGAATTGCCTGTAGATTTCAAATAATACATCCTTTGAATGCTGATCCAGTCCGTCAAAAATTAATTTTGATCCAAGTTTTTCTAATTCTTCTTCAAGCGGAACAAGTTTTCTTTCAGGAAATAGTTCTGAAGCTAAATACACTCCACCTGTCGTATCAATTCTACAATCATACTCTTTTGGATGATTCAGAAAAAAAAGTTTTGCTGCATCTTCTGAATCTGATGCAAAGATCGGCTTAGAATATGGTTTGTCCAGAAATTTGTCTCCGACAAAGTAAACATAGTATGGGTGTTCTTTTTTTGTCATTAGGAAGCGACTATTTAATTATAGATGAATTGAATACTAGCAATTATAATGAAATCATCATTTTAATATGTCATTGATTTGTAAAATGCTCTCCTTATCGCCGATATTTTTAAGTTAGTGTTGCAACGTCATACTTCGACTCCGCTCAGTATGACAACATTGTTTCCGTCAATCCTCCTTCGGCGGACAAGTTTTTCTTTCTTAGGTCCTGAAACAAATGCAGATCCCGAAATGAATTCGGGATGACCTTCGGTCAGTTCAGGATGACAACCGGAGATTCTTCGACAGGCTCAGGGTGACAGCATAATCCTGATTTTGTCTCATTTCTTTCTGTATTAATCTATTATTTGGTTTTTTTATTGTCCTGATTTGACCATAAAACACACTATATTGACTGATTCGGCAGACTCTGCAGAAATAAGAATCCTCCGGTCCGGGAGTGTATCTAATTTTTTGCGAATTGGAAATTTTGTTTCGCTCCAATATTCCTGTTGACTAAATAAACTTTTAATTAAGAAAGAAATCAATTGTTATGTATAAAAGAATTTTACTTACTACCTCTGCCCTGCTTTTGTGCACCTTTATTAATATCAGAGCTCAACAGGTAACAACTGATTGGGTAATAAATAATTTTAATGGGTACCCTGTTGGTGTAATGATCGGACTTGATATTAATGACAATGTTTTTGTTACCGGACATTCCGGGGATTTTACCAAGATCATAACCACGAAATACGATATGAATGGAAACGTTATCTGGGAAAAGTTTTATTCGATTCAGGATTTAGGAGTTGCTGCAACCTGGTTATCAGTAGATCCGTTTGGAAACATTATCGTAACTGGGTATCCCCGAACATTCAGCAGCAATCCTGTTGAGGTCGGTCTGCTAACATTAAAGTATGATAACAACGGGAATTTACTCTGGAATAAATTAATTTCCGGAACGTGGGCATTTGCAGTACGCTCAATTGTTGACCAAACAGGTAATGTTTATGTAACAGGAAGAGCATGGCAATATACGGCAACATACGATTTCGTTACTGTTAAATACGCACCGGATGGGACACAGCTATGGATGGATACGTTCGATCAGAACGGTGGATTTCATACTCCCGCCAATATGGAACTGGATCAATCGGATAATCTTTTTATTACAGGAGGCGGATTGAGCGGCGGACTAATTACAGTAATGTATAACAGTTCCGGTCAGCGCCAATGGGTTAAAGAGGAACCGGGAACTGCAGGCCAAAGTATTAGAGTTGATGGAAGCGGTGGAATTTTTATTACCGGTTCATACTATGATGTTAATACCGGAACAAGTAATGACTTCCGATTAATAAAGTATGATTATTCCGGGAATCTTCTCTGGCAACAGTTTTATAATTTTGGAGGCTCTGAATTTGGTAAGCTCGTTAATATTGATTCTCAATCGAACATAATTATCACCGGTTATGGTGATCTGCCTGGACAATTCTCTGGCTGGATTACAGCTAAATTCGATCCCTCGGGAAATCTTTTATGGTATAACAGATTTAAATTTAATCAGTCCTGGCAGGAATATCCTTACTTTACTTTGACCGGACCGCAGGACGAGATATATGTTACAGGTAACGTTGGAGTAAACTCCGGCGGAACCACATACCAGGGTTTAGAAACAGTAAGATATAATACTGATGGAAGCAATCCGTGGGTTGCCGAGGTCAATCTATATGCCGGGATTGGAAAGGGTCTTGCGCTTGGATCTGATCTGAGTCTATATGCCGTAGGTCAGTTTTATTATTCAGTAATAAAATATTCACAGAACATGCCTACGTATGCCGAACAGCTCTCAGGGATTCCGGAAAAATTCAATCTTGAACAGAATTATCCTAATCCATTTAATCCTACAACTACAATCAACTACTCAATACATGAAGAGGGGTTAGTTTCATTGGAAGTTTATAATATCGCCGGAGAACAGGTGGCAACATTGTTGAATGAAGAAAAATCTCCCGGTAATTACGAGGTTAGTTTTAATGCATCATCTTTATCAAGCGGAACATACTTTTATAAATTAAGTGCCGGCAGTTTTACTGAAGTGAAAAAGATGATCCTTCTCCGCTAGACCCGGGAAAAGTCAGGACGGCAAGAAAGATTTTCTTTTATATAATTCCTTAAATCAAATAAAAAGAAATACGCTCACGGCTTACTGTACATTGGGTGATTGTCAGAAGGACATTAAAAAAATCGCGTTAAGAAATTTGTTGAGGCGAAGTTATAAGCAGAAAAAGCTGTCCGACGATCCCGAGTCGTCGGGTGAGGAGTTCTTTTTCTGTAACGAAGCAAATCAAATTTCAGCAGATTTATTTAAAGTCTTGACTTTTTGTTTCTTTTGTGTCAAGACAAAAGAAAGAATAAAAATTACTAAGTAAAATATTTTTAGTCTAGATTCGGATCCAAGAAAAGTATAAACAAAATTACTTCTGTTTGTAGTAGATTCCGGATCGGAGTCCGGAATGACAACACTTCAGCCTCAAAAAACAAATTCTCCATTCTTCATCATCGATTTGCTGCTTCCATTCGGGTAGTGTGCTTCAATGGTTGGTTTGTAAAATAAAAAATCCCTGTGGATCTTTGAGTGGTTGTTTCCGCCGCCCGTGAAGTCGGCATTATTTCCAAAAGCTATATGCGCTGTACCCAGCGATTTTTCATCTTCCAGCATATTCCCTGTAATGCGTGCACCGGGATTAACACCTATCCCAAGCTCCCCTATTATTATTGAGTCGGTATCAATATTTTGAAGTGTATTAATTCTTTTTACCAGCTTGTTGTCTTCGCTTTCAAATTTTGTAATCCTGCCTTTGCTCACATAAACTTTTAATGGGTGTGTGAGCACACCGATATCGCCGATACTTGCATCGAAAATAATTACTCCCTCAGCTTCGGTTTCCAGTGGTGCACAATACACTTCGCCGCAAGGTAAGTTGCAATCCTCACCCGGTTTTACTCCTATATCTTCAATAAACATTCTGCCTCCAACTCCCAGCAGGAGATCTGTCCCCTTTTCTGTTGTTATGTGCAGACGAGTAGCTCCGTTTAGTATATTAATAATTTTTCCAGCAGTTGACTTCATCTCTGCGAAATTAACATTAACAGAATTCAGCATCATATCTTCATTGATGCCAGGCATATGCCCGAGTTTAGCAAGCTTATTCTCTTTTACTTTGAATATCCATTTAATGCGGAAAGCAATTTCTTGGGGGAATGCTTTTATTATGTTCAGCACAATTGTTTTACCGGGCAGCATTTTTTCAAGTGCTAAAGGAATTTCAGTAAGAGGTCTATCGTTATTTTTAATTACATAATCTTCTACAGCACAACCTTTTTTAACCGATGCCTTCCTGAAAGCCTCGGCAACTGCAGTGGAATGACCATCGGAAAGAATCAGAATTTTATCATCTGCAGAAATTTTAAAAAGATTTTCTAGTGCCCCGTAAGCGGCTGAGATCATTTTATCAAACTTACTAATCGCCATTTCTCAAAATTATTTTTTAAATGATATATCAAAACTAAGCACGTTGGATATAATTAATAAAGTGAGTGGTGCAAAGACAGAATAAAATACTTTCTTCATAAGACATACATTTCTTTCTTAAAATTTTCTTAACTTCACTTATGGCTTACAACGAAAAACTTGCAAACAGAGTAAGAGAATTGCTCGTCAACAAAAGAAGTGTTGAGGAGAAGAAGATGATGGGCGGACTCACCTTTATGGTAAATAACAAAATGTGCGTCGGCATCCTCAAAGATGATCTTATGGCCAGAATTGATCCTGAAGTTTATGAGTCGGCACTTGAAAGAAAAGGCTGCCGCGAAATGGACTTTACGGGCAGACCCATGAAAGGATTTGTGTTTATAGATCCAGAAGGAACCAAATCAAAAAAAGACCTCGAGTACTGGTTGAACCTGGCACTCGATTTCAACAAACAAGCAAAAGCATCTCGGAAAAAGTAACCGCATTTGTAGCTCACAATAATTTGATAACGACTTTTGAAAGATAGTCTTCGTATTCCTTTCCGAATTTCTCATGCAGGTATTTATACTCTCGTTTTATCAGCACAGAAAAAATAATGTAATTTATGATCAGCGTGGTTAGCGCAAGCCAGGAGTTAAACAGCAGGCATATTCCGGGAATAATAAAAATCAGGTAAGCTGCGTACATCGGATTTCTGAAAATTTTATACAACCCATCGGTCATAAGAATTCCTTTGTCGAATGATTTAAGCAGCACTCTTCCGCAGTTGGCCACAATTGCAGCGCCGAGAAGAATCAGCACTGAACCCGAAACAACTAAAACTGTGCTGCTCTGTGCAGTTATTTTGAATTTGTCATCGGACAAATATGTGATGAGAATGGTTATTGCGAGATATAAAAATGTTGGCACTGCAATCATCGGCGCAACACCGGTTATTTTCATTTTATTTTTCATTTTAATTTGTTCCCATAATTTATTTTTAACTCAGTAAACATTATTCCTAAACAAAATAATTCCAAATGGATTTATTTCTCTCTTTTCATTTAAATAAACCCCCCTCCTCTTGTATTCTAAAGCTAATATTTCTATACTATGTTGAAAATTTTTTTAAGAGTAATTATGAATACAATAAATTCATTATTAACAATAATACTTACCACTGCTCTTCTTTCTGCACAAACTAATTGGGTTCAACAACAGCTCCCGGCAAATTCAAATATTCTGCTTAATATAGATTTTTCTGATTACAACAAAGGCATCACTTCGGGCTGGACCTGGGGTGTGCCTGAAATTACCGGCGTTGCATTCTATACTTCTGATGGAGGAGATCTCTGGGAGATTTCCACATTGCCGGACTCTACGCGTGCCGTAATTAATGCAAAGATGTTCAGCAGCTCCAGGGGAATCGCTGCAGCCGCTTATAACTATTTCACCAATTCAGATGAGAATTATAAAGACTATTTATCGGAACTTTTTGAAAATAAAGATTACCTGAAGATTCCGTATGCTTTAATTGGCGACAGGGATGGATCTCATACGGGAGGACTTATTTTAAATACAATCGATGGGGGTGCAACATGGAATACTATCTCAGTACTCCCGGATTCCTTTACTTATTTAAACGGTGCATTCTTTATTGATGAGAATATTGGATTAGTTATCACTCATACTGATAGTCTATTTTACATTTTGAAAACCAGCAATGGCGGAATTAATTGGGAAGCAAAATTTACTTTCCCGCCAAACAGCGGATCAACGAGTATAACCTTTTCCTCTTCTCTCAACGGTGTTGCCGTTGGATATAATACCAGCACAGTAGAACAAGGATTGATTGTAACAACAAATGACGGCGGAGAAAACTGGACTTATCAGTTTATACCGCTGGCAGGCAATCTACCCGCAGCAACATTTTCAGACGAGAATACTTTTTACGCAGCAGGCCAAAATTTTCAGAACACATATGTATTTAAATCCACAGACGCCGGGCAAAGCTGGATTACAACTTCATTTCAATCAACAGAGCTTTTTCTTGGAGGTATTAATTTTTTATCAGGAACCAATTCAGGCTTTGTATTCGGAAATACTTTATCTTTTTCAGATATTTTTTATGAAAAAACTTATGACGGAGGCAATACTTGGTCAGCACCAGAATTTATTTCCTCATTCTCTAATTATTTGCTTATTGGCTCCAAAATTTTGGACGACAATGTTGTTTACTTATCCGGTGGCGACATCACCTCACAGGGATTGGTTCTAAAAACTTCCAACGCTGCTCTGCCAGTTGAGTTAGATTTACAGAGGCCGCTGATTGAATTCGCACTAGAGCAAAACTTTCCAAATCCCTTTAACCCGACAACAAAGATCATTTACTCGGTTCCGCAAACTTCTTACATCACTCTAAAAATTTATGATTTGCTCGGGAATGAAATTGAAACTCTTATCAGCGCAGAAAAAGGTCCGGGCTTGTATGAAATAACTTGGGATGCTGAAAACATTCCAAGTGGAGTTTACTTATACAGCTTGCAAGCAGGTGATTTTAAAATATCAAAAAAAATGATGCTGCTTCGTTAATGGAATTTTTCAATGTAGAAAAATTCAAAAATTAAATCCCCCAAGAGTATTGTGATTGGCTCCTGAGGGACTAACTAAATATTTACGACTTAATACTAAGCAATCTACCAAGCATACCCGATATCAAACCTTATTGCGGGTGCAAATCCGTTCAGGTCATTAAAATCAGCTTCATCGCCTGAGAAGAAATAATAATCTACACCAATTCCAAGTCCCATTGCAAACTGATCTCCCGGAAACCACTGCCAGCCAACCAATCCACCAATAGATGTTATTACTGCATTTTCGTTGTCTCCTTCATCAGTAAGATTGTTATATGAGAAATTGGGGGCAAAGTAGAAACCACGCAAATTATTTCCGTTTGGATACAACCTGGCTTCGGCATTAAATCCAAACCCATTGATTCCTGATATTGTTGGCATCTGAACTCCTACTCCGATTGCCGCCACATCATTTATCTTATAAAAATAAGATAGATTATAGAAAAGGAAAAATTTCAGCGGATTAATTACCAGCATACTGTTTCGTGGTGTGATATCCTGGTAATCAGTGATAATCACTGATTTGGTAAAAATAGTATCGCCTGTTTCAGGATCGATTGTCCACTTCTGTTCATCTGTGCGTTCCTGTCCAAATCCAGATGTGAGGATTGCAAATATGATCATCATAGTTATTGATAAGGTCTTCATTGTTTTTACTCCTTGATTAATTTTGATATCTTTTTACCCAACAGAAAAGACAACTTAGATGCCGTTCCCGCTTTTACTGATTAACGGTAATTAAGATGGATAGGTTAAAAACACTGCTAATAAGATCATAAATTTTACTGCCGAAAGTATATTTCTATATACAATGGTTGGTGTGAATTGTATACGGTTATTTGAAACAACTGATTGTAAGAAGATTCTAATAATTTTGAAAAATCAGGAATATTAATAAAAAATTCTTTTAGTAAAAAAGTAACCTGATTATTCCAGGTAAAATCCCGCAGAAAAAAATCCGACCCAATGATGTAAAGAATATGGTGCCGTTATACCCATCCCTGTTCCTTTTACAGGCAGCACTCCCCCGGTCCAGGTATCAGAATATTTAAAAACTTCTCCGGTTATATTTCTACTGCTCTGAATTATTATTTTATTAAGTGTAAGCAGACCAAACACTACAGGGTATCTGCCGCACCACAACGGACAGTTTTTATTTACTCCTGCTTCGGGCCAGAGCCTTTCGGATAAACCAACTAATTTTTCTGTGGTGATTATTCCGTTAAAAGATTCATTTGCTATTCTCTTATCATTCTCTGTGGCAATCAGGTGTGCAGCTTCATCCATCCCATACGGAGAATTGTCAAAGTCTTCTCCATAATGATTAGCATCATTTGAGAACAGAAAGAAAATATCTTTCCCGGGCACAAGCTTATTTGATTTCATATAGCCTGAAATTATATCAGCAAGTTGTGTGCTTATTGAATCCATTCTATTAAAGGAAGTTGCAGTTACCATAATAGGGGTGATTTTAATATCTCGGTTGAAATGTTGAAGAAATGGAATCAACCCTTCAATTGAATGTTCTAAACTTTGTGCTTTGTTACTAACTATAACATATTTCCCGTCAAATTTTTGTTTGATAATATTTCTCAATGGTGATATTTCCAGATCATTATAAGGCCCCATCCATTTATCGAATTCGTCAAAAATGAGAACTCCTTTGGGATCGCCGATTTCCTTTCTTACAGTTCCATGCGTAACGCCAAAAATTACTGCTTCCTTTGTATTGATTAGTCTGAATAGCTGGTAATATGCTTTCCCTGCATAAAGGTAATCGTCGTGGGGAGAAATTCCAGCGATAAGGTTTTCAGAATTGTAATTCTCATTTGAATAGTTCTCATTTAACCAATTAATAAAAAGATCAACCTTGTCTGCCTGCCAGCTATAACCGATATTATCTCTTATCGGACGAATTTCCTGAGAAAACAAAGCTTGCATATTTAACAAGATCATTATGACAATTGATATAATAATGGATTGAGTTTTCATATTGAATTTTGGTTGTTTTTTTGAATTCAAAATTAATTAAAGTCCTATTAATTCTACTTAATTTTTCTCGGTAGATAGGTGTTGGCAAATATTAATAAATATGAAATTTCCCTTTCTTAGAATAATCACGCCTTCCTTCACTATTATCGCGCTAAACATAAGTTGCCAACTTATATTTTGATTGGAAATTAAATAAGAAGTAAATATTTCATAAGGAGTCCAAAAAATGAAAAGGTTACTGACATTGTTTTTCGCATTTTTAGTTGTGCAAACACTTTCTGCACAACAGCCTGAATTTTCAGCCGAGAAAAAATCAGCTGTTGTAGATAATCTAACCACCGCAGTTAAGTCTGATAATATTGGACTTCAGACAAGCGGAGCCCTTATTTTGTCAAATCTTATCAGCGATTCTTATATTGGAAGCGACGATGCATCTGTCGCAATGATTCCTCTTATGAAGATGTTAAAAGAAGGTAAAACTGATGAGGAAAGAATTGCTGCTGCAGTTGCTCTCTACCAGCTCGGTAACAGTATCGGAATTTACTGTTTAAGAGGTGTTGCAATATATGATGATAACGAGAAAGTTGCCACCGTTTGCAAGAATCTGTACTACTCTTATCATAAGCTGCACAACACAGAATATTTAGTAAGCTATTAACCGGGAAAATTAAAATGAAGTTCCAACCGTCAAGGCAGGATGAATACGATTCAGCCTGCCATTTTTAATTCCAATTTCTTTAAATAATTAAACTACTATTGCCGGTGTTTGATCTGCCTTTTTATTCATTTCTGTTTGCACTATAAACCATACTGCCGGAGAGAATACCAGCCATAACACAAACAACAGCCATTTGTTGAAATTATCAGAGGAAATTTTTTCGTAAAGTTCACTGAATTTATAATAAGACCATATGTTTGCAATAGGAATGAAAAGAAGAACTGTCCACAATGCGGGTGATGCGTCGGCGTCTTTACCGACAAATTTCATTTCCTCAGAGATTTTAAAGAACCAGTAAATTGCATATATCCCAAAAGTAATGATCATTAACCCAACCTGTCCGATCATGTTTCTTTTCTTTACCATTTTTTCCTCCCGATATTTTGTTAAATAAATAAGAAATAGTGTTTCCAGAAAAACCAAAGCATCGAATAAATAAAAATAACGACGGAAACTTGCGTGACAAAATTATTTGAATGTGTCGAACAATCTGAAATATCAATATTTTTTAAAATCAGTTGCGCGAAAATTCAAAGATTTTAAACTTCTTAATGATTATTTGTGTCAAATGGAAAACATATTAACTGAAAGAAAAGAATGAAAAATATATTAACAGTTATAACATTCGCTCTGGTTTTATTCTTTCAAAATTTCTCGAAATCACAGGAATACAAAATTGTTGATACCGGACAGGAAACCTGTTATGATACTCTTGTAGTAATTAGCTGTCCTTCGTCCGGCGAAGCTTATTACGGACAGGATTCGCAATTTGAAGGTAACCAGTTTTCGTTTATTACAAATGGAGATGGAACGGTTACAGATATAAACACTGGTCTTATATGGCAGCAATTTTTATTCGGGGATAAATACACATATGAAGATGCACTTGCAATTGCCGATACATTTTCATTAAATGGATTTAATGACTGGAGACTTCCATCAGTAAAAGAACTATACTCTTTGATAGATTTTAGGGGTGTAACCGGTGTTACTGCAGTTACTTCAACCCCTTTCATTGATACAACTTTTTTTGAATTCAGGTACGGCAATGAGTTAATTGGAGAAAGATTTATTGATGCGCAATATATTTCAAGCACAGAATATGTCGGTACAACAATGAATGGTGATTTTACAGTCTTTGGAGTAAATTTTGCAGACGGCAGAATTAAAGGTTATGGAACAACTATGCCCGGAGGATTAGAAAAACTTTTTGAAGTGAAACTCGTTCACGGCAATCTAGATTATGGAACAAATAATTTTATTGATAATGGTAATAACACTATTACCGACCTTGCAACAGGATTAATGTGGAGTAAAACAGATAACGGCGAAGGCCTCAATTGGGAAGAAGCGCTTAAGTGGGTTTACCAAAAGAACCAGGAAAATTATCTGGGTTATAATGACTGGCGACTCCCGAACGCAAAGGAATTACAAAGTATAGTTGATTATACAAGATGTCCTCAAACAACAAACTCAGCTGCAATTGATCCTGTATTTGAAGTTACTTCAATAATTGACGAGGGCGGCGAAGTTAATTATCCGTTCTACTGGGCCAGCACAACACACGCAGACGGTCCTCCTGATCATCAGTTCATCAAAGCGGTTTACGTTGCTTTTGGTGAGGCTTTGGGTTTTATAGAAGTTCCTCCAAATTCAGGTAATTATATTTTAATGGATGTGCATGGTGCGGGTGCACAAAGAAGCGATCCGAAACAAGGAGACCCGAATAATTATCCTCACGGTTTTGGACCACAAGGTGATGTTATCCGTATTTATAATTTTGTTAGGCTCGTAAGAGATTTTTCGGTAAACAAAACTGAGAGTAACGAAACTTATCTCCCAAATGATTTTAAGCTTGAACAAAATTACCCGAACCCGTTCAATTCCTCAACAGTTATTAAATTTTCTATTCCGTATAATAATTTTGTTAGTTTGAAAGTTTACAACTCTATTGGAGAAGAGATAGTCACACTTGTCAGTGAAGAAAAACCAGCCGGTAACTACCTGGTTCAGTTTGATGGAACTAATCTGTCAAGTGGAGTGTATTTTTACAAACTTAATGCTGGTAATTTTTCCGAAACAAAAAAGATGATACTTCTTCGCTAAAGTTTAAATATCTCTCCTGCTTCGTTTCCAAACAGGAGAGGTTAAAAATATAAATTAGCTAACAAGGCAAATTAAAAAACTGTAATACGATGCAAGGGTCCACTCCAAGGAACGCCAGTGTGTCGATAATCTCCTGGATGCCCAAACTAAGATGTGTGTTCAACATCAGTATAATTTCATCGATGCTGAATCCCGCCCCGTACAACACGGCAACCGTTTGAGGAACCGTAAGATCATAAACATCTATTAAAACATCTGTAATCTCTTCAATGCTTGCGCCAATTTGCTTTAGAAGTGCTGCTGTTTCTTCAGGCGTATAATTAAAATGGTTTTTTAGAAGTATCCCAATTTGTTTTACACTGTACTGAAGTGATTTAAGGACAACAGCTATCTCTTCAACATCATAATTAATTTCTTCAAGCAGTTCAGAGAGCTGAACAATTGTAAGGTAGTAAGTGGTTTTTAATGCCGTCAGCGATTCAACAATTTGGTATTCATTCCCATTAAGAAAAAGAAATACTTCAAGTGCCGGACTATTATAGAATGACTTTAAAACACTGACTATTTCAGCAGCCGTAAAATCAGACTCCAGCATTAGGTTCTCTACGTCTCCTTTAGTCAGTTGATAATTATTTATCAATAATTCCATTACTTCGGTAGTGTTTTCACCCAACTCCCTGAGCAACAACAATATATAAACGGGATCTTTTTCATAATCGCCTTTCAGAATTTTTACTTTGTTTTCGGCTCCCTGAACTTTTTCTAAGAAGTATCTTAAATCATCGGGTCTTGTTTTCAATTCATCCACAAATTCTGATAAAATTAATTCAGCAATATCGCCCTCAGTTTTGTGTGTCAAAATTTCAATCAAGATTGGTTCAGCTAAACGTGAATTGTAATCGTATGCCTGGTGAATTGCTGAGGTAACATCTGATGCAGTATATCCTGCATTGAATAATGATTCCAAAAGTACATTATCTCCAAATTCAAATTCTTTTTTAATTATCCCCGCTGCCTCCACAACATCGGTTCCCTGATTAAAAAGTTCGGTAGATCTTTGTTTTAACTTTTCATCCGCAGTTAGTTCGGGTTCTGTCGGACCGGAATCTTCTTTACTGCAGCCTGCAATTAAGAGAATTATGAATAAACCAAATATCCACAGTGTCTTTTTCATTTTTAACTCCTTTTATTAGTTGTTGGGGACAAAGCTAATTTTTCTGATAAGTGGTTTTGTCATAGATATATCGGTGAAATGTCAAAAAATTGTCATTCCTGATTTTTATTTATTTTTATACCTCAATGCATTAATAAAAATTATTTGAAATATCATTATTTTCTCAAAGCAACTAAAAGAATGAGGACGATTACATGATCTTGCACAAAAATTTTCGTTTTTTGATTATTACTATTTTCTTAATAGTCTGGTTGTTTGTGGGAAATCTGAAGGCACAGATTACACCAGTTCACAATTCTTCAAACAGAAGCACGGCATTTTATTCTTCTGATCAGCCGTTTGCTTCTTACTGGTTCCCGCTCGATATTTTAAGCTGGTCGCCTTCAACAGATCCCGATGCTCCTTACAACCGATCTGGTATTCCATTAAAAAACAAATTAGTTGATAGTATCACAATTGTGAATCCCAATGCAAGAGTGAATGAAGCTAGTGTAAATCCCCTGTCAGCTTTTGCTCCAACCAGTGATAATCCTTCACAAGGTTTTCTTAATATTAATTATTATTCTTTCAGCTACTGGCAGTATGTTGATCGGCTTGTTTTCTGGGGCGGCTCGGCTGGGGAAGGATTAATTCTGGCACCCAATCCAACCATAATTGATGCTGCACACCGTAACGGAGTAAAAATTTTAGGAAATGTTTTCTTTCCGCCGACCGCTTACGG
>Ga0209536_100004108_pt1 | contig 23122 bp, 16 predicted proteins | sample DeeMarSeWOR28_12_FD_187461 | JGI IMG/M metagenome (GOLD analysis project Ga0209536, IMG submission 187461) | Marine sediment microbial communities from White Oak River estuary, North Carolina - WOR-2-8_12 (SPAdes) (version 2) | ecosystem: Environmental > Aquatic > Marine > Intertidal zone >... | reverse complement strand
CCACCACGGTGGGAATCGGGATCATGATCGACAGCTTCCGCCGGACGGTTTCCGACTGGCTCGACCACTCCCTGCGGTCGGACATCTACGTCTCCTCCGTCGAGGACCGCAGGGGCCCCGAAAGGACGCCCCTCCCGCCGGACCTGATCGAGGGTGTCTCCTCCGCGCCGGGGATCCACCAGGTTGCCCTCGTCAGCCGGCAGACCCTCGAGTCCCTTTCGGGATTCACCGAGTTGTTCGTGATGCGAATCCCCCGGGAGAGCTTCGACGCATTCCGCTTCCAGGAGGGAAACGCCGGGGACGCCTGGGAGGCGCTGCACGCCGGTGCCGTCATTGTTTCCGATCCGTATGCGTACCGCCACGGGGTGAGGAAGGGGGACACGGTGCCTCTGCGCACCGATCGGGGAGAGCGGAAGTTCCCCGTGGCAGGGGTCTATTACGACTACAGCTCGGACCAGGGGCTGGTGGGGATCCTCGGGGAAACGTACGATCGGTATTGGGACGACCGGGGCGTGGATTCGATCGGGATCCGGCTTTCGCCCGGATTCCCGGCCGACGCCGCGATCGGCCGGATCCGCGAGATCGCGGGCGACCGGCCGGTCCTGATCCGCTCCAACTGGTCCCTCCGGGAGGCGTCGCTCCGGGTCTTCGACCGGACCTTCGCGGTGACGAACGTTCTGCGCTCCCTCACCATACTGATCGCCTTCGTCGGGGTTCTGAATGCGCTGATGGCGATCCAGATGGAGCGCAGCCGGGAGCACGCGGTCATGAGGGCCATCGGCCTCACCCCCCGGCAGACGTGGGGACTGGTGGCGGGGGAGTCCGCCGTGCTCGGAATGGTCGCGGGGATCCTCGCCGTCCCTCTCGGGGCGGCGCAGGCGCTGGTGCTTATCCAATTCATCAACCGACGCTCCTTCGGGTGGACGATGCAGACCGTCGTCGACCCGTGGATCCTGCTCCAGGCCGTGGCGCTGGCTTTGGCCGCCTCCCTCCTCGCCGGGCTCTACCCTGCGAGCCGACTGGCGCGCTCCTCTCCCTCGCGGGCGCTGCAGGAGGAGTGAATGTCGCGGCGCCTTCTCCCCGGCCTGGCCTCGCTTTGCGCGGCCGCGCTTCTCGCCCCCGGCGGGCTCCTTCGGTGCGCCCCGGCTACACCCCCGAAGTCTTCCCCCCCATCGGCGCCGGTGAGCGTGCTGCTCGGAGGGGAAGATCCGGGGGGGTTCGCCCGCGCGGTAGCCCCCCGCGACTTCCGGTTCCCGGACGACCACGGCCCGCACCCGGAGTTCCGCCACGAGTGGTGGTATTTCACCGGCAACCTCCATGCGTCCGGGGGCAGGCGTTTCGGATACCAGCTCACCTTCTTCCGCTTCGCCCTGTCCCCCGCCCCTCCCGACCGGGAGTCGCGGTGGGGGACGAACCAGGCGTACATGGCCCACTTCGCCGTCACCGACGCGGAAGGACGCCGGTTCCGTCACTTCGAGCGGACCGGCCGTGGCGCTCTCGGCCTCGCCGGGGCAACCGCTCAACCGTTCCGCGTGTGGCTCGACGACTGGTCGGCGGAGGGGGGCAAGGCTTCCACCCTGCCGATCCGGCTGCGGGCCCGGGACGGGAAGGTGTCGGTGGATCTCCTCCTCGACACCGCGAGGCCGATCGTGCTCCAGGGGGACCGGGGGTTCAGCAGGAAGGGAGTCTCCCCGGGGAACGCATCGTACTACTACTCGATGACCCGCCTGACGACCCGCGGGACCGTGCGGGTCGAAGAGGGTTCGTTCCCGGTGGAGGGAAATTCCTGGCTGGACCGCGAGTGGGGGACCAGTTCCCTCGAGAGGGGGCAGGCCGGGTGGGACTGGTTCGCCCTGCAGCTTTCGGACGGCAGGGACCTGATGTTCTATCGGCTCCGCCGGGAGGACGGCGGGACCGACCCGTTCAGCGCCGGAACGCTGGTTCTCCCGGGCGGCTCCGTTCGGTTCCTCTCCCCCGACGACGTGCGGATCGAGACCCTCGAATCCTGGAAGAGCCCGGAGAGCGGTGCGCGATATCCCTCCCGCTGGCGCCTGCTGGTCCCGTCAGAAAGGCTGGAATTGGAAGTCGTCCCCCGCGTCGCGGACCAGGAACTGCGGACCACCGTCCGGTATTGGGAAGGGACAGTCGGTGTGCGTGGAACGTCCCGCGGGGGACCGGTCGAGGGGGACGGATACGTCGAACTGACGGGGTACGGGGAGACGGGCGGACGCTGACCGTGTCTATCGCAATGCCGCACCCGGCATGTCGGGAAACCCCTCAGGCCCCCGCACGGGTGACGATCCCCAGGTATCCGTCCACCGACAGCGTGTCGCCGGTGCGGATCCGAAGCGCCGCGTCCCAGATCTCCTCCCACCGCATGTCCTCGAACCGCTTGCGCCCCGGTTCCGTGCGATCGCACCGCGCAATCCCCCCGACTCGACGAACCGGCGGTACGCTTCGGTCGTCACGCAAAGAGCCTTCGGTATCTAGAAGCCGGCCGTTCCAAGACGCGCCAGCGCCAGGGGTTTTCCCCCGACGAGGGCCCGATCCTCCCCCGCCGCCCGGTCGATGGGCAGAAGAACCTTCACCGGCGGACGTGGAGTTCCGAAACGGACTGGAAGCGGGTGACGACGTAGTAGGCTTCGACCTCCACGCGGAATATGGCGCAGTTCGGCGACCGGACGAAGGAGGAAAGATAGGGGTGTTTCCCGAGGAACACGGCGAGAGAGGATTCCTTCTCCTCCCCGGTCGCCTCACGGGCAATTCCCAGGATGGTTGCCGCCGCGGCCTCGGCAAAGTCCTCCTCGCGGTTCGTCCGGTTGTCGACGAGGAGGGATACCCGCGCGTTTTCCGAAAGGTTCGAGAATTTCCGGGTCGGACGGGGAGTGGCGAAAACCAGGGTCTTCAGATCCGGTGCTGCGGCGAATGCGATCAGGCTCGAGTAAGGTGTCCCCCGGGTCTCCGTCGAAAGTACCGCCAGCCGTTGCGAAGCCAGAAGTTCCCGGACGATCCGTTCCAGCGCAGGTGCATCCTCCATCCCGCCCCTCCTTCGTCGATTCCGTCGTGGTTCCCCGTCCAATATGGGATAAATTATCATGGTACGACGGTAATCGCCCAAAGCGGGCGGCTGCGTCACGCGCTCCTTGAGGAGGTGCCGGCCCCTCCTTAAGGGTAGATCCGCTTCACGATCTTTCCCAGCGACAGCCCCTGGACGATGATCGAGAACACCACCGTGATATAGGTCATGACCAGGATGACGTCCCGCTGCGGGCCGAGGGGCAGGGAAAGCGCCAGCGCCACCGAGATGCCGCCGCGCAGACCTCCCCAGGTCAGGATCCGGACCGCCCCGGGGCTGAAGCGGCGGAACGGCCGCAGCGCCCCGACCGTCAGCCCGACGCTGATCCACCGGGCCAGCAGCGTGACCCCGATCCCCGCGATCCCGGCGATGACGTACCCCCGGTTGAACGGGATCACCTGGATCTCCAGCCCGATCAGCAGGAACAGCACGGCGGTAAGGATCCCGTCGACCAGTTCCCAGAACGCGTCGAGGTGCTCGCGGGTCAGGTCGGACATCGCGAAGGCCCGCCCCCGGTTCCCGATGAGGAGCCCCGCCACGACGATCGCGATCGGGCCCGACGTATGCATCCGGTTTGCCAACGTGTATCCCCCCATGACGAGGGCCAGCGTGATGATCACCTCGACCTGGTAGTTGTTGACCCCTTTGAGCATCCGGTACGCCAGAAAGCCGAAGAGCAGGCCGACCGCGGCGCCGCCCACCGTTTCCGTGAGAAACAGGGAAAAGGCTTTCCCGACCGTGACATCGACCCCTCCCCCGGACAGTTCGAGGAGGATCAGGAAAACGACCACGCCGATCCCGTCGTTGAACAGGGACTCGCCGGCGATCTTGATTTCCAGGCTCTTCGGGATCCCGACGGTTTTCAGGATCCCGAGGACGGCCACCGGATCGGTGGGTGAGATGAGGGCGCCGAAGAGCAGGCAGTGGATGAAGGGGATCGGTATGCCCAGGACCTCGAGGAGCAGCCAGGAGAGCCCCCCGACGAGGAACGTCGAGGCCATCACGCCCGCCGTCGCCAGCAGCGCGATCAACCATTTCTGCCCCGATAGCTCCTCCAGCTTGATATGCAGGGCCCCGGCGAACAGCAGGAAGGACAGCATCCCGTGGAGAAGCGCCTTGTTGAAATCGATCCCCCTCAGGATCTCGGCCGACTCTCTCTGGACCGCCCCCAGGCCGAACATCCCCATCCCGGCAATCCCGAGGGAAACCAGCATGGAGATGATCATCACGCCGATGGTGGTGGGAAGCCCGATGGTACGGGTATTGACGTAGCTGAAAAGCGCCGTGAGGACGATCAGGACGGCCGCGATCTCGAACAGCCCCATGCGCCTCGACCTCCTCCGTTCCCCGGTTCCTGCAGGTTCCCTTCGCCCTTTGTTGTACCACCGGGGGGGATCGCGGGCCAGATCATTACCCGGGAACCCCGACCTTTCCCGTCCTCTCAACCCGATTCCTCCCTCTTTTGGCGACGGACGGCAGGGATCTTGACACCCTCCTTCCCGCGCCCTATCATATCCTGACCGATTGAGTACTCACTCGGTAGGGGTTGCTGCCCATGGGGGAACCGAGCAGGCGCGACGCCATCCTGGACGTCGCATCGCGCCTTTTTGCGGAAAAAGGCTACAACACCACCACCACCGCGGAGATCGCCCAGGAGGCGGGGGTCGCCGAGGGGACGCTCTACCATCATTTCGGAAGCAAGGACGGGATCTTCCTCACCATCTTCGACGAGATGGTGAAGGAGTACATGGCCGGTTCGGAACGCCTGGCCGGGGCGGGAAAGACCGGGGCGGAAACGCTTTCCAGCATCGTCCGGTTCCACTTCGAGTACCTCGAGAGGAACAAGACCCGCTTCCTCGTGATCCTCCGGGATTTCCCCAATCATCTCGCCACGGAAAACGATGGTCGTTCCGCGGAGAGCCGGAACCGGTTCCGCCGCATGACCGATATCCTGTCCCTGGTTCTGACACAAGGGGTGAAGGACGGGACTCTTCACCCGAGCTTCCCCGTGCGGGACACCGCCGCCCTTCTCCGGGGAATCCTCTACGGGACCACACGCCAAAGCATGCTGGGGATCATCGACATCCCCCTTTCCCGTCTCTCTCTCATGGTCGAAGGATATTGCCTGAAGGCGCTCTCCCCTCCCCCGGGCGGCAAGGGGACACGGCGGAAGAGGGGGACGAAATGAGCCTTCGGCGCACCACTCCGGTCGTGACGGCGTTGGCTCTCTTCCTGTCGTTGGGGCATATCCCCTGCCGGGCGCAGGAACCGCCTCCGGGCGTCGCCTCTCCCCCCCCGGGAAACCGGGGGGAAACCGCCTCGGTCGGAAACGACAACGCCGCCGGGACAGGAATCGTCTGGACCGTGGACGACGTCGTGGAAATCGCGACCTCCCGGCATCCCCTGGTCGGCCAGGCCGACGCGGAAACGGCTGCGGCCGTAGCGCGGAGGGGGCAGGCCAAATCGGGATATTATCCGACGATCGGCCTTACCACCGGATATACCCGTTCCCGGACGCTTGCCTATGCGAGCGATCGAAGCGTGACCGGCACCTCCCCCTATGTCCTGGGCACCATATCCCAGACCCTCTCGGATTTCGGGCGGACGCGGGCCGGCGTAAACCGCACCGGCTCGCTCGTCTCCGCCGCCGCGGAAAGCGGACAATCGGCCCGTCACGATGTCGCCCTGGAGGCGAAGATCGCCTACTTCGACGTCCTCCGGGCGCAGAAGATCGTGGATGTCGGCCGCGAGACGCTGGCGCAGAGAGAGTCGCTCCTTGCGCAGGTGCAGGCCTTTTACGAGGCGGGGGTCCGGGCGAGGATCGACGTCGCACGAGCGGAAGCGAACCTCTACCAGGCACGCGCCGAAATGACCACCGCCCTGAACGACCTCGCGGTGGCGCGGGTCACCCTGCTGAACCGGATGGGAATCGACCAGCCGAGGGATTTCCGTCTCGCGGACACCCTCCCCACGATTACGGTCCCGGGGAATCTCCAATCGTGGCTTGCCGAGGCGGAGGCGTCCCGCCCGGAACTGCGCTCGATCCGGGAGAACGAGCAGGCAGCGGAATTCGGGCTTCGCGCGGCCCGCGCGAACTACTATCCCATCCTCGCGGCGTCCGGCGGGTACGGGTACGCCGCGGAAGATTTTCCCCTGGTCCAGAACTACAACATCTCCGTTCTTCTCAATTTCCCCCTCTTCTCGGGGTTCCTCACGCGGGAAGAGGTCAAGGAGGCGCAAGCGTCCCTCGATGCGACGAGGTTCGCCGCAACGGACCTTCAGCGGCTCGTCCGGCTCGAGGTGGAGCAGGCGGCCCTTTCCGTACGGGAAGCATCCGAGCGCTTCGAGGCGCGCCGGAAGCAGAAGGAGGCGGCCGGGGAAAACCTGCATCTTGCGAGGGAACGGTACAACGTGGGGGCGGGGGACATCATCGAGATGATCGACGCGCAGGTGCAGATGACCCAGGCGGAGGTCGCCGTGATCGAGGCGGTCTACGATTCCTATATTTCCAAAGTCACGCTCCAGAGAGCGATCGGGAGATAAGCCATTGATTCCTCGATGCCGTTCCGTTCGACCGTTCCGGTTCCTTGGCCGCCGATCCCTTGCGGCACTGCTGATCCTTCTGGTCGCGGGCCCCTGGTTCCTCTCCGGGTGCTCCCGGGATTCGAATTCCAGGGTGATCGGGGAGCAACGAAAGGCCGTCCCCGTGACCGTCGCCACGGCGGTCGGGAAGGATTTCCCGGTCCAGGTCCGCGCCATCGGGACGGTGGAGGCCTTCTCCACCGTCACCATCAAGAGTCTGGTGCCCGGGCAGATCACCAAGGTGGCCTTCCGGGAAGGGCAGGACGTGAAGAAGGGGGACCTTCTCTTCGAGATCGACCCCGTTCCCTACGAAGTGGCGCTGAAGGCGTCGGAGGCGGCGCTGGCGAAGGACCTGGCGCTCAAGGAAAACGCCGAGAAGGGGGCGAAGCGGTACGGTCTCCTGATCGAGAAGGACCTGATCCCCAGGGAGCAGTACGACCAGGTGACCGCCAACCTGGGCGCCCTCGAAGCCACGGTGAAAGCGGACGAAGCCCAGGTGGAGCAAAGCCGCGTGCGGCTCGGCTACTGTTTCATCCGGTCGCCAATCGACGGCAGGACGGGCAATCTCTCCGTGAACCGGGGAAATATCGTCAAGGAAAACGACTCGAAGCTCTTGGTCATCAACCAGGTCGTTCCCATTTTCGTCACGTTTTCCGTGCCCGAGCAGCGCCTCGGGGAAATCCGGCGGGCCCAGGCCGCCGGAAACCTGCCCGTCGAGGCGATTCTTTCCGGGGATGGGGAACACCCCATCCAGGGGGCCCTCGACTTCATCAGCAACGAGGTCGACAGGACCACGGGGACGATCCAGCTGAAGGGGAAATTCGCCAACGCGGACAGGCGCCTCTGGCCCGGCCAGTTCGTCAACGTATCGCTCACCCTCGACGTGCAGCGTAACGCGATCCTCGTTCCCACCCAGGCGATCCAGACGGGACAGGAAGGCCGGTACGTTTTCGTCGTCGGGCCGGATCACACCGTGGAGATGCGTCCCGTCACGGTCGGCCCGTCCCAGGGGGGGGATACCGTCGTCGAACAAGGCGTCCAGGCCGGGGAGCAGGTGGTCACCGACGGCCAGCTCTCGCTGATCCCGGGATCCCGGGTCGAGGTGAAGAGCCCGGAGGCGGGCAGGGAGAAGGCTTCTTGAGCATTTCCGAACCGTTCATCCGCCGTCCCGTCATGACGACCCTGGTGATGCTCGCCATCCTTCTGTTCGGCATCATGGGGTACCGGAAGCTTCCGGTGAGCGACCTGCCCAACGTCGACTTCCCGACCATCCTGGTCACGGCGAATCTCCCGGGCGCAAGCCCGGAAACGATGGCCTCCTCCGTGGCTACCCCCCTGGAGAAGGAGTTCTCCACGATCGCGGGGATCGACCAGATGACCTCGAGCAGCGGGCTCGGGCTCGCCCAGATCACCCTCACGTTCAACCTGAGCCGCAATATCGACGCCGCCGCCCAGGACGTGCAGGCGGCGATCGCCAAGGCGGCCTCCCAGCTGCCGCAGGACATGCCCTCTCCTCCCTCCTACCAGAAGGTCAATCCCGCGGACCGTCCGATCCTGTACTTTGCCCTGTATTCCCCGACCCTTTCCCTGTCCACGGTGGACGAATACGCGCAGACGTTCATCGCCCAGCGCATTTCCATGATCGGCGGGGTCGCCCAGGTCCTCGTGTTCGGCTCCCAGAAGTATGCCGTGCGAGTGCGCCTCGACCCCGACAGCATGGCTACGCGCGGGATCGGGATCGACGAGGTGGCCGCGGCGATCGCCCAGGGAAACGTGAACCTGCCCACGGGGACCCTGTCCGGTCCCCACCAGGCTTTTACGGTGGAAACGCAAGGCCAGCTCATGGAGGCGGATGCCTACCGCCCGCTGGTGGTCGCGTACCGCAACGGCTCTCCCGTTCGTCTGGAGGACATCGGAAGGGTCGATGACAGCGTGGAAAACGACAAGGTGGCAAGTTGGTATAACAACAAGCGAGCCATCGTCCTCGCCATCCAGCGCCAGCCGGGCACCAACACCGTGGAGGTGGTGGATTCGATCCGCCGGCTCCTTCCAATGTTTCGCGCCCAGATGCCGGCCTCGATCGAGCTCGCCATCCTCTACGACCGGTCCGTGTCGATCCGCGACTCGGTGAGCGACGTGCAGTTCACCCTGTTCCTGGCGATCTGCCTCGTCGTCCTCGTGATCTTCCTCTTCCTGCGCAACTTGTCGGCAACGCTGATCCCGAGCCTCGCGGTGCCGATGTCTGTCGTGGGGACCTTCACCGTCATGTACCTGATGGGGTACAGCCTGGACAATCTGTCCCTCATGGCCCTGACCCTCTCCGTGGGGTTCGTGGTGGACGACGCCATCGTGATGCTGGAGAACATCGTCCGGCACATGGAACGGGGGGAGGACGTGAAGACGGCGGCTTTGCGCGGATCCAGGGAGATCGGCTTCACCATCCTGTCGATGACCCTTTCTCTGGCGGCCGTCTTCATCCCCGTGCTGTTCATGGGGGGGGTCGTGGGGCGACTGCTCAACGAGTTCGCCGTCACGATCGGCGCGGCGATCCTGGTCTCGGGCTTCGTGTCCCTGACCCTGACCCCCATGCTCTGCAGCCGCTTCCTGCGTCCGCCGGGGGAAGAGAAGCACGGCCGCATCTACCAGGCCTCGGAGCGCGTCTTCGACGGAATGCTCTCCGTCTACGACCGGAGCCTCCGGTGGGTATTGCGGTACCGCCGCACCACGATCCTGTTTTCCGCCATCCTGCTCCTCGTGACGGCGTACCTGTTCGCCGTCATTCCCAAGGGGTTCCTCCCGACCGAGGACACCGGGATGATCTTCGGCTTCACCGAGGCGGCGCAGGGGATCTCGTTCGAGTCGATGAAGGAGCACCAGCAGGCGCTTGCCGCCGTCGTCGCCGCCGACCCGAACGTGGAGTCCTTCATGTCGAGCATCGGCCCGAGCGGGCCGAACGTGGCGAGCAACTCGGGGCGCATCTTCATCCGGCTCAAACCCCGCAAGGAGCGCGACCTGAGCTCGGACGAGATCATCCAGGGCCTGCGCCCGAAGATCTCGAAGATCCCCGGCATCCGGGCGTTCCTGCAGAACCTTCCCCCGATCCGCATCGGGGGGCAGCTGACGAAGAGCCAGTACCAGCTGACGCTGCAAAGCCCGGACACGGAGGACCTCTACCGCATGGCGCCGATGCTCGAGGCGAGGATCCGGGAGATCCCGGGGCTCCAGGACGTGACGAGCGACCTGCAGATCAAGAACCCGCAGGTCAACGTGAAGATCGAACGGGACAAGGCAAAATCGATGGGCATCACAGCGCAGCAGATCGAGGACGCCCTCTTCAGCGCCTACGGTTCGCGCCAGATCTCCACCATCTTCACGCCGAACAATACCTACAAGGTCATCCTGGAGGTGGAACCCCGGTACCAGACCGACGCGGAGGCCCTTTCCCGACTCTACGTCCGTTCCTCCTCCGGTCTCCTTGTCCCCCTGAACGCCGTGGCCACGATGACGGCGGGAGTCGGGCCCCTCCTCGTGAACCATCTCGGTCAGCTGCCTTCCGTCACCCTCTCCTTCAACCTCCAGCCCGGCGTGTCCCTCGGCCAGGCGGTGGGGGCGGTGGACCGGGTCGCACGCGCCACGCTTCCCGTATCGATCACCACCAGCTTCCAGGGGACCGCCCAGGCCTTCCAGGATTCTCTCCGGGGGATGGGGCTCCTTCTGGTGATGGCCATCCTGGTCATCTACCTCGTCCTGGGGATCCTCTACGAAAGCTTCATCCACCCCCTGACAATCCTGTCCGGGCTTCCCGCTGCCGGGATCGGGGCGCTGGCGGCGCTGATGATCTTCCGGATGGACCTGAGCCTCTACGCATTCGTGGGCGTCATCATGCTGGTGGGGATCGTGAAGAAGAACGCCATCATGATGATCGACTTCGCCCTCGAGGCGGAGCGCAACGAGGGCAAAGGCCCCGCGGAGGCGATCTACGAAGGGTGCCTCGTCCGGTTCCGCCCCATCATGATGACCACGATGTCCGCCCTGATGGCCACCCTGCCGATCGCCATCGGCTTCGGCGCGGGGGCGGAGGCCCGCAGGCCGATGGGGATCGCCGTCGTGGGCGGCCTTCTGTTCTCGCAGCTGATCACCCTCTACATCACGCCGGTGATCTACACGTTCCTGGACGAGTTCCAGACAGCGCTCCGGGAACGGATGCGGCGGATCCGTGGCGCATTGGGCGGCAGCCGGACCAGGCCGGTCCTTCCGTTCGATCCCTCCGCCGGGCTGCCCTCGGAGGGAGAAAATCCCGGAGGAAGAGGGGGAGGACCCTCTACCGGCTGAGCGCTTATCTGCCGATCCATCCCCCGCCCTTGTCCCGGGAAATTCCCCCACCGGGGGAGTAGACTGGGGGTATCCACAGCGAAGCCGGCGGGGAACTCATGTCGGAACTGATCCTGGCGCGCATCCAGATGGCTTCCTTCTTCGCCTTCCACATCCTGTTCGCCGTGGCGGGGATGGGGATGCCGGTCCTGATGGTCCTTGCGGAGGGGGCCTTCCTGCGGACCGGCAAGGCCGTGTACGCCGACCTGGCCCGGCGGTGGGCCCGGGGCACCGCCGTGCTCTTCGCGGTCGGGGCCGTCTCCGGGACGGTGCTCTCCTTCGAACTCGGGCTGCTCTGGCCCCGCTTCATGGAATTCTCGGGAGGCGTGATCGGCCTGCCCTTTGCGCTCGAAGGGTTCGCCTTCTTCACCGAGGCGATCTTCCTGGGGATCTACCTGTACGGCTGGGAGAAGGTTTCTCCGCGCCTGCACCTGTCCGCGGGGGTGATGGTGGCGCTGGGAGGGGTCCTCTCCGGCGTGTTCGTGGTGTCCGCCAACGGCTGGATGAACAGCCCCGCGGGGTTCGTCCTCGAGGGGGGAAGGCCTGTCGGCATTTCCCCGCTGTCGGCGATGGCCAACCCCGCGTGGAAGAGCGAGGCGATCCACATGACGCTCGCTGCCTTCGCCGCTACCGGATTCGCCGTCGCGGGGATCCACGCGTTCCGGTTGCGGCGGGAGACGGGAAACCGCTTCCATCGCGCGGCGCTCGTCATCGCGCTGTCGGTCGGGGGGGCGGCCGCGGTCCTGCAGCCCCTGAGCGGCGATATGAGCGCCCGCTTCGTGGCCCGCAGCCAGCCGGTGAAGCTGGCCGCGATGGAAGGACAGTTCCGGACGGAGCGCGGCGCGCCCCTGCGGATCGGCGGCCTGCCGGACCCCGAGAGGGAAACCACCCCGCACGCGATCGAGATCCCGCGCGGGTTGAGCCTCCTCGCCTTCCACGACCCGGATGCCGAGGTCCTCGGGCTGTCGGCGGTTCCCCGGGACGAGCGGCCCGATCCGAGGCCGGTCCACGCGGCGTTCCAGGTCATGGTCGCCTGCGGGATGTGCATGGCGGCCGTGGCGTTCGCGGGCGCCCTTCTCGGGTGGAGGCGCCGGGAGGCCTTTTTCGGCAGGCCATTCCTTCTTGCCGTCTCGTTGTGCGGACCACTGGGGCTTCTCGCCGTGGAGGCCGGCTGGGTCGTGACCGAAATGGGGCGGCAGCCGTGGATCATCCACAAGGTGATGCGGACTTCGGAGGCGGTGACGCCGGTGGGGGGGCTCGCCCTGCCGTTCGTCTTTTTTTCCCTGATCTATCTCGCCCTTGGCATCTTCGCGGTGCGGATGCTGCGGCGGGAACTGGCGGAAAGCCCCTCTTTCCCCGGAGAGGAGGGATGACGGGATGACCTCCCTGCCGGACCTGGCGGCGGGCTCCATCCTGGCCTCCCTCGTGCTCTACGCGCTCACGGGAGGGGCGGATTTCGGGGGAGGGGTGTGGGCCCTGTTCAACCGGGGGCCACGGGCGGAGGAACGGGAACGCCTCATCGTCCAGGCCATCGGCCCCGTCTGGGAGACGAACCATATCTGGGTCATCGTCGCCGTCGTCGTCCTGTTCACGGGGTTCCCCGGGGCGTACGCCCTTCTCTCCACCGCCCTGTTCCTTCCGGTCACCCTGGTCCTTGCCGGGATCGTTTTGCGGGGGTCGGCCTTCGCCTTCCACTCGTACCACCTGCATCGGGAGCGCAGGGCGGCCGGGTGGGGAACACTCTTCGCCGCCGCCAGCCTTCTCACCCCGTTTCTGCTGGGGGCCGTTCTCGGCGCGGTTTCCGCAGGCATGATCCGGGGCACGGGCCTGGACAACCTGGCAAGCGGGACGCGCTCCTGGCTCGCCGCCTTCCCTCTTTCCGTCGGGATGCTGACCCTTTCCTCCTTCTCCTACCTGGCGGCGGTCTACCTCATTCTCGAAACCGACGTTCCCGAGCTCCGGGAGGATTTCCGGCTCCGCGCGCAGGCGTCCCTCGCCGTCGTGGTCCTCCTCTCCGCCGCCATCCCCCTGTTCTCCGGCCGGGGAGCCCCGGATTTTCACCGGGCCCTGACGGGCAGCCCCTGGTCCCTGCCGCTGCTCGGGATGAACGCGCTGGCGGCCATCGGCGCAGGGATCTTCCTGCACCGACGCGCGTATCGGCTCGCCCGGGTCTGCGCCGCCGCGCAGGTGACCCTCCTTCTCGCCGGCTGGGGGCTGGCCCAGTATCCCTTCCTGATCCGGCCGGACCTCACGATCCGGGCGGCCGCCGCCTCGCCGGAGATGCTGCGCCTGCTGCTGGCCGCCCTCGGCGCCGGCGCCCTCCTGCTCTTCCCCGCCATCTTCCTCCTCCTCCGGGTGTTCAAGAAGGATGCCCTCTTCGGCCGCTGACCGGTGCGGCATCCGGCGTCGCATGGCAGCCTCCGTGTTCCCGCCTGCCGGCCGCTCCTCGCTTGAGATAGAATATTGCTTCACGCGAATTCCGCCACCGGGATCGAACGTGCGGCGGCTCGAATCCGGATGCCGGGGGGATCGTGGCGCCCGGCGCGTGGCACAACCCGAAGGGCGCGCGATAGCGGCGCTGCGCCGGGATGGCGATGGACGAGCGAAAACCCGACATCTGGATCTTCCGGCACGGCGAGACCGATTGGAGCCGAAGGGGGATGCACACCGGGCGCACGGACCGACCTTTAACGGCAGAAGGCGAGCGGGAGGCGATGGCGCTCCGCAGGAGGGTCGGCGGCAGGAACTTCGCTCTCGTCCTGTCGAGTCCGCTTTCCCGGGCCTGGGAGACGTGCCGCCTCGCGGGATACGGGGACGTCGCCCGGGCGGAGGATGACCTCCGGGAATGGGACGACGGCGTCTACGAGGGGCGAACCACAGCCGAGATTCAACGCGAGACGCCCGGATGGACAATCTGGGACGGTGAGGTCCCGGGAGGGGAAACGGCCGCGGAGGTGGGCCGCCGCGCCGACCGTGTGATCCGGCAGGCAACGGAGGCCGGGGGCGACGTCGCCCTCTTCGCGCACGGCCACCTCCTGCGGGTCCTCGCCGCCCGCTGGCTCGGGCTCGCGCCGAGCGAGGGCCGGTTTTTCGCCCTGGGGACCTCCTCGATCGGGGTGCTCGGCTACGAGAGAGAGGCCCGCGTGATCCGCGCCTGGAACATCACCGGCGAGACAGCGCCTTGAGACTCGGTGGCCGGCCGGTACGCTGGACGACACCCTCAATATCGCATGGAGGTTGCCATGGAAGACGTTCGACGGATCCTGGTCCTGGCGATGGACATCAAGCACAGCCGGAGAGCGGTCCACTATGGTGCATCGCTGGCGAGGAGCTATGGCGCCGAGCTGTTTGTTCTCCACGTGGTGCACGATCCTTTCGGGGCCCAGGGATGGAATCTCCCGTTTCTGTCCCTCGACGAGGAGTATAAAAACGTCCTCAGGGAAGCGAGAGAGGGTCTGGCACAGGTGATCCGGGCCGAAACGGAGAAAGGATTGGCCGTGACGGATATGATCCGGGAGGGAAAACCCTCCGGAGTGATCTTCCAAGTGATCCGGGAGAAGCGGATCGATCTCCTCCTCGTCCCCGCCCACGAGGAAGGCAGGCTGGAACACTTCCTCTTCGGCCGCAGCAACGAAGACCTCATCCGCAGGATGCCGTGCTCCATCCTGCTGGTGAAGCAGGAATTGGAGCCCTGAACGCGGCTTCCTTCCACGGTGGTGCCCAACACGACGTTCCCGGAATGGATCTTCAGGACGGCCTCCCTCCCATTGATCTCCGGCCGATTCGTGGCAGCCACGAAAATGATGCATGCGGCCTGGGACCTCGGAATCGCAGACCTCCTTTGCGTGTCACCCGTTCGTGGAGAACCCCGGGATCAGGGTCAACAGCCGGGAGAGGGCCCCGGGACCTTGTGCGGCGGGACCCTGTATAATCCATTGTAGAGGGGGAAACCGCCATGGGGAACGATCCCGATCGGAAAGAGGCGTTCGGAGGGCCGGGGATCCCGCCCCGCTGGACCCACGCCGCAAAAGACGGGGTCGGCACCGCCTATTCCAGTTCCAGCCGGCTCTGGTTCACCATCTGGAACGGGATCGTCACCGAGGTCTACTACCCGACCGTGGACCGGCCGCAACTCCGGGATCTCCAGTTCCTCGTCACGGACGGGGAGAGTTTCTTCCACGAGGAGAAGCGCCATCTGCGTTCCACGACGGAGCGCCTCTCCCATCATGTCCTGGTATACAGAATCACGAACTCCGACCCGGGGGGGCGCTATTCCCTCGTCAAGGAGGTCCTCTCCGACCCTCACCTGCCGTGCCTCCTCGTGAACACGACCCTCTCCGGGGAAGAATCGTTTCTGAAACGACTCCGGCTCTACGCCCTGTGCGCCCCTCACCTCGGGATGGGGGGGTGGGGGAACAACGGATACGTAATGGAAATCGCGGGCAGGAAAATCCTCACCGCCGAGAAAGACGGGATCTGGCTCGCGTTGGCCGCAACCGTCCCCTTCTCGCGCCTTTCCTGCGGCTACGTGGGTCAGAGCGACGGCTGGACGGACCTCTGCGGCAACTGCCGGATGGACTGGGAGTTCGACCGGGCCACGGACGGAAATATCGCTCTGACCGGCGAGCTGGGCCTGGGCGACCGACGGGAGTTCACGGTGGGACTTGCCTTCGGGGACGGGCTCCACAGCGCTGCGACGACGCTCCTGGAATCTCTCTCCGTTTTCTTTGAGGAGCATCGGGTACGGTATGTAACCCAGTGGAACCGGTCGTGCAGCCGCCTCCTTCCGCTCGAAAAGGCGGCGACCGACGGCGGGGACCTGTATCACGGGAGCTACAGCCTCCTTCTTGCCCACGAGGACAAGACCTTCCCCGGGGCCTTCATCGCCTCACTGTCCATCCCGTGGGGGGAGGCCAGGGACGACAGGGACCGGGGCGGGTACCACCTCGTGTGGACGAGGGACATGGTCAACACCGCCACGGGCCTCCTCGCCGCGGGGAACACCGAGTCGCCCCTGCGCGCCCTGATCTATCTTGCCGTCAGCCAGCACGCCGACGGTGGATTTTCCCAGAACTTCTGGATCGACGGCGAGTCGTACTGGCGGGGGATCCAGCTCGACGAGGTCGCCCTCCCCATCCTCCTGGCGTGGCGCCTGGTGCGCAAGGGGGATCTCGGGAACTTCGACCCCTACCCGATGGTGATGGGGGCGGCCCGATACCTGGTTCTCCATGGCCCGGCGACGCAGCAGGAGCGGTGGGAAGAGGCCGCCGGCTATTCTCCCTCCACGATCGCCTCCAACATCGCGGCGCTTGTCTGCGCGGCTTCCCTCGCCCGCGAACGGGGGGACGGGGCGACAGCCACGTTCCTCGAAGAGTACGCGGATTTTCTCGAATGCCACGTCGAAGCCTGGATGGCGACCACGGAGGGGACGCTCGTCCCCGGGAACCCGAGGCATTACATCCGCATCCTCCCGGTGGACGTGAACGACCCGTTCCCGCACGAGGACCCCAACCTCGGGTTCCTGGCCCTCGCCAACCGACCGCCGGGCACCCCCTGGAAGTTCCCGGCGAAGGAGATCGTCGACGGAGGGTTCCTGGAACTTGTACGGTACGGGATCCGCAGGGCCGACGACCCGGTCGTCGCGGATTCCGTTCGCGTGCTGGACGCCATGCTCAAGGTGGACACGCCGCACGGTCCGTGCTGGCGGCGGTACAACCACGACGGGTACGGGCAGAGAGAGGACGGCGGGCCGTTCGAAGGGTACGGGAAGGGGCGGGCGTGGCCGCTGCTCACCGGGGAGCGCGGGCATTACGAACTGGCCGCGGGACGGGACCCGGGTCCGTACCTGCGGGCCCTGGAGGGGTTTGCCTCCCCGACCGGACTGCTGCCGGAGCAAGTCTGGGACGAGCCGGACCGGCCGGACCTTTACATGTTCCTCGGCCGCCCCACCGGTTCCGCCAGGCCGCTCATGTGGGCCCATGCGGAGTACATCAAGCTTCTCCGGTCGGTGGCGGACGGAAAGGTGTTCGACCTCGTCCCCGAGGTCGCAGCCCGCTATCTGCCCCGGAACAGGGGCTGCAAGCCCCTGGAAATCTGGAAGCATAACCGTCAGGTCCGCTCCGTGAAGGCCGGGGATATCCTTCGCATCCAGGCGGGGGCACCGTTTCTCCTCCATTGGACGCGGGACGACTGGGGCACTGCGGAAGATTCGCGCTCCACCCCGACCCCGTTGGGAATCGAATACTTCGACATCGCCACTCCACCGAACCAGGGCGGCCGGATCCGCTTCACCTTTTTCTGGATGGAGGCGGGCCGCTGGGAAGGGAGGGATTTCGAGGTGGACGTCCGTTGATGGGAACCGATCATTCGGGCGATGCCGAAGGCGGTCGCTGACCGGCGCGGCGTCCTGCGTCACCCGTTCGTGGAGAACCCCGGGAAACCCGAATTCGATGTGCCATAATTTCCTTTGGTTCGATGAACCGGGGGAGGGACCTGATGAAAAGTCAAAGAAAGACCGTCCAATGCCAGATCTGTAAAAAAGAGAAGAGGATGGGGGAGGTCGTTCCCGCGGAGCTGGTCCGGGATTCGGTCATCGAAACGATCCGGAAGTCATCCCCGGACTGGTCCGCAGGCGGGTACATCTGTATTCCCGACCTGAACCGATTCCGGGCGGAACATGTCAAAAAGGTTCTCGAGACGGAAAAGGGCGAGGTGGCGGACCTGGAGATGCAGGTCGTAAACAGCCTCAAGGAACAGGAGCTCTTTGCCCACAACATGAACGTGGAGTACGACACCCGGCGCACCTTCGGGGAGCGGCTGGCGGACCGGATCGCGGAATTCGGCGGAAGCTGGCGTTTCATCCTCCTGTTCGGCGCGATCCTGACCACGTGGATCGCGATCAATTCCATCGCCCTGCTCTCGAAGCCCTTCGACCCGTACCCCTACATTCTCCTCAACCTGGTTCTCTCCTGCCTCGCCGCCATCCAGGCCCCGGTCATCATGATGAGCCAGAACCGCCAGGAGGGAAGGGATCGCCTCCGGTCCGAGCACGACTACCAGATCAATCTCAAGGCGGAGCTGGAGATCCGGAACCTTCACGAGAAGATGGACCATCTCCTGTTGCGCCAGTGGCAAAAGCTCGTGGATATCCAGCAGATCCAGATGGACCTGATGGAGGAGATCGCCCGCAAGACATCGAAGTGAGGGAAGGACGCGGGGCGGACTCCCCGGAGAAGTGTCGATGGGCAACATGAGACCGGCGAAACTCCTCCCCTTTCTGGGCGTCCTCCTGTTCGGCCTCGCCCTTTGGGTCCTGCACCGGGAGCTCAAGACCGTTCATTACGCCGACGTCATGCGCGAGATCCGGGCGCTCCCTCCGTTCCGGGTCGTCCTCGCTCTTGCGCTTGCCGCTCTCGGCTACCTCGCCCTCACGGGGTACGACGCCACCGGGGTGCGCTACATCCGTCATCCCCTTCCCTACACCCGGACGGCGTTGGTCTCCTTCATCAGCTATGCGGTCAGTCAAAACGTGGGCGGTTCCCTCCTTTCCGGCGGGTCGGTGCGCATGCGCCTTTATTCGCATTGGGGATTCTCCACCATGGAGATCGTCAAAGTGGTGGCCTTCGGCGCCCTGACCTTCTGGGTGGGGCTCTTTTCGGTAGGGGGAGTCTTCCTCCTGCGGGGCCCCCTTCTCCTCCCCGCCGGATTTCCCGTCTCCCCCGGTGCGTTACGCCTGATTGGGGCGGTCCTTCTTTCCGTTGTTGCCGCGTACCTTTTCGTCTGCGCCTTCCGCCGGACCCCTCTTCGTGTAAAAGAGTGGGAGTTCCCGCTTCCTTCCCCGGGTCTCGCCCTAGCCCAGGTGATCCTCGGCTCGCTCGACTGGATCCTTGCAGCCGGGGTACTGTTCGTACTCCTGCCTTCCGGGGGGGATCTCTCTTTCTCCGGGTTTCTCAGCCTCTACCTGATCGCGCAGGTCACAGGGCTGGCAAGCCACGTTCCCGGGGGGGTGGGCGTCTTCGAGACGGTGCTGCTGCTCCTGCTTTCTCCCCGCGTCGGGAGGGATTCCGTGATCGGGGCGGTGCTGGTCTACCGGGCGGTCTACTACCTCCTTCCGCTGGCCCTTGCCGCGACGGCAATCGGCACCTACGAAGCGGTTCGGCGCAAGGAGATGGTTCTGCGCGCAGCCGACGTTTCCCGGGCGTGGAATTCCCGGATCACACCGACGGTCCTGGCGCTTACCACCTTCGCCGGGGGAGTCATCCTCCTGTTCTCGGGAGCAACCCCGGCGGAGGGTTCCCGACTTGCCTGGCTGGCCGATCTCCTTCCCCTGCCCGTGATGGAGCTGTCCCATTTCCTCGGAAGCGTTGCCGGGGTCGGGCTGCTGTTCCTGGCGAGAGGGATTCAGCTGCGGCTCGATTCGGCCTACTTCCTCTCGGCGGGAATGCTTTTCACCGGGATCGTCCTCTCCCTGGTCAAGGGGCTCGACTACGAGGAAGCGGTCGTTCTTTCCATCATGCTTCTTGTCCTGCTGCCCTGCCGTCGTCATTTCTACCGGAAGACCTCCCTCGTCAGCGAGCGCTTCACGCCCGAATGGACGGCGATGATCCTTCTGGCCCTCCTGGCTACGGCATGGTTGGGGGTCTTCTCCTACAAGCACGTGGAGTACTCTCAAGAGCTCTGGTGGAAGTTCGTCCTCCACGGAAACGCGCCCCGATTCCTTCGCGCCACTGCGGGGGCGGCCGCCATCGCGATGATCCTCGCCCTTGCGAAGTTGCTCCACGCTGCAGTGCCCTCTCCGGAGATCCCCGGAAAAGAGGAACTGGAGAAGGCCCTGGGGATCGCCAGGAAATCCCGGCACACGAATGCCAACCTCGGTATTCTCGGGGACAAGATGCTCCTCTTCAGCGACAGCGGGAGTTCCTTTCTCATGTACGCGGTACAGGGACGGAGCTGGGTGGCTTTGGGAGACCCGGTCGGACCGTTGGAAGAGCACTCCGAGGTGGCCTGGCGGTTCCACGAGAGGTGCGACCGCCACGACGGGTGGACCGTTTTCTACGAAGTGCGTGCGGAAAACCTCCCCCTCTATCTCGACCTCGGGCTGACGCCGCTGAAGCTGGGGGAGGAGGGGCGCGTCTCCCTGGAGACCTTTTCTCTCGAAGGCAGCGCCCGCAAGGAACTCCGCCATGTGGACCGCAAACTTACGAAGGAGGGGGCCTCCTTCGAGGTCGTCCCGGCGAAAGACGTCGGTCCCCTGTTGCCGGATCTGAAAGAGGTTTCGGACGCCTGGCTGAAGGAGAAGAACACGGGGGAGAAGGGATTCTCCATCGGGTATTTCGACGAGGAGTACCTCAGGAGATTTTCCGCGGGGATCGTTCGCAAGGGAGAGAGGATCGTGGCGTTTGCGAACATCCTGGAGGGATTCGGGAAAGAGGAGATCTCCGTGGACCTGATGCGCTACCTCCCCGGTTCCCCCCACGGGACGATGGACTTCCTGTTCCTCCAATTGATGCTTTGGGGGAAGCAGGAAGGGTACCGGTGGTTCAACCTCGGGATGGCGCCCCTCTCCGGGATGGGAGACCGGGAGATAACCCCCCTTTGGAACCGGGTCGGGACCTTCCTGTACCGGCACGGGGAGCATTTCTACAACTTCCAGGGGGTGAGACAGTACAAGGAGAAGTTCGACCCGGTGTGGGAATCGAGGTACCTCGCGTCTTCCGCGGGGATCGCCTTCCCGCGGATTCTGGCCAGCATCGGGATCCTGATCTCGCGGGGATCCAAGTCCGGGCGCACGGCCCACGCTATCCCATGCGTCCCCGGACCGCCTTCCAGGATTTTGTGATGAGAAAGCTCTCGTCCATGTTGTCGATCATGGCGTCAAACTTGTTCATCGGAATGGCGAGGCTCAGCGTCGAGCCGGGGACGAAGGGTCTGGCGGAAACGTCGAACATCCCGAGAACAGCCCTCGGGGAAGGGTTATCCTTTTCGAGGAAGGGGTATTTGACGATGGAGCCGCAACCGGCGCAGAAAGGGCAATAGACGCCATTCAGGTCGGCCTCGTCGAAGTTGGCCAGGGTAAAGAGTCCCGACAGGACATCCGGAGAGGCGAAGAAGATGACCACCCCGGGGGAATCGGCTTCCCCCAGCCTATCCCATCGCTTGAAGACGATGTGGCGGGCCGGCGCCGTGAACGCGGGCGAGCGCCTCTCGAACTCCCTCACCAGCTCGGGAGATTTTTTGTACCGTTCGCCCTCCAGGGTGCCCGGGATGCCGCAGGAGAGAAAGTGCTCGAAGTCCGGCATGACATCCTTCGTGAAACCCAGGTAGCGTTTGCCGCCGCTGCATCCCACCGTAGCCAGGTCGAAACGAAGACTCATCCCCTCCCGAATCTTCTTCAGGTCCGCGAGAAAGCACCGGTGCCCTTTCGGCGGCTCCGCCCGATCGGCCGTCCCCTCATCGTCGGTATACCAGCAGGTGATGGGTAGCTCTGCCCCTCCGAAATATTTCTTCCACCGCTTCAGGAAGTCTTCTTTCCGTCCCGGTTCCATCGTTTTGTCCTCCCCGGTCAACCCCGTCCGCGCGAAACCCTTTTTCTCCCCGAAAACGGCCGCGACAGGGTATTTGGAATCCGATCCCTTCGGTTACTCCCCCCCCGGCAACTCCAGTGTCGGGATCGACGGCAACGTCTTTCCCACGATCCCCTGGATGCCGCCGTACATCCGGGCCATGTTGACGATGGCTTTGGTCGCCTGTTTCTCCCGCTTGGTCCACATCCGCTCCGTCGCCCTCTTCTCGGATTCGAGATCCTCCCGCATCTGGGTAAAGGCTTCGATGACCCCCTGCACGGCGTTCCGGAACTCCACCCCCGAGAGGAACTCGTAGAGCATCTCCATCTTCTCGTTCTTCCCCACGACCGAGGCGCGTGCCGACGCCACCTGAACGAGCCCCGCCCGAAGGATGTACGCCATCCCGATGGCCGAGGGGAAGTCGCAAACCCAGATTCCTCCGAGGTGTCCGATGTGGCGAAGTCCCTCCGGAAGGGACTGGGACACGATGACGGCCGCTTCCGCCTTGGCCTCCCTCTGGTCCTCCTTAAGCTTGTCCACCCAGGCATTGCTCCAGTTCTTCGCCCTCTTGGACTCCCAGAGAATCTTTCCGCACGATTGACCCCCCGGCGTAAACACCTCCTGCATGCAATCCGCGCCTCTCACGCCTTTGGAGATTTCGGTGATCGAGTCGTGCGGAAACTCCCCCTGGAGCATTTTTTCCAGTTCGAGTTCCTGTACTTCCCCCTGCAACTGCATGCTCCCCTGCTCCGCCCGCCGCTTCAGGTCGTCGATCTGCTTGAGAAGATCGTTGATCTTGTGCTCCTTGTCCGCCTCCCGCAGGCGGTACTCCTCGTCCTTCCTCCTGGCCACCTCGATGGCGATGCCTTTCCTCTCCTCTTCGAGTTTCCGGGCCACCTCGAGGTCGAGTTGCTCCGACCGCTCCTCCAGATCCCGCTTCTCCTTCAAAAGCTTCATCTCCCGGTAGGTCAGCTCCTTTACCTTCTGCTGCTGCTCCGCGAGCTGCGTCAACGCCGACTGATGCTCAACCAGGGCCTCGCTCCGGGCCTTCTCGGTGGCCTGACGTTCCGCCTCGGCGACCCTTTGCCGGATACCCTCCTCGGCATCCTGGAGCCGCTTGCGGTAGTTCTCCTCAAATTGCCGGGAGAGCCTCTCCTCGATGGAGCGGGTCAACGCCTGGCTGAGTTCGATTTCTTTGCCGCAGTGGGGGCAAACGACAGAAGTAGACGACATGGTACCCCTCCGAAATGACGTACCTCCAATTGTGACCCGCCCCCGATGATCGGTCCACCCGTTTCTTGGTGAATAAAGATGGCCACCGACTCCACGGTGCCGAACCCGGAAAACGTCTCCTTGAAGAGCAGAGTGAACCGATCACGGGGGGGCTGGCCGGAACTTGACTGCCGGATGGGTAGGACACATAATAAAACACGATTCTATGTTTTCGGTTTTCCCCGGGGTCGCACATCATGTCGAAAGACCAGGGTAAGCGCAAGCTCGTTGCCATTCTCGTTGCCGATGCGCAGAACTA
>Ga0209536_100004107_pt1 | contig 23129 bp, 14 predicted proteins | sample DeeMarSeWOR28_12_FD_187461 | JGI IMG/M metagenome (GOLD analysis project Ga0209536, IMG submission 187461) | Marine sediment microbial communities from White Oak River estuary, North Carolina - WOR-2-8_12 (SPAdes) (version 2) | ecosystem: Environmental > Aquatic > Marine > Intertidal zone >... | reverse complement strand
TAGGGTGCCCGGAACAGGACTTGAACCTGCACGACCTTGCGGCCACTAGCTCCTGAAGCTAGCGCGTCTGCCAATTTCGCCATCCGGGCAAGCAATCTAAATATACGAAAGCAGGCCTATCCTTTCAAGACAAAGGTGCTGCAAGGTATCACATGGCAAAGGACTCAATTGAGGAGCACACCGTTCCCGCCGGGTCGTTCCCACTCGTTGGCGCAAACCGGCATTTCTCTGACATATTCCTTCCCCTCCGGCGCGAACCCTGGAAACATTTGGTAACCACTTCTGCTGTGTTCTGACTCTTCCTGGTTGCGGTCATCCCTGCAGGTTTGTTTCAACGTTGAACGACGGGACGGTGGCCGGTAACCCACGGGCCGGAAGCCCTTCAGCCAGATGGAGTTGAGGGCCGAAGGAGAAGAGATAAGACTCAAGTGGCGAGACGTGTCTGGGTACCTTTTCTGCCTCCTCAGCCGAAAAAGAGGAGCGTCCGGTCGACACGTTTTGGCTGGGGAGAAGCTTCCAGTAGACTGCTCAGCCGCAAATCTGTAATCTCTGGTATTCGGCCTCGTATTCCGAGTGCTTCTGTTGACTTACGTTGCTTTTTGACCTGAGCGGGGGTATTTTCCATCACCCACAGCGGTGCCGGATGGCTTGCCACGACGGAGGGCAGCCGCCCTTGACCTTGGTCGAATTCGTTCGTTGTGGGGCCACCTGGACGATCCGTGGGCACACGCCTCCGCAGTCCATGCAAGTCCCATCAGGCAAGCGGGGCGACACCTTTATGTGCTTGTCAGTCTCCGGAACGATGGCGAGAGGCATCGAACAGATCGCTGTCCCGACGATGCGGCTGTGCGCTGATCTTGAACGCAATGCGGTTGAATCTGCCGACAGTATGTCGACTGGCACACTGCGCCCCCTCCTTTTTCGCAGACCTATCTCAATGTCCTGTTATCACCGCGATGCATTGCCTTTTCCATCGGCGAATCAAGAGGTGAGGATAGCGTGCAATAGGATCTCAGTCGGGAGATGTGTGACTGCGGATTGCCACTGGTGGGTGAACAGATCTGTCCTGCGATCCGCGTGGGAAGCTAGGCTGTCTGGGAGCTGAGGCAATGCTGGAGCGTCGGGACTTTCTCAGAATTGTCGGCGGAGTTACAGCCTCTGGTATGCTCTCGCCGGCTGAACTGCTTGGACGTCGAGTCAGCCATTCCTCTACGACGTTCGCCGTCCATCCGTTCGTTGAAGCACACCCCAGCGCGGTATTCATCGCACGGACGTCGGTTGATACAAAAACCAATGCAGAGAAGAAGTATCAGGCCGGCTATGAGTTCGGCAAATCCGTCTTCATCGAGGCGGGGTCGAGGGGGATTCCGCTCTCGAGCATCGTGGCGCTTAAGCCGAATTTGACCTGCCGTGACCGCAGCCACCCTCAGTACACCATTGAGCGTTCGATGGGAATTGTCACGGATGCGGTATTCGTCGAGGGCATCATCGAGAGCATGAAGTCTCTCGGCATGAAGGGTTCGCAGTTCTACATCAGAGAGGTGAATTGCCACAGCGACTTCGCAGATGGTGGATATCTCGAAATGGCCCAGAGAACCGGTGCGGGAATCGTGTTTGACTCCAGTGTTGCGGAATACCGGGAAGTGACCGACGGAGTCTGGTTTAACCGCATCGGGTACTTCTGGCCTGTCAATGCGGCACATGCCTTCCTGATCAATATCGCAAAGCTTAAGACGCACACAATGGGAATGACGTTGTCTGCCAAGAACCTGCAAGGGACAAATCTCCCCGGCTATCACCGTCACTGCACCATCTACGGCAATTCCATGGGCGTGCCCGCGTCGGATGTCAGAAGCGACGCCAACCGGGTCATACTGGATAACTATAACCGGCATGTCGCGGACGGGATTCCCAGGTGGGACAAGCCGGGAGATTATGGGGGGATTCGACAAGAGACCTGGGCGAGTCGATGTCTTGACAACAACGGCGCCACCATAGCCGGGCTGCATATCGTCGAGGGAATCTACGGCCGAGATGGTCATTTCATGTCGGGTCCAAGTCCCGAGGGGCTCGCAACGGACTATATGACCAACGTGATCCTCTTTGGAAAGAACCCCTTTCTTGTGGACATTATTGGTCACTGGCTCGGTGGACACGAGCCCGGGAACTTCGGTCTTTTCCACCTGGCCAAGGAGCGAGGCCTCGCCGAGACAATCAATCCCATGGAAATCCCCGTGTACGAATGGATCTTTGACGGTGCGGCAATATTGAGGAACCTGGCCGATTTCGATCGCACTCCGTTAAAGACCCTCTATCTCCGGAAGGACTACAATGGACAGACGGAGGAGTATTGGCACATGGTGGATGAGCCGTTCGACTACGGTCCCGTCAGTGTCAGGCGAGACGGGGACGCGCTCCCGGATGCCACGGTTCTGCAGCAGAATTACCCGAACCCCTTTAATGCGCGAACGACAATCCGCTACTCGATCCCCAAGGCCGGGCATGTGCGCCTTGAAGTTTTTGACATTACAGGAAGCCAGGTTGCTGTGCTGGTCGACGGATATCACCTGGGAGGCGCCCATCTTGCGGTATGGGAGGCCCGCATCAGCGAGTCCGGGGTCTACTTTTATCGGATGCTCTTTGACGGCTTCAGCTCGACCAAGGCGATGGTCCTGCTAAAATGACCGGGACACGGTCGGCATGGGAGAGAACGAGGCTCGGGGATCCCCGGGCCTTCCTGCTTCAGTCGTGCGGGATTGGCGGGCAATACCTAAGATCATCTCCGTGGCTCTTGCCGTGGGGTGCCCGCCGCTTTCCTCTTCAGCCAGTTGCGGAATCTGCAATCCTCAAAGCGGAGAATCACTGGGGGCAGCACTTCGTACCAAGGTGATTAGCCTCCCCCCCGGGGACTCCCCGAATTCCGGAGGGCTCATCTAACGAGGTTCGGCCTGAAGTTACACTTATCATCCCTCTCAGAGGGCTCAAAAAGACGCTCATTCGAGCAGCGTTGACGCCTTTGCACTCTCCCCTTGGTTGAGAAGTGATCATGCGGTTTGGCACCCAGGCACACGTTGGCTCACGGACGGCCGAGGCATCGGTTCTGGTTGATATCCACCGGCAGAATCCATAGTTTTGTAGGACCGAATTGAGAGCACTGTACGTACGGTCGCATCGCGGTCACCCAAGATGAAACGAATTCGGCTCATTGTCGTCGAAGACAACCGTCTGCTGCGTGAGGGGTTGACCGCCATGCTCAAGGAGCAGACCGAGATCACGGTTGTAGCATCTTTGAGCAATGGGGATGCGTTGCTGCGGGGAAGAGTGCCGAAAGCGGATGTTGTTCTCCTTGACTTGGTGCTTCGAAGGCAGACCAGTCTGCGCCTTGTCGTGTCAATCCAGGCAAGAAGGCCGAACGCGAAGATCATCGTCATGGATCTCGCGCCTGTCCAGCCCGCGCTTGCAGACTACGTGAGAGCCGGGGTTTCCGGGTTTGTGCTCAAGGATGCAACATTGGATGATTTTCTTCGAACGATTCGTGATGTGGCGCGGGGGACGAACGTGCTGCCCCCGACGCTCACCTCTTCGCTCTTCTCTCAGATCGCAGACCAGGCTACCGCAAAGGGGAAAGGTAATCCTTTCAGATTGGTCAAGATGACGAGTCGCGAGCGAGAGGTTGTGGAGCTCATAGCAGAGGGGCTGAGCAACAAACAGATTGCCGGGCGGCTCAACCTCGCCGTTGATACTGTGAAGAGCCACGTCCACAACATCCTTGAGAAGCTCGCGCTCCACACCCGGCTGGAAATTGCGAGCTATCGCCACGTCGGCGGCCCTCTCGACCAGTCACATCACGGCGACTCTGATTCGGATGAGTAAACTCTCGTCGATCCTCTGAAGTTCTCCTCCGCTCGACACGTCGAGTCGCACTCCTCCTCTCCGGCTTTGCTTCCCACGCGACTTTCGCAGCGAGGTCACGGCACCACCCGATTCTCGTTGCCGTACCCCCCCCAGGAGGACTAGTCCCTTTTTCCGTCTCTGGAGCGATTCCGCTCAGGTGTATTGTCCATATACTATAAGCGCCCAGGTTTGCCAGTAATGGGGCCGACCTCGGGACACTGATTGTCGCGGCATCCTCGGCCCGAAATGGTGCGTGGTGCAGTGTATGGGGAGAAAGCTCAGGGAAGACCGTGTCGGCTAAGAAAGCTGTTACTCGTGTCCGGGGCGCAAATCGAGAGCAGATAGCGTCACGCAGTACGGTTGACATTCTTGACCTCGTCAGGGAAGGAGTTGAACGCTTCATTTTGAAAGATGCCTCGATTGGCGAATTCCAAAAGGCGGTTCGCGCGGCTGCAAAGAAGGGGGAGCAGTCACACCATCCTGTGACCGGTCCCGTGTTCCGGCGCATTGTTAAGCGAGCCATTCAAGAGCGAAATCGAAGAATCAAGAGGACATCACGGACATAGAACCAATTCCATGAGGAAGAGAACCATGCGGAAGTTGCGGATCGGGATCATTGACCTAGTCAGTCAAGGGCCTACACGGGCGGTATGGGCGCGTGTGATGAATGCAAATATGGCAAGCATTATGCCTCAGGTGGTTGCCGTATGGTGCCAACGGGATGGTCACGACGTGTCACTGCTCTGTTACACGGGGTTCGAGAATCTTGAAGAGGAACTCCCCCAGAATCTGGACATGGTGTTCATCGGGGCTTTCACCGAATCTGCCCTCGTCGCCTATGCGCTCAGCAGCCGCTTCCGGTCTCAGGGAGTGGTGACGGTACTCGGCGGACCACACGCGCGGTGCTATCCACAGGACGCACAGAAGTATTTCGATTACGTCCTGGGGTTCACCGACGAATCCACGATTCGAGACGTCCTCAGGGACTGCTCACGACATGCTCCGCTTGGGATTCGCATGGCCGCTGCCAAGCAGCCGACACAGCTTCCGGGGGTCCGCGAGCGCTGGGAATTCATCAGCCCCACACTGCGAAAGGCTCCGCTCATTCAGGTCGTGCCGATGATTGCCAGTGTCGGGTGTCCCTATACGTGCAGCTTCTGCATTGATTCCACGGTCCCCTACCAGCTCTTTGATGCAGAATCGATGAAAGAGGATCTCCGCTTTCTTCGTACGCAGTTCAAGCGGCCTCTCGTCGGCTGGCATGACCCGAACTTCGGCGTTCGATTCGAAGAGATCATGAATAGTATCGAGGAGGCACTTCCCCCGGACAGCGTCGACTTCATCGCTGAAAGCAGCCTCTCGCTCCTTTCGGAACCACATCTGAGGAGGCTCAAACGCAATGGGTTCAAGGCACTCCTCCCGGGCATAGAGTCATGGCATGATCTCGGCGAGAAATCCAGAGCCGGTTCAGTGCAGGGTGAGGAGAAGGTGAAGCGGGTGGCAGAGCACGTCAATCTTGTCCTTCGCTATGTTCCGTATGTACAGACGAACTTCGTGCTCGGCTTGGATTCTGATGCTGGGCCGGACCCCTTTGAGCTCACCAAGCGCTTCGTGGATCTCGCCCCGGGGGCATTCCCCGGCTACTCACATCTGACGGCATTCGGCGAGGCGGCACCGGTCAACCTTGAGTATCAACGCGACAACCGAGTGGTGGCATTCCCGTTTCACTTTCTGAACAACAACGGCGCAATGAATGTCAGGCCGAAGAACTATTCCTGGCCCGCGTTCTACAAGCATGTGGTTGATCTGACGAAATACTCGTTCTCGCGCCGTGCCATCCTGCGGCGCATCGGCGCAACCAGGGCATTTATTCCCCGGTGGATGAACGTGGTTCGCGCGGTTTCGTCTGAAGGGTATGGGAGAATTCGCTATCATTCGCAGATCCATCATCGGCTCCTCACCGATCCGACGTTCCGAGCCTTTTTCGAACAGGAGACGGATCTCCTACCGTCGTTCTACGAGGATCGGATACGACGGGACTTAGGATCGATGTGGGATAGCCTCCCTCCTGGCGCACTGTATCATGACCCCCATGCGTATCTGAAATCCCTCGCAGAATACGAGGAGGTGGGAGTCGCCGCGGGAGTTGCAGCGTGAGAGTAATCCGGCGAACGCCCACGGGCGAGCTCCGGGATCCGCAACCGGGAGTGGCAGAGTGTGTTATCAGAAAGGACGTCATACCAGTGACCGATAATACGACGATCTGGAGAGCGCTTCAGGAGCATCTTCCCAAAAAGACCTGGATATCGCTTGAGGAAATCCTTACAACAGTGCACACCCGCCTATTTCTGGACGAAGAGGATTTGAAGCCTGCACGCTCGCACTCCGGGACTCCGCGCTGGGAATCAAATGTCCGTCGACTGCTTCGAATGAAGACCCAGGCTGGGAGCGTTCGGTCCCGGCGGAAGCGGTAGCGGTGGATTTCAACGGCCGACCGAAGGGGACCCTGGGTTCAAAAAAATAGTCCTCGCTATTGGTTGGGGAGTTGTGTAGATTTGCTTGTTGAGTGTACACCGTTGTTGAGCTCGTTGAGTTCCGGAAAACCGGAGCTCTTCCAGTGGAAGATCGCAACTCTGGTGCGGCATTGAACCGGGTTGCGTTTTTTGTTTCCGATGCACACTACTGGATGTACATTGCCGTGTCCGCCGGCAGCGGATGAGGATTAACAGAAAGGAGCTGTTCCATGGAAACAGGGACAGTGAAGTGGTTCAACGGGGCCAAAGGCTTCGGGTTCATCTCACGCGAATCGGGCGAAGACGTGTTCGTCCACTTCAAGGAGATTGTTGGTGACGGCTATAAGAGCCTCAACGAGGGTGACAAAGTGGGCTTCGAGGTCACGCGCGGACCGAAGGGCCTACAGGCTATCAAGGTGACGAAAGTATAGCGCAGTCCGCTCCTCGGGTCACGCCAGCCCCGATCGACACATGTCGATCGGGGCTTTTTGTTCCAGCTCCCCCCCCCAGGGAGTGTCGCCACAGCTGCTGCCAAGGCACCTCACGGCGAATCTGTAGATGGCAAACTCCGGGCGGTGGGACCACGGGTTCATGCGATGGGGAACCCCTGCAGCTCAGGGGGGTGAAATCCTTGGTGGATGCCCCGTGCGCTCGGCTCCTTTTTCAGAGTGTTGAAGTGAGACACCGAACGGCAGAGCGACCAGGGGAAGTGAATGGTTCAAACGGTGTGAGGCAGGTAGTGATCGGCATTATGCCAGGATGGGAACTGGACCATCGGGCCCAATCGGGAAGGACGAATTGCAACGTTGTTGGCAGGTGAGAGGCTTCGCACGATTGACCCTCCGCCTTCAAGCTCCCGGAACACCTTGCTGCTGAATATCTCCCGGTGTACATAGGCTGCATGCGCAGTGTGAGTCATCTCTGCGTTGCTGGTTTCCCCCGACACGAATCCACATTCGAGACTGGAACCTCCCATGCACAGGCGACCGAACCTCACGCGGGATCCCGAGCTGGCGATTACCTCCCTGCTCGTGCTATTCGTTGTCTCCTCCTGCCTCACGGGTCTGCTCCATGGTTGCTCGGAGCAAACCTCTTCCCCCAAAGGCGATGAGCCACTGGACGGACTTCAATATGTGACGCCGGAGGATGTTGGCTGGTCGTCTCAGAAGCTGGAGAGCGCAAAGCAGTTCGCCGAGCAGAGCGGATATGCCGCGGTCATGGCTGCCTACGAAGGGAAAGTGTTCTTTTCCTGGGGCGAGGTCTCGAGGAACTTCTATGCACATTCGATACGGAAGCCCTTTCTCTCGGCGCTCTACGGGATCCATGTCACCAGCGGTGAGATTGACCTCAATCAGACACTCGAGCAACTGGGGATTGATGACATTCCTCCCAGTCTGACGCTTGTGGAGAAACAGGCGACCGTTCGCGAACTACTTCAATCGCGATCAGGAGTATACCATGAGGCAGCGGCGGAGGATTCCAGCATGATTGTGTCGCGCCCTCCTCGTGGAAGTCATCCCCACGGCACGTTTTATTACTACAATAACTGGGACTTTAATACTGCAGGGACGGTGTTCAGGCAGACGACGGGGCTCAATATCTTCGAGGCGTTTAAGAGTGAGATTGCCGATCTGCTGGGCATGCAGGAGTTCCGCCCGGCGAATTGTACCTACCAGTTTGAACTCAGCAAATCTCGACATCCTGCTTATAGCTTTCGGATAAGCGCGCGGGATATGTTGAGATTTGGAGTGTTGTTTCAAAGAGGAGGAAATTGGCTTGGCCGGCAAGTCATCCAAACGTCGTGGATAACCGAGAGCACGATGCCGCACTCGTTGATCGACAGCGCCTCCGGGCTTGGATATGGATACATGTGGAGGATCATTCCAGTCGGGAGTTCGCTGGCACAGACGTTTGGAAGTAGCGGATACTATCATACGGGTGTTGGTGTACACGCCCTCGTTATCCTTCCTGATCTGAGACTCGTGATCGTGGAACGGGTGAACACCGATGGACCCACGTGGGTAGATCCTGGAGAGGCGGGATTGCAGCTAGGTCTGATGATCATCAATGCGCGGATCTGAGATCTTCATGCGGCTTAGTGTGCCGACGGGGGGACTCCTGTTCCGCATCGAGGGAGGAAGGCACACCGAGGAAATGAGAAAGGGGGGGTGTCCATGGGAGAGACAAGATAATAGGGGTCTTCAAAGAATAGGCAGTGGTCATGTCCTGGTGCTGGCCGGGAGGGGTCGGGCCTCCCCCTGGGCCCGCGCGGGGGTGTGGATCGTGCGCATCCGTTGACGCAAGAACGCTTCCCGGTCTCAGTTCGGTTGGTTACGTCGGCTCCTTCCAGTCACATAGGGATTCCACATAGGCTGCTGAACCGTCTCTGAGCCATCCATCCAACTGCGCGGGTTCCTTCAGTTGCTGCCCGCGATATCGTGGGACCGTGACGTACGAGCACGGAAGCTCGGGGAGAGTCGTCATATCTCCCCAGAGCTTCTCGTACTGAAGCGTGGGGTACACGTCTTCTTGGCCCTTCCCCCAGCGCTTCGTGACATACTTGAGCGTTATGTACGTTGGGATGCGTGAGGCAACTTCACGAACAGCCTCTGTGACCCTCTTCTGATTTTTGAGTTCCGCCCGGGTCAGTCCGAACACTCGGAGGACATGATCGAGATCGATCCAGTAGGTGGCCGAGTTGTAGAAGGAGAGCGCCGATTCCTGCTCCTCGCGTGGGAGGGCAAGCCCCTCGATAAGTCTGAGCCTTCCACCTGTCCTGGCCAGGCCGCCCCCCCTATCATCCAGCCAGCGAGGAGTGACCTCGACGGTCATCCCCGCCTTGCTCTGAATGTGATAGCCCAAGATTGAGGGATCAAGGTGGACCCCCATCGTGTCGATGTTGTGGACAAGCAGGTGGGTGAGCTGCGGGTACTTCTGGAGCACCTGGAGGAGCACGCCGTTACGGAACAGATTTGGAATCTCGAACCAGTGGCCGACAGGGTGGAGACACTGCAGGGGGAGATTGTCCGTATAGTCTTCCGCCTCGCCGCTTCGCTCCGCCCACTGCATCAACGCGCCGTGGAGGCTGTCCAGCACCTTCTGCGCCTGCTCGTCGAGCATTTGCTGGGGCACCTCAAGCCAGGCAAACCGCAGATCCCGCACCGTTGGGATCAGCCGCAACCCGATGATACTGCCGGGAGAGAGAAACACATCCCCCTCATATCCGTAGAGGTGTTCTGCCTCGAGTGTGTTCTTAATGGCATCGTGCGTCAGATAGCTCGTTGAAAGGATGTGAGGGAATGCCGCCCCATGTTGTCTGATCGTCCGGCGGCTCTTGGCCAGGTGCGTCTCGATGAATGTGCGGTGGCGTCCGCCCAAACGGCAGAAGGGATTCAGGGCTTTGACCGTTCCCGCCCCCTTTGTCCAGCGGGTCCCGGCGCCTGCGGCAAGGGTGAGTACGGCGACTGTCCCGGAGGCGAGCGCTCCGGCTCCGAGGTCGTGATGATCCCTCGAGGATGAGCCCTGGCTCTCCCATACGTCGTTCTTCTCGACATCCTGGATCGTAGTGCTGATCGGGAGCCGGTTCTGTGCAAGCCCTATCCGACCGCTGCGGAGGTCCGCCCGTATTTGTTCATGTTGGAGACGATCGAACCCGTACCGGTCCAGGAGGGTTTCCAGTGAGTCGTCCTGGTGAGTCTGCGTGTCTCCATCGGGCAGGATGCGGTCGATGATGTGCTGAAACATTCCCTCGAGCGCTGGATGCGTGCGAGAAGCGGAGGCAAAGTGCTCCAGTTCCTTTCGCTCGTGGGTCGACAGCAATCGCGGATCTCTGCGCAGCATCGGTGGCACCGTCAGGCTATAGTAGTGCGCCGGATGAAGGCTCTTCTCGCCCTCGAGAAGTTCTGCCGTCGAGCCGGCCTCATTGACCAAAAACTCGTAGACAACGGGATCCATGGCGAACGGTATGCCATGCTCATAGCGCCGTTTCTCCGAGCACATGATGTCACGAAGTCGTTGCTGCGCCTCCTGCTTTCGGGAAGGATGGAAGAGAAAGCCCATCCCTCCTCCGGACATCCCTCCGAGCATCCAGAAGCCCCAAAACTCCTTTCCAAACTCGTGTTCAACTTGCTGAATAATGGATTCCGTGTAGAGATTTGTGGCCCAAGGAATGATGGTTTGGATCGGGCCGAGGAAATTGGCATGCGTCGACTGCCCGATTCCTCGAATGTCCCCACCCTTCAGGTGCTGGACGATGCATTCGAAGAGGGAGGAGGCCTCCTGGCGAGCCCGCCATTCCTCTTCCGAACGGAGCAGATAGCGTTCCGTGACCATTTCGAGGATGGGCCCGACATCCTGCGCCATCCCCCCATGGACGAGTATGAGACTCTCTTGCAGCTGTTGTCGCGTTAACGGTGACACCTCCTGTTGTGTGAGAATCCTGTGTCGGGGCAACAGGCATCCACGACTAATCCCGTATTCGATATCACCCACTGCACTGCGTACGCCTTGGATAAGCTTCATGCCGGGCCAGATCCCGCCGGAATCCTGCCACCCGCCTCCCGAACCGCTGAGCCACTCGCCCAAAATGGCTCGCGCGGCAATCGTTCGCCGCTCGTCTTCGGTCAATGCACCGGTCACGCTGGAGGTCTGCCCCGTCGCGCGCATGCACACGGCGATAATGGAGGCCAGCAGGGTGGTCGAGACAGCGAGGCGGGAACCTTTCGGAATGTTGTTCACCTGGCTTACGATTTCGATTCCGAGGCCGGGACCGATCAGGCGGGCCAGCAGATCCGCAAGGGGTTGGTTTGCCCCCTCCATACTGGGGGGGACAATGCCCGAGGCGATCACTGCCCCCTTCAGCAGTCCCAGATGATCCGCCGCGTAGGCAAAGAGCTGACCGAAAGACGTCACGTCAGTGACGGCGCCAAGGTCGGTGCTGACCAGACGGATGACCGGTGCTTCGACAATCCTGAAAAAAGCCTCCACTGGTGGCCTTGGTGGGGGGGTCCCCCCGGGATCTGTGACTGCAAGATCGATGGAAACATTCAGCACCCGTGCTCCCTCGGGATAGTCCATCCCCAGGAAGAAGATGTCGCTCCATCCACTGTGCGACAGATCCATCCGCACGGGTGTCGATTCGTGAAGGACCGGGAAGCGTCCAGCATTCCTCCTAAGTAGGGCGCCAGTGACGCGAAGGGGATGGTCGGACGGGTGCCCTGCCCTGAACATCCACTGGTTGCCCCGCACCGAACGAACACTAGAGCGCACCTGGTTTGCGAGGGTCTGAAAGCCAAGGCCACGGTAAGCTGCGGCCAGTCCACTCGAGATCGGCGCATGGGGACCGTGCTCCTCCTGGACGGATAGGAATCGCTGAATGGCTTCTTCGTACCGTCGGTGCAGCAGGTGTTCATATCCGTCAAAAGGAATGAGTCCGGTCGACGCCACGCCCTGCCTATTCGGCAGATGGAAACGGTGAATGGCATAGAGAAAGAAGAGCGCCCGCACCTGTTCGTACAGGTTGGTGCGTGTGGAGCGGAATGCCTCGAGCCTCTGACACTCCTGGAGGAGAAGCTGGGGGGAGGCCGACTGGCAGAAGACATCTAGAGCCCGATCACGGATCCTGGGATCCTCTGATGTGATGATGTTCAGGAGCGTGTTCATGCCGGCGCCCTTTCGCCGGCATGGCGCTCGCGAACGAGCAGGAGCTCCATGAGCATGGAGAGAACTTCCTCCCTGTCGCGCCCGGTTAGTGCAAGCGCAAGCTGGGCGTTGAGCAACCCGTACTTCACACCGAGATTGTATCGGTAATCGTGCATCTCGAGGGCAAGGTACTTCTTCTTCTTTGACAGCTGATGAAGTGCGTCCGAAAGAGTGACCCGGCGGGGTTCATTTGTTTCCCTGAGGCGATGATCCAGAATGTCCATGACAGCCGGGGTCAAGACGTGAATGCCGAAGAAACAGAAGTAGTACCCCGCGCGCAATCCGGGAACGAGGAGCTTCTGCTCAGCTTCGGTCGGTGTGGGTTTCTCGATGACATTCTCGATGACCGTAAGATCAGTCCGTCCCTGGATCCGTTTGCCGCTGACGGCACCGAAGTTCGGCAATAGTCCCTCGCGCGTTGCCTGGACGGCGGAGACGGCGCACGATTCGGTCTCAGCCGTTTCCACAACGCGCTGGGCACACCCTTTCTCCTCGCGACTTACATAGAGATGGTCCCCCACGAGATGGAGAAAGGGTTCGGCCTGGACGAAACCCCTCGCGCACCAGACCGCGTGGCCGTATCCCAACGGTTCAGGCTGATAGACGAAGGTCAAGCGCCCGGAATGCTCGCCGGCGACCGACCGGAATGCCGCTGTATCCTCAGGGTGGAGGACAACGCAGGTGTCGGTGATCCCGGCGCGTGCAACCTCTTCAATGATCACGCTTAGAACGGACTTCTGCTGGCCATCGCGGTCGAAAAGCGTCTGAAGCGGCAGCTGGCGCTGTCCCTCGCCGGCAGCAGTGATGACAGCTTTTGTAATCTTCATGCTCTACTCCGTCCAAAGGTGTGCGCCAATGCGGTTACGTCTGTGCGGGGAGGGGAACGCGAGTGCCGACCGAAGAGCGGCCCTGCCATCGTGGGTGTTCAGCCCACATCGTGGCAGAGAAGGATTGTGTAGCTCAAAATAGCAGGGTTCTTGATCATTTTCAACCAACGGCAGGAAGAAGCTCGGGGGGCGCGGAATCACCGTGACATACAGGGAGCAGCCGCAGTGGGGTTGCAGCCCGTTCTCCTGGCGGCGATTGGAATGATCGAGGTGAGCCTGGCGGAAGCGGCTCAATTGAAGAGCAGTCTCCCAGATCTGGAATTTCCAAGGATCGACCGGATTCCGGCTTGGCAACTCGAACCGGGCAAGCCCTCCCGCAGGAGGAGACCTGCTCGGCGAGTATTTCGGAGAGACAGAATACCTGTGCGAGTGGTCACATCGACAGACGGATCGGGTAGGGAGAGCTGCGCAGAAGCGACTTCTCGACCGCATTCCCGGCAGTGGGATCTTCACCGAGGTCCGGAGGAGATGCCACGCGTGCTCTTCGCGGGTATGCTACAAAGCAGTGCCGGGAGCTGTTGACAAGGCTCAGTGCCATGCGTATCTTACGAGTGTGTGTCCTGTCAATCCGGCCACGGGTCTTATGATTGCCGTGCGCCCAACTCATCTTTGAATTGTCTACCGCTCCCTTCTGATGTAGGGGTGCCCTCCTTTTGTGTGCCAGGCTGGGTGAGACCTTACGGGCTGTTGGAATCTCCAGGATGATATCGGCAGCATAGATGCCATTGGTGGGGCGTTCATCGGTTCACACCTGATCGACGAGCGCCGAAACGGTCCCTCTATACTGAACGTTGAGTCTCACATCCATCCATTGCTCTTCGGCCCTGTCAATCGGTCGATGACGTGATCGAACAGCGGCGCATGCCTGTGAAAGGGATGCTTCATGAAACAGATGTTCACAGTCCTGGCGAGAGTCCGCTTTGAGCGCCCTTCGACGAAAGTTGTCCGGTCGGATTTTCTCGAGACCGAGGGAGAGGCACGCCCCGTTGACGGGAAGCCCGTGTCGGTCCCGACTCCCCGGCATTCGGAAGTCACACTGAGGGTGTACCTCTAGGGGCACATTCCCTCGGCCTGTTGGAACCGTGCTCCTGCGTCGGATCGCGCGAACGGTTATCTTCCCTTTTTTCGGGATGCCGAGCACCGCCCCTTACCCCCGTCTTCCTGCTGAGGTAGAGACAATGCGCCACGGAGTTCACGCTCCGCGGTTGCACGCCAGAACCTCGAGCGCCACTGTCTCGAAGGAAGAAACCATGAAACACCTACGTCACTGCCTGATCTGTCCTCTCATTCTGGCCTCCGTCGCCGCCTCTCAGGAGGCGACGATCCCGCGCTTCGATCTGGTCGCGAACGATCTCACCCTCACCCGACGTGCCCAACCCTTCACACCGTTCGACTGCGTTGGACGCAAGTTTGCCATCCTGGGCTACGAGAGCGGCACGTTCGAGGCATGGGCCTACCCGCTGAAGCTCTTTCGTAGTTTTGAACTATCGTTCGTTGTCGCCGCCTCGACCGAGCCCATTCGCGGGAGAGATATCGTCAGGTTTGTGTCGGTCTCGCCCGAGGCGACTGTTCTCACTTTCACGGCGCAGTCGTTCACGATCCGGGCCCTGTTCCTGACGCCGGTTCAGCAGCCGGGGGCGCTTCTGCTGCTGGAGGTCGATTCGACGAAGCCGCTGACCGTCGTCGCGAGCTTTCTTCCTGTCCTTCAGCCGATGTGGCCAGCGGGCATCGGCGGACAGTATGCACGGTGGGATCGTGAGCTCAAAGCGTATCTCATTTCGGAGCCGACGAAGAAGTACCACGCGTTCCTTGGCAGTCCTGCATCGCAAGGGATCTCGTACACGCCGGCTCACATGCTCTCGGACGTCCCGCATCAATTCGCGATCCGCATCGATGACCCTACGTCCCTACGCAGCCGGTATGTGCCCATTGTAATGGCGGGGGGCATGGGTTCGCGCGCGGCCGTGCGCGCCATCTACGAGCGCCTCTGGCAGAATGCGGAGGAGTTCTATCAGGCGAACCTCGAACACTACGGGCAGCTCCGCCGCTCGACGCTCGGCGTCACCACACCGCTTCGTCAGCTCAACCTTGCGTTCGAATGGGCCAAGGTGGCCTACGACAATCTGATGGTTGAGAACCCCGACCTCGGTCTCGGAATGGTCGCTGGCCTCGGCTCCTCGGGTACGAGCCTCAGGCCGGGGTTCGGCTGGTTCTTCGGTGGGGACACCTACATCAACAGCTTCAGCCTGAACAGCTACGGGGCCTACGGGGTGGTCCGTGACGCCATTACCTTCACGGAGAAATTCCAGCGGGACGACGGCAAAATGCCCCATGAAATCTCGCAGGCGGCAGCCTCCATTCCCTGGTTCACGGAGTACCCGTATGCCTACCTCCACGGGGATACGAGTCCGTTCTATCTTGCAGCGGCCTATGACTACTACCGACTCACGGGGGACACGGCGTTCGTCGCCGATCGCTGGGAATGTCTCCGCCGGGCGTATGAATGGACGCTTCAGACAGATGGAGACGGGGATGGACTCATCGACAACGGGCGGGCCGGCCTCGGTGCCCTTGAGTACGGACCGCTGACGAACATTCGGTCGGATATCTATGCCTCCGCCGTGGGGGTACGGGCAGCGTACGCGATGCAGTTTCTGGCCCAGGCTGCCGGCAAGGCGGGCGATGCGGAGAAGGCGAGGCTTCAGTACGCGATGTCTCTCCGGAGCTTCCGAGATAAATTCTGGGACGCCGCGAGGGGCCAGTATGCCTACGCATTCGACGAGACGGGGACTCATGTGGAGATTGTCTCACCGTGGCCGTCGGCGGCCCTCCACTGGGGGCTTGGCGGGACGGAGGAGAGCCTCAAGACCCTGGAGAAGCTCAATGGATCCGAGCTGACCACGGACTGGGGCATCCGGAGCATCTCGGCGGCGAGCCCGTACTACGAGCCGCTCAACTACAACTACGGAGCCGTGTGGCCGTTTCTGAACAGCTGGGTAGGGGCTGCGCAATACCGGCATCGTCTTGCGCTTCAGGGCTATGCTACCTTGATGGCGAGTGTGCACCACACATTCGATAACGCCCTGGGGAAGGTGACTGAAGTGTTTTCGGGGTCGCACAACGTCTGGCCCCAGGAGGCGGTGTCGCATCAAGGTTTTTCGAGCGCCGGCGTCATTCTGCCGCTGGTGCGTGGCCTGTTGGGTCTCGACGGGGATGCGCCGGCGAAGCGGGTGACCTTCGCCCCTCAGCCTCCCGCCGATTGGGATTCGCTTCTGGTGTTTGGGTATCGGGTGGGGAAGGCAGAGTTCGCGTTCCGCTACGGGAGAAGCGGGAACACGATTTCGGTCCGGTGCGATGCGCAAAACGCAGCCGGTTATCGGCTGCTAGTGGAACTCCCGCTGCCGAAGGGGGTTGCGTGGCTCAAGGCGTCCATCAACGGGGAGCCTGTCGACTATCGCATACAGGAGTATGTGTCGAGCGTCGGAGTGGTTGTTGAGCGTGACAATCCGGCGGAGTTGGTCTTGGAAGTAGAGTTCGAATCAACCGCCGAGCTTCTGCCGCCGCTGATCAAGTCGATGACCGGGGATGGAAACAGGGGACTCAGGATCGTCTCAACCAGGCGGGAGAATAAGAGCCTCCAGGCCACCGTTGAGGGGATCTCCGGTCGGCGCTACACGCTTGGGGTGCGAAGTGCCGAGACGATCCTCTCTTGCCAGGGGTGCAGGCTCGAGGGGGACCGACTCGTGATCGACATCCCGAAGGTAAACGAGGGGGAATTCGTGCGGACGACGTTTACGCTCAGGCTTAATGGAAGCCAGGGGTGATGCCGCGGATGCGACGGCTCATCGAGAACCCCTGATGCGTTCGGACAGAAAGTCTTCAGGGGGAACGTGCCGACTTGAACCTGCAGGTCCTGGCCGGCTCGGCCTGGATGGCACCGCTCTCTCCGACTCCCACAAAGCGGGCAGACACTAAGGGCCGGAAGATGAAGTGTGTCGCTTCACGGTGGACGCAGATCACACGGTGGGTTCAGCCCGTGTGATGGCGGGCCGACTCCGCGAGCATTCCCACTGCCGGTCGTTGCTCATGGAGGTCTTTTTCACTATCTTCGTTCCCACACATGCAACTCTCGAGCCTTCTTGACCTCATTCCCTCTGCGCTCGGGCTGTTTGTTGTGGCGGTTCTCGCCTCGTTCGTGGTCCTTCTCCTCATGACACGGCTTCGCCGCGTGATCTTCTACGGGAAACGCCGAGTGCAAGGGGTGAATGACCCCAGGAGGTTCCTGAGCAATTTTGATTGAGTGCCGCCCACCAGTTCGCTCCGCAGTTTGCGCGCGCTCTGCTTCGACCCGATGCTGTCCCCTTCTCCGGTCACCCTTCTGTCTTCTCCATCAGCCAAACTCCCGGGCCGCCTCGAGCATTGCCACATAGTTCTCGTACTTGACGTACTCCGGAATGCTGTTGCTTGAGCCGATGCAGTAGCCACCGTTGCCGGCAGCAGTATCGATGTTCGCCCTGACCAGAGCCTTGACCTGGTCAACGGTTCCGCGCGCGAGAAGGTCTACATCGACATGGCCCATCAGACAGAGTCGGTCACCCACCCGGCGCTTCACCTCGCCAAGATTCATGGCCTTCGGCTCGATAGGGTGCAGTGCATCCACGCCGCAGGCCACGATTCTGTCCATGACGTCAAAGAGCACGCCATCGGAATGGTAGATGAGGGGTTTGCCGGAGCGACGTGCCAGGCAGCCGATTCTCTCCAGCCAGGGGAAGAAGAAGCGGTCCAGGACCGAAGGCGCCACCATGAGGCCCGACGCATAGGCGATATCGTCGCTGTACCAGAGGGCGTCTACCACATCGATCGTCGCAAACTGCTCGAACATGCTGACGACCAATTCCCCCAGCCGTGTGTTGAGCTCTTCGACCAAGGTGGGATTCTCAAAGAGGGCAAGCGAAAAGGTTTCAAACCCCATCATTTCCCAGGTCATCGTGAAAATATCGCCGTACTGACCGACAACACCCATCCCGTCGGGAAGGAGCGCGCGCACCGCCTCAAATCTGGTGTAATCGAAGTCACTCTTCTCCGGAAATCGATACCGATCCAGTTCTGCGGCCGTCGTGATCACGCCCGATCCCTCCCGGGCCCATTTCCGACCGGATGTGCCGTCCGCCTGGTAGGTGGCGTGCTCTTCTCCGCCAATCTTCCCGGGATTGAAATCCACCCCGGGCTGGAGTTTGATGTAGTCATAGCCGGCCAGAGACCAGAACTCCACGTCATCCGAGAGCGTTGTCCAGGGCCGGCCAAGGAACCGGGTCTTGATCTCGGGGTGGATGCCGAGCTCGGCCAGGGGGACATGAGCCCCCTTTCCCCGACGCAGTGTGGTGAGGAAGGTCTGTATATCCGGTCGCATCAAGCACATCCCTCTGGGACTGGAGAGTGGCGCTGTAGGCTGCGTCGCCGCGGCACACTGTGTGCCTGCAATCACAGCATATGGTGCGATGCCAGCCTTACCATGCACTCAGAAGTCAATGGTGTCGTCGGCACTATCAGGGGAGACTGCCATGAAGTTCATGGCCTTTGCAGCACTCGTGGCGATCGCATCTGTTCCCTTCGTCCTGATGACCGGACGGAGAGCAGCGCGGCGATTGGTTCGGTACAGTTACCCGGACAACATCTTTGAAGATGAGCTCTCGCTCTGACTCAGAAGCTGATCGTTCCTCCTGAGTCATCGCCTTCCTTCCAGAGCTCCGAGGAGTGCTTGTCGCATTTACCCGGACGCGTCTTTGCAGTGAAAAATTCAACGACTTTGAGTGGGCAATATTCCGTTGCGAGCTTTTTCGTGTCGGCGCAGATGGAATCCGCATACAGACTGGCAGGCTTTTCGAAGTATTCAAGCGGCATGTTGATCGAGGGATCCTCGTAGACATACTGCATGAACCGCCCCCAGATGGGGGCAGCCGCCCTCCCTCCCTGGCCGTCCCATGTCGTGAAGTGTACACTCTGGACATCGAACCCGACCCAGACCGCCGCCGAGATCGAGGGTGTGTAACCGATGAACCAAGCATCCCCGAAATCATTGGTGGTGCCGGTTTTGCCCGCGGCGGGGAACTGGAAGAAGTCGCGGACGCGAATGCCCGTTCCGCGGTTGACGACATCTTGCAGCATTGAGGTCATGATAAAGGCCGTTTCGTCGGTAAACACCTCCCGTTGTACCGGCAGGTTCTCTTCGATGAGATTTCCGTCCTTGTCTTCGATGCGAAGTATCGAGATCGGTTCGACGTAGACGCCGTGGTTGGCGAAGACCGAGAAGGCGCTCGCCATTTCCAGGGGGGACACTTCGCCCGCCCCGAGCGCCAGCGATTCAACAGGGGGGAGGGGAGACTCGATACCCATCCGCTTGGCGTAGTCGACCACAAGGTTGACCGGGGCGATCTCCATGATTGCCCGGACGGCAACCAGGTTGATGGATTTGCGGATGGCCTCCCGGATTGTACTCTTTCCGCCGAACTGTCCGTCTGCGTTTGCCGGCGACCAGCGCTTGCCGTCAGCCATCATGAGCGTCACGGGTTGGTTCAGCAATTCGTAGGTCGGAGGATAGCCGTTGTCGATGGCCACGGTGAAGACAAACGGCTTGAACGCTGAGCCCGGCTGGCGCCGGATCTGGGTGACGTGGTTCAGCCCGTAGCGGAAGGAACGGAAGGTCGAGCCTCCGACCATTGCCAGGATCTGCCCGCTCTTCGGATCCAGTGCCACAAAGCCGACCTCGATGCGCTTGGCAATCTCGGCAATCGAGTCCACCCATGCCCTGTTGCCCTTGAGCGACTCGTAGACGCTGTCCCGCTTAGTCCGAGGCGCGTTTCTGTAGGCCGCGGAGACCTTAATGTAGTGGTCGACCATCTGGGTGAACGCGTCCCGCTCCCGACGCCAATCCCACATCCCGTCGAAGATCTCCTGATATTCTGCCAGGTGTTCCTCCACAGCACGGTTTGCGTGGACCTGCATCCGGCTGTCGAGCGTCGTGTAGACGGAAAGACCGTCCTTGTAGATGTCATACCCGGCCTTGTCGGCTTTGTCGGAGAGCTGACGTCGGATATACTCGACGAAGTGGGGGGCGATGCCAGTGGAGGCGAGTTCTTCGGCCGAGCGCGTCTCCAGCTCCTCCTCCCACGCCGCGGCGGCGACCTCGGGGGTGATGAATCCATACTTCAGCATTTGTCCGAGCACGAGGTTGCGTCGCGAGTGTGCCCGCTCAGGGTGGTTCCGGGGATCGTAATACGCTGGTCCGCGGAGCATGGCAATCAGCATGGCCCCTTCGGAGAGTGTGAGATCGGACGGGCTCTTCCCGTAGTAGACCTGCGAGGCAGACGCGATGCCATAGGTGCCCCGTCCGAAGTACACCACATTGAGGTAGAACTCTAGGATCTCATCCTTGGTAAAACTCCGCTCGAGCTGAATCGCCGTGATAAACTCCCTCAGCTTCCGGGTGATCGTGTCAAAGATATGCCGGTCGTCCATCCCCAGGTAGAGGCTTCGGGAGAGCTGCTGCGTTATCGTGCTCGCCCCTTCGGGTCGCTGAAAGAGCGACACGACGGTCTTGACTATTGCCTTGACAAATCGGAAGGCGTCGACCCCCCAGTGATCATAGAAGTTCTTGTCCTCGGTGGCAATCAGAGCCTTAATGACATGGTCGGGGATCATGGTGAGGGGGACCTTCGAGCGGTTCTCGATGAAATACTGTCCCACAACCTCCCCGTCGATGGAGAAGACCTTCGTGGCGAGATCGGGCTTCGGATTCTCGATTCTCTGTAGCGTGGGAAGCCCGGAGAAGAGATAGACGCCGTAGGAGGCGACGATCACCGCCAGCGCCGTCCCGATGATCAGCGCGAGCTGAAACCGCCTCGTCAGCCAGGGCCGCCGCGGAGGCGGCTGGGCTCTCTGCCGGCGGAACTCCGGGTCGTTGAAGTACTTCTCCAGCTCCTCGGCTGAGTACTTCGGTTTACCGGGCGGCTGTGTCATGCGGGCGTCCTTCCTCGCCATTCCAAGTCTTGAGTTCGATCGATCCCTTGTCCATACGCGCGTATGAATTGAACGTAATCCAGTCCCCCAGGTTCACATACACCCCCCCGGCAACCTTCATGAGGGTGGGCTGGTGCCGGTGTCCCATCACGACGATGTCGCACCCATCAGCAATCTTGCTTCCTGCGTAGGCTAGCATCCCCTTGTCTTCTCCGTAGTCTTTTGCGGCCGTGTACTCCCGGCTCGTCCGGGACGACCCGCGCGCCAGGCGGACGCCGATGTCGGGATGGAGCCAGCGGTAGAGACGGACGCTCAGCGTACTCCGAAGGACCGGCTTGATCAGTCGGTATCCCAGGTCGTTGCTGGCCAGCCCGTCGCCGTGATGCAGGTGGATACGCTTTCCGTCGATCGTCACCTCGAATGCCTCTGCATAGGTCCGGATTCCGAGCTCTCGCTGGAAGAAATCGCCCATCCAGTAATCGTGGTTCCCCGCAAGGTAGTGGATCGTCGTCCCGCCCTCGGTGAGCTCCTGCAGGGCGGTCAGCGTCCGGTGAAACCCCTTCGGGATCACCGTCCGGTATTCGAACCAGAAGTCAAACAGATCCCCGAGGATAAAAAGTGTGTGTGCGGAAGGCGCGATCGCCCGAAGAAACGCCAGGACACGGTCCTCTTTCGCGCGTTCGGTCTCACGCGGGCCGAGCCCCAGGTGGATATCAGAGAGGAAAAACGTCGCCATTGCCGTCGCTTGCCGGCCCTCGGGCCAGACATCGCAATCTAAATATTCGCCCACGGAAAGTAAACCCGTCGAAGGACGCTTACCCCTTCTCTGCCTGCGACCGATGCTCCAGGCGGGGGGCGATCCCTTCGTAGAGCCCGCGTCCAGCCTTGGACACGGCGTCGGCGCTCAGCTGCGACGGTCCCAGTGTGCGCAAATCGTTGAGGACGGCATCCAGCACACCGTTAATGAACTGCCCGCTCTTTTCCGTGCTGAAGAGCTTCGCCAGCTCGATGGCCTCGTTCATGGAGACTTTGGGAGGGATGTCCCGGAAGTACAGCAGCTCGCAGATCCCCATCCGAAGGATCAACCGATCAAGGACGGCGATCCGTTTGAAATCCCAGTTGGTGACCTTCGCGCGAATGATGCGGTCGATCGAGGCAGTGTGCTCAACCGTCTGGAGAACCAGGTTGCGCGCGAACTCGTAGGAGCTCTTGTTCTTCTCCAACGGATGCAGGATGCTCCGCACAACATGGTCGAGCGGGTCTCCGGAAAGCTCGTGGGCGTAGAGCGCCTGGACCACCTTCTCTCGAATAATGCGTCGTCGCACGGTGTCAGTCTCCTCGCCTTGCCGAACCGGGTGGGGGGGGGTGACCGGAAAGCAGGGTAATCCGTGGTCCGCTACCCTCGGGATGGGTATCCACGAGCACAGAAGTGCCAAATACACGCCGGATGTGCTCCTGCGTCAGCACCTCAACCGGCGTGCCGAGGGCGCTCAGCTCCCCGCGCACAAGCATTGCGATCCGATCGCTAAACGCTGCCGCCAGATTCAGGTCGTGGGAAACCGACACGACCGTGAGGCCAGCCGTGCGATTCTGCTCCCGGAGAATCCGAACGACTTCGAGCTGATGGGCGATATCGAGGTGGGCATTTGGCTCGTCCAGCAGGAGGATTTCGGGCTCCTGCGCCAGGGCTCGCGCGATCCAGGCGCGTTGCCGTTCACCCCCGGAGAGCGCTGTGACCGGCTGATCCCGCAGGTGAAGGATGTCGGTCAGGCGCATCATCTCCAGCGCCCGTTCACGGTCGTGCTCGTTCTCGAAGGCCGCACCCCGGATGTGGGGCGACCGGCCCATGAGAACGACCTCAAAGACGGTGAAGGGAAAAGTAATCCCGCCGTCCTGCGGGACGAAGGCGAGACGCCGGGCCAGCTCTGCCCGGGTGAATCCTGTCAGTGGTCGGGCGCCGAGAATGATCCGGCCGCGAAGTGGAATCAGAATGCGATTGAGCAGTCGCAGGAGAGTAGACTTGCCGGCACCGTTCGGCCCGACGATGCTCAGGATCTCTCCCGAACGGACGGCGAGGGAGACGTCTCGCAGAATCGGAATACCGGGATCGTACTGGAAG
>Ga0209536_100004106_pt1 | contig 23132 bp, 18 predicted proteins | sample DeeMarSeWOR28_12_FD_187461 | JGI IMG/M metagenome (GOLD analysis project Ga0209536, IMG submission 187461) | Marine sediment microbial communities from White Oak River estuary, North Carolina - WOR-2-8_12 (SPAdes) (version 2) | ecosystem: Environmental > Aquatic > Marine > Intertidal zone >... | reverse complement strand
TTCATCGAAGCACAAATTAAAACCTGCAAAATCACCGTGGATAAAAACATTCTCATTGGGGGAGTCCAACCACTCGGCCGGCAATTCATGCTTCATCTCCTCATGTAAGACCAATTTTTCATGAACGACTGCCAGTGCCTGTCCCGCTTTTTTCAAAAGCTCGAATAACCGCTCGTCTTTACGAGCCGCCATATCAAGCAATGTAACCAGGCCGTGAAGCTGCTCGAACTCAAGCACTCCGGCCTTGGCATCGAAGTTAACGACCTTCGGAACGTAAAACAGCCCGCAATCTTTGCCGATATCGAAGGCCTTCGATGTTTTTGCCGCCTCTATTGCGAGCGTGTCCGGTTCTCCGGTTTTTCTTATTATCTCGCCGATGATTTCCATTTCTTATTTCTTAGGGGCGAAAAGATCGCTGTTGAGAATCTTTTTCCGGTGACAGATGGCTATCAGGTTTTCTGAAAATCGATTCAGGAATATGAACTTACCGGTAGCCCAATCTATTGCTCGATTTAGATGGAATGAGACCGGAATTTTTGGCGGATTAAAGAAACCGGCTGGATAAATCTCGACGATCTGAAGCCCTGCTTCTTCGACAAGCTTTTTCATCTGCCCGATACTCATTACATTATAAATCCCTTCTGGATTTTTCTTTTGATAATACGCATAGCGAAGTCTGAGCCAGGGCGAGCCGGAATTCTGGTGATTGTTGAAAACGAGATAGCCGTCATCGTCCAAAAGCTCTGCGATTGCTTTAATTGCCGCAGAGCGCAGCTCCGGTTCGGCATTGAGAAAAAACCTAAAGGCCGTAATCAAGTTGAATTTTTTGGGCTTGAGAGTATTTTCCGTCGTGATGTCGGTTTCGATTATCTCAGTCTGTTTAAGCTTTTTCCTGGCGATGGCAAGCATAGAGCCGGACACATCGACACCTGTTGATGTTTTAACACGGTTCTCCAGGAACTGGGTGATACGTCCTGTACCGCACGCGAAATCGAGAAGATGTACGTCCCTGCCCGGGAAGTATTTATCCATGATACCCAGGAGAATCTCCTGCTCGCGCGACCAAAGGAATTTTTGCCACGCTTTGTTCTGGTAATACGCTTCGTATTCGGCACCTTTGCTTGAGTATTTATGAGATTCTGTATAACTAATCTTGGCCATTTAATTTTCTGGGCGGAGCAATGCAGATAAATCGTTTCTTTTCAACCTCTTTAAGATTCCGAAACCAGCCGCTGGGAATTATCATAATAAGGTTGTTGATTTATTCTTTGGATTTTACTACCTGCCACAGAATGCCCGTTCGAACGATATGGTATTGATCGAGAACGAACTGAGGGCAATATCCTGGCCGGGGCGAAACAACATATACCGGCCCGGCTTCCAGTAATTGTCCTATAGACTGCTCATTGAACTTCGGTGCATCCTTGCTGTTAATTGTGCCCGAGACAATTTTTATATCGGGGCGTTTTCCTTTGACTTCCTGAAGATATAAAAGCGGACCAACTGTGGTCGTGTCGGCATAAACGACCGCGTTATCTTCCGGCAGGTTTAACACCTCATTTGCAAAGAGTTCCGCTCCTTTATACCCAGTCTTCCACGGCCGCAGGAAATATTCATAATCGTCTCGATGGGGGATATCCTCTCTCGTGCCGATATTAAGCTGCATTTTTTCAGCCAGCGATGGTAAAGCGGCGTATAAGCCGACAGGTAATATGCAAAAAAGTATCACTAAAAACACAGGAACCTTGGGATTCTTTTGACGCTGTAAAATATATGTTCCAAGACCTATTAAAATAGAGACCAGACAGTAAAACGGGATAAAGAACGCATACCTATCGGGGATTGTATACCGAAAGGCGAAAAGAAAGAACAGAACGGTCAACGCCAGCACAATATTTCTAAAACCTCGACTCGGTGACTTTTTGAACAGTCCGAAGCAGCCGGCGAAGAACAGCAGAAAATTCGGAGTGGGGAAATTGAGCAGAATATACAGAAAGTTCTCTTTAACCATTGTCATCGAGAGTGAAGTATTCATAACCGCTTGTTGCCATCGGTTGCCAAAAACCGCAGAAGCCAGTGTACCCATAAGGTCGCCTGTTTGTATTATATTTTTGACTATCAAATATTCATAAGGCAGCGCACCTAAAATCCAAAGCAAGACGATTATCGCCAGATTTCTGATATGGATTTCTTTTTTAAACAGGAGAAAGGCAATGAAGACAGCGTAACATATAAGCGGTATCGAAGAGAGCATATGAACGGCGATTGAAAGGCCGCTCAGTAATCCCAGCCAGTATAAATAATGAACTCGCCTGGTTCTTGTATATTGCAGCAGCATTATTAGCTCGGCAAGAAACAGGGCCGTCCAGAGTGTATATGTTTCGATAATACTTGCATGACGCCAGAAGGTATGGGATACGGCGAAAGTAACAGCCGCTACGACCGCTGGCGGATTTTTTCCAAGCCACAGGCGTATGAATAGAAACATGTTCGCAATTGCAACCGCTCCGGCGATTGCCGAGATCAGGTTTACCCTGTGGGCGAATTCGCCGAGCGGTATATATTTAACGCCAATTGCCAATATATAAAAGAGCGAATGGGAAATGGCCAGGCCATGAAAGCCTTCGATATCGTTGTGCCAGATGCGATACTGAATCAATCCACTGTCCTGCCATAAGGTGCCAGCAGCACAGCTTGCAATGTAAATTACAAGAATGCCGCAAAGAACGATAAAGTAATGTTGAACTAATTTTTGTTTTGCAGGTTCCACGAGTATTTTGTGCAATGAGATATTGGAATTGTTGGGCTTAGCAAACAGTGACGGTTAATCCCTCGTTGCTGATGTCGAAGTTGAAAAACCTTGCCCGCTCGTTGGGCGGTTCGGCTTCGAGCATCTCTCGCACGGATCGAGCGTCCTCTGCTGATTTGCAAATCATCAGCATGAAACCACCTCCGCCTGCGCCGAGGAGTTTGGCGCCGTATATGAAGGGGCGGACTCGCTGAAAAAGCATCTCGATTTCATCACTGCTGGAATTCGGATCGAGCTGCTTATTGAGCTGCCATGCAACATCAACCAGATGCCCGAATGTCGCTATGTCCTTGCGAATGAGAGCATCTTTTACTTCTTCGGCTATGGTGTGAATTTGTTTTAGCGTGGCCATTGTAGCACGTTGTCTGTTTAAATATTTCCCGACAACCTGCTGCAGGATGTTTTTGGCCAGTCGGGTGACGCCTGTATAATATAAAAGACTGCGACCGCCGTTAGATTTCGGGTCCAGAGTCTCGGGCAGCACATAGTGGATTCTTGCGTGTGGGACAAATCCAGGCTCTGTGACAATCATTTTCACACCATCAATTACCCCGCCGACCTGGTCCTGCCAGCCGCCACCCGTCGTCAAAGCCTGCTCCAGGCGAAGCACGCTGTGAAACAATTGTCGCTGTGACAATTCTATGCCCATGATGCGTTGAATCGCCGCGAGAATCACCGCTCCCATTATGCTCGATGTGCCGAGACCGCTGCCCTTCGGAATCGCTGCAAGGGTGGTTAGCTCAATTCCTCCGCCGAAGCGCTCTAACAGTCTTTTCAGGCTGGTGTTTTTATTGCTGCTGTTTCGTTCGGGCGACAGACCTGACAAGGCCATGGCGGCCTTGGCAAGGGCGAAACTACTGGTTGCTTTTCGATATTCCAGAAGCTCATCGAAGCTGGCAATCTCGGTCTGTGCTCCCTGGTCGATTGAACTGATGCGAATAACAGGCTTGTTGATGACACGGGCATAGGCCTGGATGGGCGGCTGGCCGTTGAGGTTAACTGCGGCATTAACGACACAACCTCCATGTTCGAGCGAGTAAGGGGGCGTGTCTGTCCAGCCACCCCCGACATCAAGACGTGCCGGTGCTCGTGCCCATACAATTTCATCACTTCGTAGGACACTCCGAGGTTTAACATTCTGCCTGGCGCCGCTGGCCACAATAGCTTTTTCCAAACCTTCGAATGCAATGCTTTGTGCACGGTGTGCCCATTGAACGATGGAAACTTTCGAATTCAAACCAAGCCCCAGGGAAATCAGCCATTGATGCTGTACCGGACTGAGCAGTTGTTTTAATCTCGGCAGAACTTTTGACAGCGGCAAATCAGTCTTTTCATAAAGCTCGACGACCGCGGATCCCAGCGTATGAATAATGCGTGGAAATACGAACGATTCGATTCCCCCATTTTTGCCGTTTCTGAAATGCCAGTGGGCTTCGGTGAGAATCTCAGATATCCACACACTCAAATCTTCGGCATCATTTAAAAGATATGCCAGTTCGGAGCTTGAGAATTCACTTTGCGGGCGAAACATGTGCCGAAGAGACTTTCTGATTATTTTTGCTCGAATATCGCGACGTCGTTTATAAAAGTCGATGTGGTCAGTCAGACTTAAAATCTGTTCGAGGTTGTATCTATCGGCCTTTCGCCATGCTTTGAAATCCTCATCACAGGCTTGAGTGGGATCGAACATCCAAAGCCATTGTTTATATTGTGTGTGATTTTTTACCCTCGGGAAGAACCGGGCGTTCCAAATGCTCCGCTTCCCGGCCGGAAGATCCACATCCCAGAGGTCTTCCGGTTTGGCTCCGACAATATTGAGCCATTCAAACACATCGAGGCCGCAAAAACTGCTGCCTTCATCTTTCTTTTCCTTGAACGTGTCATCCAGGCCGTAACAGCGTATAAACCAAACACGATTGCCTTTTGAGTTCCGGCCTCTTATGACGTCGAGACATGCTCCCGGCGGCAGAGAAATCGGCTCGTCGATATCAATGCCGACAACCATGTTTTCTCCACCCAGCGTTAGAGATGAGTTGATTTGGCATCCCTCCACCCAGGAAAAAGCACCCTTGACGAAGCCGCGTTCGGTTATCGCGTTATTAACGTCAAGGAAGGTCTGCAAATGAGATAATCCCCGGTCTTCCTGCAACAGTCGCGTACCGCTGTCGATAATCGCTCTGCTGGCTCCGAAATCCAGAAAATCACAGCGTTTTAAAAGTTCCATGCTGAAAGGCACAGGCGAAAAAACCTTAAACAATTTATCCAGCAGATTTTTGGTCCATTTTGAGCCGCTATTCTGTGCAGATTCTTGGTGTTCCGATTTGGAGGCATCACTGCCCATCGCGCAACATATCTCGCGGTAGAAATCCAAGCCGCGTTCCATGACAGCCCGGCCCATTTCACCGCTTAGAGCAAGCTCGCCGTCTTCATCGGCCGAGGCGCCAAAAACCTCCAGCATTTTAACGGCCGTAGTTTCATCAAAGTTCATTATCCCGATATCCAGGCAACTCTGGCCGTATGTGTCGATAGCTCCATTTTCCTGTTGCTTGGCCACAGAGGGCTTTTGCAGATACAGCCTTACCCTATCTTCCTGTCCTCTGCAAAAGACGCCGTGTCTGCTTGCCTGCTGCGGCGGAGCATAACAGGCCAATCCGGTTAATCCCTCCGCAGCGAATCTCACTTCGGCCGGCTCGAATCTGAGCAGCACATCTCCCGATGTTATCACGACCTGGCCGGAACCCTGAGTCGGCTCCGGCAGCTGTAAGTATATCGGAAGTTGTCGATCGAACAAGCTCAGAGGCATGGCGGTGTCACTTTCAGATGGAACCGGGATAAATATCTTTCCACAGGGGCCGTATGCAGGAAGGCGCCTCGAATCTCCTCCGGCGTGAAGAATGAGGATTCGAAGGTTTCTTAGGATTTTCTCCCATTCTTCAGGACGTCCGGCTTGAGACTTTTGTCCGAGTTGTCGATTGAGCACCTCCATTAAACAGTAAAGTGTGCTGCCTCCACTACCGATTCGCTTTCCGCCGGGATCAGGCACAACCATCACGTTACGAACACTGCTGAGAAATCCCAGGTCCTTTCTAACTTTCAACTGCGATTCATATGCCTGGGCCTGGGCTTCATTCGACGCTGTAACAATCAAATAGTCCCACTGATTTAGTTTAGCGCGTACGTCCATTCTTAAAATTCTAAGATTGCTTTATTTTTTCGGTTATCAATTGTAGGGTTTTGTCCAAACTCATTTTTGGTTCCCAGCCGATTGTCTTTTTGATGCGCTCGACACTCGGTACACGCCGCATCATATCTTCCATTGGCCTTCCGTATGCGATCTCGTAGGGTACAAATTCCTTTTTGCTTTTGCTGCCTGTTATTTTGATAATCTTATCGGCCAGCTCTTCGATGGTAATCTCTTCATTATTACCGATATTGTATACTTTGCCTGATGCCTGTTGGCAATTCATCAAGCCGATAACGGCTTCAACAAGGTCGGTTACATAGCAGAAGCATCTGGTTTGTTTGCCTGTTCCGTATATTTGAAGTGTTTCGTTCATGAGTGCTTTTTGAATGAATCGCGGCACAACCATTCCATATTGGCCTGTTTGCCTTGGCCCAATTGTATTAAAAAACCTACCTATGATCACATCCAGCCCATATTGTTGATGAAAAGCCAATCCAAGAAATTCGTCCACCGCTTTTGTGCACGCATACGACCATCGGGACAAACATGTACTGCCGAGCACGATATCATCATCTTCGTGAAAGGGGACGGCTTCGCTTTTGCCGTAAACTTCGCTGCTCGAAGCAATCAGGATTTTCCTGCCGAATTTGTTGGCGATATTCAGCACTATTTCAGTGCCGCCAATGTTGGTTTCTATCGTATGCACCGGATCTTCGGCGATCAATTTGACGCCTACGGCGGCGGCGAGATGGTAAATTACATCACTTTGCTCGACCAGAGGTTCCATTAGCTCAATGTTGCGGATGTCGCCTTCGATAAAATCAAATCCAGCATGATTTTTAAAGCTCTCAATATTTTCGAGACTACCGGTGCTCAGATTATCAATGACAGCTACATTATTACTGTCTTTGAGCAGGCGTTCGGTCAAGTGAGACCCGATAAAACCCGCTCCACCTGTGACTAATGCTTTCATGTAAATCCCTTCTAATCAATTTTAATACTTACAGGATAATAATAGTTGAGTAATGTTCAACAGTGAATCTGCTTGGACTCCGTCCCCGTCGGCTGCGCAAAAAGCAAACGAAGCCTCGCTTTTAAATCCAACATTTTTACGGAAAAATATTCTTAGTAGTCGAAATCGTACCAAACAGATGGTAAGCCGGCTAATTCTGATGTCCAACTATCCCCGGCAAAACGTTCGTTCGACTATACCATAAGTATCGGCAAATAAAGAACATAGCTTTAGTAAAGACGATAACATCAATAAGCTGCAGACCTTGTGGAATGGAGATTCCCAGAATTGCCGGTGGCTAGTCTTGCATTAGGCGCCGGCAAGCCGACAAAGTCCCATAAGTTCATCTTCTTAAACTGATGGCGTGAACCGGCCTGTGGCGTTCCGAAGACAGTTCTTCTCATCGCATCAGCCCTCGTAAGAGCAATATGTCTTATCGGTTTCCCAGACGGTAACACGATGCAATTTCGCCTTGCCGAACTTACCGATGAGTTGATCCCAGGCGAGAGATACGATATTTTCGACGGTTGGATTCTTTTTGCCGAACTTCACAACGTCTGCATTCAAGTTCTTATGATCGACCAGTTGTATAAACTCATCGTCCACTATTTTTTCAAAATTGCCAATCTGGAAGTTATTTCTGGATGTCGGCAGTTGTATTGCTACCTCGACGACATAATTATGTCCGTGACCGTTGGGATTTGCACATTTTCCGAAAATCTCCAGGTTTTGCTGTTCGCTGAATTCATCGTTCCAGAGCTTGTGCATCGCCGCAAATTCAAACTTCTCGCTAAAATAGACCATATTTAAGTCCTTTGAATTGACCACAATTTTCCTGAAAGGATTGAGCTTAAGAGACAATTCGTTCAGTTTTGCTGTTCTGAACTTGTCGGTTAATCGGTCCCATGTGGATCTTAAAAGCTCAGCGATTTCAGGTAATCCGATATGTTTTGCTGCCTGGAAGTTCTTCTTTATACGCTCGGCAAAAATCGGTACTGCAAATTCACGTACATTTCCGTCAATTTCGCTGACGTTGACTACGAATCCAGTCGCCGGATCGATAGGCCCCGTTACTTCGACGGACAATTCGAGAAATATTGATAATCCCTCGCCCGCCGGCTTGGATGCATATGAATTATACCCTCGGCAGTCTTCCACCAGGAATGGATTGACCGAGAATCGCACCTGCCTAATAAGTTTGTGCATCGGCCGAATCGCTCCTTATCTTCTATTTGTGCATCAGGCTCAGTACTTCGCTTCGGCTTCTTGGGTCCTTCTTGAATATCCCGCGGAGCGCCGATGTCACCATTATCGAGCCGGGTTTCTTGATGCCGCGAATGGTCGTACAGCTATGAGATGCTTCCAGCACCACGGCAACACCCTGGGGATGTAAACTGTCCATGATAAAATCGGCGATCTGGAACGTCAGTCTCTCCTGGGTTTGGAGCCGTCGGGCAAAACAATCCACAATGCGGGCCAATTTGCTCACACCAAGTACCATCCCGGATGGCAAATACGCCACGTGGGCTGAGCCGATAAACGGCATCAAATGATGTTCACAGATACTATAAAAAGGTATGTCGCGCAGCAGAACGATCTCATCGTAGTTTTCTGTAAAGACACTGCGAAGATGATCTTTCGGATTTTCACGCATCCCCGCTAACAGTTCGGCGTACATCTTCCCCACCCGTTCGGGTGTTTTCTTTAGCCCCTCGCGATTGGTGTCTTCGCCGACTGCTAATAATATTTCTTTTATCGCCTTTTCGATTCTTCCAGTATCAACCTTTTTGATTTTCTTACTCATTTTTGGGATATTTTCTTTAATTAAGTTATTACTTTTTCTTGTTCTTAAGAAGAGTTACATAAGTTGTCAGCAGCCTTACTCCGAAAGCGCTGGCGCCCTCTGATGTGAACTCAGTGGCTTTGTCGAAGCTCCAGACCCCGGCAATATCGAGATGCGCCCATTTTGTATCACCTGCAAACTGCCCTAAGAATGCAGCGGCCGTACATGCCCCGCCCCATCGGCTGCCGATGTTCTTCAGGTCTGCGATCTTGCTCTTCATTTCTTTTGCATATTCTTCCCCGCTCGGCATTGGCCAGACTTTTTCGCCGCTTGCCTCCGAGGCTTTCTGCAAGTCTTTTATCAATCTTTCATCATTGCCCATAAGCCCGGCCATATACTTGCCGAGTGCAACAACACACGCACCTGTCAATGTGGCAATGTCGATAATAATGTCACATTTCTGCTTAACGGCATAATGTATGGCGTCACACAATATCATTCTGCCTTCGGCATCGGTGTTCTGGACCTCGACGGTTTTTCCGCTGAAAGTATTAATAATATCGCCGGGCCGATAGCTTGTTCCACTCGGCATATTTTCCGCCGACGGCACGATTCCAAAAACGTTCGCAGGCGGCGCCAGCTCGGCCAATGCTTTCATAGCTCCCAGCACGGCAATGCCGCCGGATTTATCTAATTTCATTTCATCCATATTTGCGGACGGTTTGATACTGATTCCGCCCGAATCGAAAGTGATTGCTTTGCCAACCAGCGCGACCGTCGGCAGATTGCTTGCTGCTTTGCCGGGTGGGCTGTATTTCAAAATGATAAATCTCGGCTTGTTTTGCGAGCCTGAGCCGACTGCAAGCACACCCCCCATTCCCTTTGCCGCCATCTGCTTTTCGTCAAAAACCGTGCAGCTCAGTCTTTTTGAACCACGGGCCAATTCTTTTGCGGCGGCGGCAACCTTGGCGGGTGTTACCACGTTGGCCGGTCGGTTTGCCAGTGTTCGGGCGTAACTTTGCGCTTTACCGATAACGATACCGCTTGAGAGGCCTTTTTTCAGCTTTTTTAATTTCGCCAAATCGGGATCAATAAGCTCGACTTTGAGTGAACCGAGCCGCCCGTTTTCATTCTCGGTAATGAATTCATCATAGCGATAACTGCCGAAGTATGTTCCTTCGCCACAGGCCTGACCCACCGCGGCCAGATCGAATCGTCCGCCAAATGCCTTATGCAGCGCCAGACTCATCGTCTTTGCTTTAAGCTCTACCGATTTTTTTGCTGTGTGTGCCGCTGCATTACGAACCGTATCCAGAGTTGCATTTTTCTTTTCTCCAAGGCCGACCAGCAGAATCCTCTTGGCAGCAATTTGGTCGTTACCGTAAACGATTGCGCTGGTTCCGTCTTTTCCCTTGAAATCACCCAATTCCATTAACTGATCGATCGCACCGTTTAGCTTTTTATTAAGTTCTTTGTTTAGCCTGTCGAGTTCTTTGGCATCAGAAAACAGCCCGATGGCGAGTATATCTGTTTTGCACTTACTGAAATCGACTGCCTGAGTTTTCAATTCAACGTTAATAATGTCTTTCATTGTTACTGGCCTTTACTTTTAATCTGTTTTTTTGTGCCGCCTGTTTTTGCTCTGTGTCGCAGATAGCTTTCGATAAATCCATCGAGATCTCCATCCAGCACTGCTTCGACGTTACCGACCTGGAAGTCGGTTCGGTGGTCCTTGACCATCTGGTAGGGTTGCAGAACATAGCTTCGTATCTGATTGCCCCATGCAATCTCGCCCTTATTACCATACAGTTGTGCGAGTTGGTCATCTCGTTTTTGCTGTTCGAGCATATAAAGTTTTGCTTTGAGCATTTTCATTGCTTGGGAACGATTTTTATGCTGGCTTCTTTCATTCTGGCATTGTACGACAATGCCGCTCGGTTCGTGTGTTATCCGCACGGCAGAGCTGGTTTTGTTTACATGCTGGCCGCCGGCGCCGCTGGCGCGATAGAAGTCAATCCTGATGTCATCTTCATTGATTTCGATATCGATATCTTCCTCGAATTCCGGAACGCAGTCCACAGCAGCAAAACTCGTGTGCCGCCGTTTGTTCGCATCGAAAGGACTTATGCGTACGAGCCGATGCACTCCTGTTTCGCACGATAGCTTACCGAACGCGAAAGGACCGCTTACCCGCAGAGTGATCGAGCGAATCCCCGCCTCTTCTCCAGGCGTAATATCAAGCTCCTTGAAGTCGTATTTGTTTGCTTCGAAATAACGCGTGTACATTCTGAGCAGCATATTTGCCCAGTCGCAGCTTTCGGTCCCTCCGGCGCCGGCATGAATGCTTAAGAAGCAATTCTTCATATCCTCGGGCCGGGACAATAATCCAGTCAGCTCAATCTGCTCGCACTTCTTGACAAGGGCATCCAAATCATCTTCCAGCTCTCTCAGTTCTTCCTGGTCGGATTCGGCTGCAGCCAAATCGAACAATTCCTGAAGATCTACAACTTCACGGTGGAGTTCTTCTACCGGCTCTATAACTGACTTAAGAGCGCTCAATTGGGATACTACCGACTGAGCTGAGTCGGGATTATCCCAGAATCCTTCTCTGGACATTTGTTTCTCGAGTTTTTGTAGCTGGGATTTTTTGCCGGCCAAGTCAAAGCCAGTCCCGGATTTGATCAACCCGGGCCGACAATTCTGATATCGTTGATTTTAATTCTGTTACTTCCATATTTTCACCGGGTGGTCTTTATATCATAAGATAGAGAAATATGCAATAGATAGTTGTTTCGAGGATAATGTTAGAGCCTGAATGAAGGTTAGGTTTATCTGTCTTGACCGATTCTCCCGTAGAAACACAAAACATTGTGCTTACGCTTCAGATAACCTGTCGGGAAAATACGGAGCGTTTCACGGATCAGGAGCTATTCTTTGATTAACCTGTTCTTGAAGTTAGATCACCTTCGATGTACCTATGGATAATTCCGGATATCAGCGTTTGATAGGGAATCCCCATTTCGATTGCTTTTTTCTGGATTCCCTTGAAATCATGATCGTAGAGGCGAATTGTAATTCGCTTGTCTTTCTTGAAAGTGCTGTTTGCCGCAGCTTTAATCGATTCAATTTCTTTTTTCGACGGCGTTTTTAATTTCAGTTGCCCGTTTTCGTATGCATCTAATATAGATTTTTCTTCCTTGTCGTATTTCATGACAATTTTTCCTTTTTGTAATCTTTTGTTGCTTTCCGGCTTGGAATAACTGTTTTTAAGAAAATATATTCCTTCTCAACAACACACGGGACGATATATATGTAACTATCCACAATAACAAAATACAACTGTTGTCCCGGATAGTTTGCCTGATCGGGATGTTCACTTATCTTCCAGATATCTCCCAGTGATAGATGAAAAATTATTCTCTCAAAAGAGATGTTCCGTTCTCTTTTAAGCCATTCGTTCTTGTCGGGATTCCATTCGTATTTCATATTTCAATTGTACATTAATAGAATGTACATGTCAAGATACGTTTTTTCAATGAAAGAATTATTATATGGTTTTATTGTCTGTACCATCAATTATATTTTTCAATTTATAGGTAACTTATAGGTAACAGGGTAATTTTGGAAAACTGTATGTTTTGCAGACCTTGTTTAAGTCTATAATACGAGATGATTTGGTAATTGACAGCCAGCCCTTAGGCGGTTAGAGTACACACATCGTGAACGGGCATTGTTTTCTTTGGTTTTATAAGGATAGCAATCATGAGATATGCAGTGTTTTTTGGAGCGTTGACTGTTTTAATTATAGGCTGCAGTCAGGCCGACACAGCTTCGATGGAAAACCAAAGCCAAACACCAAATAAGAAGGTTTTGATCGTTACCGGCGTCGATTATCCCGGACACAAATGGAAACTGACCGCACCATTTCTTGCTAAAGCCATAGCTGCGGACAAAAGACTGGACGTTACTGTCACTGAAGATCCGAACAACCTGGCAAACGATAAACTTGGCGATTATGACGTAATCGTACTCCATTTTATGGATTGGGAAGTTCCCGATCCCGGCCCGAAGGCCCGCGCCAACCTCGAAGATGCCGTGCGGAACGGCACCGGTCTTGTGCTGGTTCATTTCGCCTGCGGGGCGTTTCAGGAGTGGCCCGAATTTGTAAAACTTGCCGGGAGGGTATGGGACCCGAAGCTGCGAGGGCACGATCCGCACGGCAAGTTTACTGTCAATATCATAGACGATAAACACCCGGCCATGAAAGGGATGGCTGACTTCGAGACTATCGATGAGCTTTACACGTGCTTAACCGGCCGGACTCCGATTAAGGTCCTGGCGACCGCACGTTCAAAAGTGGACAACAAGGATTATCCAATGGCCTTTGTGCTGAATTACGGCAAGGGCCGGGTCTACCATAACGTGCTCGGACACGATGTTCAGGCACTGGACAATCCGTATGTCGGCCGGCTCTTTAGAAATGCCTGTGCATGGGGTGCCGGGCTGGAACCATCGGATACTTGAACAAGTAAAATAATACTAACCATAATAAGAAAAGGAGAAACTGCAATGAAAGTCGGATTTAATATGTTGCTGTGGACAACTCATGTCACAGATGATGATTTACCGCTCTTAGAATCGATAAAGGACGCCGGCTATGACGGCGTCGAGATACCGGTTTTCGGGGGCGAACCTGAGCATTTTGAGAAAATTGGCAAGGCAATTAAAGACAACGGTCTTGGCTGCACCTCCGTTACAGTCATTCCCGATGAAGAGCACAACCCGATCAGTGCCGACGCCAGGAATCGCAAGGCGGCGGTTGATTACTTCAAGTGGGCGATTGACTGCTCACAGGCACTGGATTCGGATTGTCTTTGCGGACCTATGTATCAACCCCTCGGTGTCTTCTCGGGCGAGCCACCAACCGAAGAGGAAAAGCAGCGTGCAGCCGAAGTGCATAAGGAGGCTGGCGACATTGCTGCCAAAGCTGACGTTATGCTGGCCCTGGAGTTCCTGAACCGCTTCGAGTGCTATTTCCTGAATACGATGGCCGACGCGGCGGCATACGTCAAACGCGTCAACCACCACAACTGTGGAGTTATGTTCGATACGTTCCACGCAAACATAGAAGAAAAGGATCCGGTCGGCTGTATTAGCGAGTACATTGATGTAATCAAGCACGTGCATATCAGCGAGAACGACCGAGGCACGCCCGGCAAAGGGCACGTCGACTGGCCCGGTACGTTCAAAGCTCTCAGGTCGGGAGGCTACGACAATTGGCTCGTTATAGAGGCATTCGGAAGGGCGTTGCCGGATCTGGCTGCCGCAACCCGCGTCTGGCGCGATTTCTTCCCCAGCAGGGATGGTGTCTATATCGAAGGGCTGAAATTTATCAAAGAGCAATGGCAGGCCGCAGGCTGAAAAAATGCAAGTATTAAAGATTAAAAATAAAAATTGTGGAGTTGTCGCGTTGCGACAACGACTTCTTCAATTTTGATTTTTGAACTTTCTAAACGGAGGAATTTCTATGCATAAAGTTCATCCACTACCAATATTCGTCGTATTATTTGTTGTGCTGGGATTTGTAACTGCATGTGCTGTTGCTCAGGAGCCCGGTTTCAAATCCATTTTCAACGGCCGGAACCTCGACGGCTTCAAAGCCCCCGAAATGAGCTACTGGTCTGTTAAAGACGGAACAATTACCGGGCAATCCACCGAACAGAATCCCTGCAAGAGCAACCAGTTTCTCGTCTGGCAGCTCGGCGAAGTTGATGATTTCGAGCTTAAGCTGAAATACCGAATAAGCGGCACACAGGCTGCTAATTCCGGTATCCAGATTCGCAGCCGGGTCGATGAAAACGGCCACGCCGCCGGTTATCAGGCGGACATTGACCTGGCCGGCCGATATGCCGGGGCACTCTATGACGAACGGGGCCGGGGGATGCTTGCTGAGCGGGGGCAGAAAACCGTAATCGGCTCAGACGGCAGGATGGCCCATCCCGGCGCGCCGGGACTCGGAGATGCGGATGCCCTGATGAATAATATCAAAAAAGGCGACTGGAACGATTATCATATCATCGCCCGCGGCAACCATATCGTTCTGAAAGTCAATGGTCGAGTCACTGCCGAGGTCATTGACAACGAGAAAGCCCAGTCCCGATGTCCATCGGGGTCCGGCGTCCTGGCGCTGCAATTGCACTCCGGTCCGCCAATGAAGGTTGAGTTCAAGGATATCCGGATGAAACGTACGAAGCTTCAAGATAGAAAGAAGATAATCCTTGTAGCCGGTCCGCGTAGCCACGGCTACGGCAGCCATGAGCACAATGCCGGCTGTCTTCTGCTGGCAAAATGTCTCAACGAAAACATGCCCAACGTTTATGCTACCGTTTATCAAAACGGCTGGCCCAAAGACCCGACCGCGTTCGACAACGCCGATGCTGTCGTAGCATTCTGCGACGGGGGCGGCGGGCATGTCGTCATGGGGCGCCTCGAACAAGTCGATGCGCTGGCGAAAAACCACGTCGGTATCGCCATGCTACACTATGGCGTCGAAGTGCCCAAGGGCAAGCCGGGCAACTATATGCTTGACTGGATCGGCGGATACTTCGAGACGTTCTGGTCGGTAAATCCGCACTGGAAGGCCGAATTCAAAGAATTGCCGAAGCACCCGATCACTCGCGGCGTAAAGCCCTTCTTCATGGACGACGAGTGGTACTACCACATGCGATTCGTCGATGGGCTAAAGAACGTCACGCCGATACTGACCGCGACGCCTCCCGACAGCACTCGCAGAAAAGGAAGAGACGCACACGGCGCCAACGAGCACGTACGGGCGCGAATGGGCATGTCCGAGCATGTCGCGTGGGCCTATGAAAGGCCCGATGGCGGACGGGGCTTCGGCTTTACCGGCGGGCACTGGCACTGGAGCTGGGCGTCCGACGATTTCCGCAAACTCGTGCTGAACAGCCTTGTTTGGGTTGCAGGGGCCGAAGTCCCGGCCGGCGGAGTGCCTTCCGAAACGCCGACTATCGAACAGCTTGAAGCGAACCAGGATTATCAGCAACCAGGAAACTTCGACCGGGGTAAAATCGAGAAGCTGATTGAACAATGGAACCGTTCATAATAAAACATGAGTTATCTTAAACTTTTTAGGCTCCGAATTTTGCCACGGCAAGCAAAATAAGGAGCCCTTTTTTATTTTGCTTGAAAGGGAACAACATGAAAGCTTCATTTTTAATTTCACTACAGATTATCTTCGGGTATTGTTTATGCCTCTTTGGTGTAATTTCTGCTGGGGCACAAGTATCTATAGAAAAGATCGAAACCGAAGCGTTCCCTATCGAATCCTGGCCTGTTTTGAAACGTTATGACCAGGATCATATTGAGAAGATTGCTCTTCCTCTGGGCGGGATTGGCACAGGAACGGTTTGTTTAGGGGGTCGGGGTGACCTGCGCGACTGGGAGATTATGAACCGTTCTTCCAAAGGATTTGTGCCGCTGTCTAACCGCTCGACGGGGCCGTTCTTTGCACTTTATACCGGGCCGGCCAGTGGAAAGAGTGTAACCAGGGCTATCGAAGGGCCGATTGAACTGTCCGGCTACGAAGAGAGTCACGGCAGCACGGTGCCCAACCACGGCCTGCCGCGGTTTCGCAATTGTTCGTTCGCAGCCGCTTACCCATTCGGGCAGGTTTTTCTCTCCGATCCGGATGTACCGGTTGATGTGCGTATCGAGGCGTTCAATCCGCTGATCCCGGGCGACGCCGAAGCCAGCGGCATTCCAGTTGCTGTTCTGCGGTACGTGCTTAAAAACAAGACAGACGAATCTGTTGCTGCTTCGGTCTGCGGCAGCATGCCTAACTTTATCGGTATGGACGGATCGGGCACAACAAAGGACTGGAAAGGCGATTTGGTTATCGTCGGGGGCAAGGACAACCGCAACGAGTTCCGCAAAGGCCGGAATGTCCGAGGAATATTCATGCGCTCAGAGGGCGTGGTTCCCAGGGCCCCGCAGTGGGGAACAATAGCTCTGACTACAACAACCGAGGAAGGCGTCAGCTACCGTAGGGCGTGGATGCAAGGGGGCTGGGGCAGTTCGCTGCTCGACTTCTGGGATGATTTCAGCGCTGACGGCAAGCTTGATGAACGAGACGTCGTTAAGGAAGACACGCCGATGGCTTCGCTTGCTGTCAGTATGGAGCTGCCTGCCCATGCGACGAAACAGGTGACATTTCTGCTGACATGGCATTTTCCAAACCGCCAGACCTGGACGCCTCAAGGAAACGAACAGGACCGTATCGGTAATTATTATACCTCGCGATACGAAGATGCCTGGGACGTGGCGGATAAATTCGTGCCGGAGCTTGCAGACTTGGAGCGAAAGACGGTCCGGTTTGTGCGAACATTCTGCGATAGCGATCTTCCCGAGGTGGTTAAAGAGGCGGCATTGTTTAACATAAGTACTCTACGGACGCAAACGTGCTTTCGCACGGAGGACGGCCGTTTTTACGGATACGAAGGATGCAGCAATAGAAGGGGCTGCTGCCACGGCTCGTGTACGCATGTCTGGAACTACGAGCAGGCGACGGCTTTTCTTTTCGGTGATTTGGCAATGTCCATACGCGAAGTTGAGTTTGGCCACGCCACGGATGATAATGGTATGATGAGCTTTCGTGTGAATCTGCCGCTCGAACGCGCAAAGACTTTCGGCAAAGCCGCCGCTGATGGCCAGATGGGATGCATAATGAAAATGTATCGGGACTGGCAGCTTTCCGGCGACGACCAAATGCTCAAGAAACTCTGGCCGCAAGTAAAAAAGGCATTGGAATTCTGCTGGATAAAGGGCGGCTGGGACGCCGACCGCGACGGCGTCATGGAAGGCTGCCAGCACAACACGATGGACGTCGAATACTATGGGCCAAATCCGCAGATGGGCGTCTGGTATTTAGGTGCGCTGCGGGCGGCCGAAGAAATGGCACGTCATCTTGGCGAGGATGACTTTGCCGCGACCTGCCGGCGTCTCTTCGAGCAGGGCAGCAGGTGGATCGACGCCAATTTGTTTAACGGCGAATACTATGAACACGAGGTACTCCCGCCGAAGGATAGGTCGAATATCGCGCCGAGCCTGCTGATTGGGATGGGTGCTAAAGATCCTACCAAACCTGATTACCAGCTCGGCTCCGGCTGCCTTGTGGACCAGCTTGTCGGTCAGTACATGGCTCATGTATGCAGCCTGGGATACCTGCTTGAGCCGACCAATGTCGGCAAAACACACTCCAGCATTATGAAATATAATCTGAGAGAAAGCTTGTACAAACACTTCAACTGCATGCGCTCTTTCGCTATGGGTGATGAATCGGCACTGCTGATGGCAAGCTATCCGAAAGACCGCCCGGAGAATCCTTTCTCATACTTCACCGAAGTTATGACCGGCTTTGAATATACTGCTGCAGTTGGTATGCTCTATGAGAACCAGATAGAAAACGGCCTCAAATGTATTCAGAACATCCGCGACAGATATGATGGACGGAAACGCAGCCCTTTCGACGAAGCCGAGTGCGGCCACCATTACGCCCGAGCAATGGCTAGTTGGGCGGCGGTGCTTGCGTTGACCGGATTCAACTATTCCGGCGTGGAAAAATCTATGACTTTTGCTGCTGAGGACGGCACATTCTTCTGGTCCAACGGCTACGCGTGGGGGAGCTGTTCTTTGGAACGGTCAGCCCGAAATATGAATGTCGAGCTTTCGATTCTGCATGGTGAGTTATCATTGTCCAAATTTGTAATTCGTGGATTTGGTCAGGCGGACTTTGATGATACTCTGCGGATTAAAGCAGACGAAATAGCTAAATTCACTGTTGTACGCAATGCCGAGCCCAGATAAAGCGGGTTTTTTTCGGTCTGGTTTTTGAGCTTAACGGTTTTTGTATCTCGAATATGTCTTCATATCCTCCGCCGTTGCTCGGTGTATTCTGACAGCCTGTCCGCTGCGAGGCGGTAGTTCGGCTTTAAGAACGGATGAAGAATCTACGATGAAGCGGCTGATTTTCACGTGTGTTCTCGTGGGTACGGACGGATCGTCGCTGTAGATGTGTGCGATGTATTGGCGGCCTTTCTCCAGAAAGTCCAGCGGAACATCGAATGTGTGTGGCTCATCTGCGTTCATGCAACCGATGAACCAACTCCCACCAGAGCGGCGGGCAATGACGGCGTATTCTCCGATTTTGCCGTGAAAGACTTTTGTATCGTCCCAGACTGTGGGGACATGATCGAAGAATTCCAGCTCTGGCTCATCGCCTATGACATTACGTCCGCCCCCGGCGCCGCCTGCCCTCCGAGGAGAACTGCTCGGCCGGTCGTACCAGTAAAGAAATTGCCAGGGACTGTAGAAACATACGCTCTTAGCTAATTGATATGCGTGGCTTGCGTTGTCATCGACTCTTCTATCGTAATAGCAAATTGTGTTATCCGCCGCACCGGCAAGCATTCGGGTGAATAGAATCGTGAGAGTTAGACTATTGGATGGTTTGGTCTCATCACCTGCGATGCCTTCCTGCGTCATCAGGTTCGGGTACGTCCGGCTGTATCCGGTGGGGCGATACTCATCGTGAATATCGACCATAAGATGATGCCGGGTGGCCTTTCGTACAGCTTCATGGAGCCACGTTGTCCAGCGCTGCGAGCCGACCTGAACAAAGCCATACTTTACACCTTTGATGCCCCATTTTTCATATAGCGGCAGAATCTCGTCGATTTGGCGCTCGAGCGCCCGGCGGTTAACATACAGGATGATTCCTATGCCGCGTTGCCTTGCGTATTCTATGACATGGTGGAGATCCAGCGGGCCTTTCGAACGCTTGGGATCGACGGAGATGGTTGTGGCGTCCGAGTCGTCGCTGTACTCGTGGCCGTACCAGCCGGCGTCGAATTCGACGTATTGCAGATTGTGCTCGACGGCGAAATCGACGCATGCTATGCCGCCGGTCGTGGTCAAAGTCACCTCGCGAATAACTTTGCCGGGTTTTATCCAGGATGTATCATCGATGGCGCAGGGCTCGTTTAAGTTAAGCAGCAGGTAATTGCGTTCGAGCAGCTCTCCGGGGCTCCTGCCGAGCATAATAACCCGCCAAGGGCTCGTCATTGGAGCTGCGGCGTTGACTTCGCCGTGCAGCGAGCTAACCAGCGTTAGCGGCTTACCCTTCTCGGGGGAGAGTCGCATACGGGCGTAATCCACAAGTCGGGCTTCGGCCACCGATGCGAAAAGTCCTTCGTCAATTTCGACAGTCAGCGGCCTTTCACAGTTGTTTTTTATCTGGCTGAGCGGCACTTTACTGTATTGGCCCTGGGCGGAATAGACGGGGTAAGCTATGTGGTCGCTCCGCCGTAAGGCGTCCTGCGGAGTGAAACTAAACTGAGTTTTCTCTGCTGAGATAACAAAATTTTTCAAAGCCTCGTGTTGCGGTAGCGTATAGCAGAATGCCGCCCCTTCGTTGTAAGCACGAAATGTCAGAATAAGCCGGCGATGGGGAGGGCGGATTTCTTTCAGTTCGGTGACGAGTTGATTGTAATGGTCCCGAATTGTCTTCCGCTCGCCATAAACGGGCGAATATGTGCTGTCGTGAGTGCTCTGAGAGACTTCGACGATTTCGAAGCCGGCTTGAAGCGGAGCAGCATCCTTGATTGTGAATCCAAGGTGCGAATCAGCGATTATGAGCCGGTCATAATATTTTATTGTGTAAGTCGGGCGACCCGCCCAGTCACCAGCATCTTTGAGGTCGAAGCTGATAACAACATTGCCGTCAGGGGATTCGAGCACATGTTCTGCGCAGGCGGAACCGATGGCGCCTAAGCAGAAAAAAATGATAAGGACATAAGCTACATAGTTGTATGACATTGAATCAGATCTCCATAAGTAACGCTGATGCTATGCTGTAAGCATTGAAAAATAAATGGATAAAAATAGGCCGCAGCAATGAGCCGCTCTTTTCATATGAATAGCCAAGACATACTCCTAAAATGAATAACGTCGGCCAGTGACTTGGATCCGCGTGCATCATAGCAAAAAACACTGAGCTTACTGCTATCGCTGGCCAGGCACTGTTTCTAATATTGATAAAGGAGCGTATCGTTGTTTGAACGAATCCTCGAAACATCATCTCCTCGAGCAGCGGTGCAATGACTACGGCAACAAACACAATCATGATGCGGAGCGGTAATTGCGGATATTCCGTGATCATTTCAAGCTGCTGATGCTGCTGCATCTGGTAATCCTGGTCCGTGAACAGTTTGGCAAAGTAGATTGTAACGGTTACTGCGGCCAGTATAAGCGGCCAGACAGCCAAAAGATTAAAAAAAGCCATGAAAAAATCTTTGACTATTGTCCTGATGTTCAGGCCGAATCCTTTTAATCGCCGGGCGAAATGAACGTGTGCCAGGAACATCATTGCAGCCATTGTCAGGACTGCTCCAAAGCTCATTACCAGGTTATCTCTAAACACCTCTTGCCAGCCCTGCAGGCCCGGCGTCAGTTTTTGAACCAGCACAACGGCGATCGAAACAACGCCGAACCAGAGTAGCAGCGGAATGAGCGGTAAATAGGGAGGCATGCTGTTTCGCCTGGGCAGCGAATTGGTTAATGCTTTGGTTCCCAGAGAAGTATTGAGCAGCCAGCAGGCTAATAATACCAGCCCTGTCAGCCAGATGAAATCTGTTGCGGTTATGGTCATTCTCAATTCTGAATTCTGGATGCTCCACTGTAAGGTGTCCCATAGGGAGATTCTCGATTAACGAATATCGAGAATCTGGTATCGAGCATCGAGTATTACATTGACTATTTATTGTTGAGTAATTACTATTTCAGGATTGTCCGTTTTGAACCTCTAATTGTCAAAGGAAAACAGAGCATGGATATATTTCACGTTGAAGGACCAGTTCGACTTTCCGGCAGTGTTCGTATAAACGGCTCGAAAAACGCCTCATTGCCGATAATGGCTGCGACTATTTTAGCTCCCGGCAAATCAACCTTGAAAGCTGTGCCTCATCTTTCGGATATTTCCGTATGCGGTGAGCTGCTCGGTCGATTGGGCTGTAAAATAACCCGAAATCCGAACGGTGATTTAAGTATAGACTCGACGGTTATTGATAATCCGGTCGGGGAGTATGAAATCGTTCGTAGGATGCGGGCGAGCATATGTATTCTTGGTCCGCTGCTTGCCCGCTGTGGGAGGGCGGAAGTTTCCATGCCGGGCGGTTGTGCCATCGGTGATAGACCGGTCAATCTTCACCTAAAGGGCCTCGAAACCCTCGGCGCGCAGATCCATCTCAAGAACGGCTATATCATCGCTGAAGCACCGAATGGCCTGAAAGGCAAAGAGATTTTCCTGGGTGGCCCCTTCGGCTCGACCGTGCTCGGTACTGCGAACGTTCTGATGGCTGCGATACTGGCAAGGGGCCGAACTGTTATCGAGTCGGCTGCATGTGAGCCGGAGATAACGGACCTTGCGAACTGCCTGAATAAAATGGGCGCGAAAATAGCGGGCATCGGCTCGCCTCGGCTGACAATCGACGGCGTCGAACAGTTGCAGCCGGTCAGCTATCAGGTCGTTCCGGATCGGATCGAGGCCGGGACCTTTATTGTCGCCGCTGCGATAACAGCAAGCGAGCTGCGGTTGCAGAACTGCCGGCTCGGTGATATGATGGCTGTCGTCGATGCACTCAGGCATATCGGTGTTTCAATCGAAACTGAAGGTGACGGCTGTGTTGTCAGCCGCCAGGGCCCCATTAAAACCGCCGAGATTACAACGCAGCCTTACCCGGGCTTTCCGACCGATTTGCAGGCCCAGTTTATGGCTCTATTATCTCTTGCTGAGGGCAACAGCGTAATAATCGAGAAGGTCTTTCCTGACCGGTTCATGCATGTTGCCGAACTCAATCGAATGGCGGCGAATTTACGCAAGGAAGGGCCGACCGTTATCGTTGCTGGCGTAAAGAAACTAATTGCCGCTCCGGTAATGGCTTCGGACCTGCGTGCGTCGGCGGCTCTGGTACTGGCCGGGCTGGCCGCCGAGGGGACAACAACAATAAACAGGGTCTATCATATCGACCGGGGCTACGAAAGAATTGAAGAAAGACTCAATCCACTTGGTGCAAAAATCGTTCGCGAGAATGTTTGAGCTATGTATCAATTTGGCCGGGTGAAACCATCCCGGCTTATTACTCGATCATCGTGGGCCGCTGCCGCTCTCCTATCTTTTTGAAGTGGGACAGTGCACTTTCACTGTCGTCGAAATCTTTTTCCGTATATAAGAGTGTGGTCTGGCCGATACGGATTTGGTCGCCCTCTTTCA
>Ga0209536_100004105_pt1 | contig 23132 bp, 21 predicted proteins | sample DeeMarSeWOR28_12_FD_187461 | JGI IMG/M metagenome (GOLD analysis project Ga0209536, IMG submission 187461) | Marine sediment microbial communities from White Oak River estuary, North Carolina - WOR-2-8_12 (SPAdes) (version 2) | ecosystem: Environmental > Aquatic > Marine > Intertidal zone >... | reverse complement strand
TGCCGCCAAAGCCCCCGCTGAATCCACCGCCACTAAACCCACCACCGGATCCACCGCGGCCTCCAAATATAAAGGGACCACCCAGGGCTGTATAACGACCCCGTGAACCGTAACCGGTGGATCTTCGGCCAAAAATCCGTGATAAGATAATGACAATGAAAAATACGGTGAGGATTGTGGCAATCGGTGACTTATTACTTTCTTCTTGACGTTTTGGTTCAACCGGAATCTGATACTTACCTTCTGCTGCCGGAATCAGAACTTCCAATGCCGCATTGAGACCGGCATAATAATTCCCTGTTCTGAAGTTGGGAGCAATCTGGTTCCTGATCACCGCTCCCGCCTGTGCGTCGGTGATGACATCCTCGAGACCATATCCGACTTCGATGCGGATTTCCCTGTTTTCAATAAAAATAACGATCAATAAACCATTGTCCTGTTCCGCCAGACCTGGTTTCCATTTATCATAAAGTTTCACCACAAAATCTTCCAGATAGGTGTTCTCAGGCATTTTGCTAAAAATAGCGATAAAAATTTGATTGGAAGAGCGACTTTCTAATGCCGATAATTTGCTGTTGAGATCCTGCTTTTCTGCCGCGGATAAAACATTGGCGTAATCATTGACCCAGGAATCCGGTTTTTCGGGTATTTCCTCCTGGGCAATAATTATACAAAATGGAATTGATATTATTAGTAGAATTGATAGTAATTTACTCATACACCATTCCTAATTTTTTTTGATCATAAATTGGGGCGATTCAAACCAACGTCTAAAAAAACTAGTCCACGAATTTCACGAATTATTTCGAATTACACGAATTAAAACAAAATTATTAAAATTAAATTCGTGTTAATTCGTGTTAATTCGTGTTCAATTTGTGTAATTCGTGGTTTCATTAGAACTGAACCTGAGGCACTCTTTCCGCTCCGGGATCGGCTTGAAAATATACCTTCTGTTCAAATCCAAAAAATCCGGCAACGATATTGGTCGGAAATTGACGGATTGTTGTATTAAATCCCTGAACGGCTTCGTTAAAGCGGCCCCTCTCTACCGTAATTCTATTTTCTGTGCCTTCAAGCTGAGTCTGTAAATCTGCAAATCGTTGATCCGCTTTTAACTCGGGATAACGTTCAACGACAACCATCAGGCGTTGCAGTGCAGAAGTCAATGCACCCTGTGCCTGCTGGAACTGGGAGAACGCTTCCGGATTATTAAGTACTTCCGGTCCTATATTGATCTGACCACCTACTTTTGAACGGGCATTGATCACAGCCTCCAGGGTTTCCCTTTCAAAATCAGCATAGCCTTTTACGACCTCTACCAGGTTTGGTATCAAATCGGCACGTCGTTGATAGACGTTTTCAACCTGTGCCCATTTCTGCGTAACATTTTCCTCCAACGTTACCATATTGTTATAGGTGTTTTTAATAAAAGAATACATGCCGATACCGACGATCAGCACTATGACTACCGTTACAATCAATGCAATAAGACAACCTTTTTTCATAATATCCTCAACCTCCTGTGAAAGTGTCAATGTCAGTTTTTTGGTACCCAAAAAAGAACAATTTATTCAAAAATTATGATAAAAATAAAAGTAAACAAAAAACAATTTAATGATTATTTATCATGACAACAAAATTTAAAAGATACCACAGAGGGCACAGAGAGTTACTCTGTGATCTCTTTTAGAGCAAAATATTTTTGAATTATATCTCTTTAAATTCTAACATTGTTTCTTAAAGTTTGAATTTGTTTTATTAAAACATGTCTATGAGACAACTTTTACAACATCTGAGTTCACAGAGTATATGGAGTTTGCCCAGATCTTAAATATATAAAATTTCTCTGTATCCTCTGTGGTTTCTTTAAATCTTGGATATTGATTAATAACTGTAGAATATACAAAACAAAGTAGTTTCAGGATAAATTGAAGTCAACTAGATACTGATTCACAAAGATCACTATTTCACATCGAGGAAAAATATGCAGGTAGAGTTTTATTCATGGGGTGCGGCGGAAGAAGTTACCGGTTCTAAACATTTTATAAAATTTAATGATCAGATCATTCAGATAGATTGTGGAGCCTTTCAGGGTAGAAGAAAGGAAACAGAGTTAAAAAACCGGGAATGGCCCTTTGATGCTGAAAAAGTGAAGACCCTGATCCTGACACATGCCCATTATGACCATTGTGGATTAATTCCCTTACTAGCAAAAAAGGGATTTACAGGTAATATATACGCCACTTCTGCAACCAGAGCCCTGGCCAGTTTGATTATGATGGATTCTGCGCATATCCAGGCCAAGGATATCGAATATTTGAAGAAAAAAGCCGTGAAAAAAGGAGAGACCTTTGATAAGGAACCTCTCTACACAGAAGAAGATGTGGTCTCCAGTTTAAATCAATTTGTAACCGTATCTTATGACCGATCCGTTCCGGTGGCCGGCGGAGCGGAAATTACATTCAATGATGCCGGGCATATTCTGGGTTCCTCGATACCGGTTCTCACACTGAATGACAACGGAAATCAGCTCGTGATCGGATGTGCAGGGGATTTAGGTCGTAAAAATCTTCCCATTCTTCGCGATCCCCAACCATTACCGGCACTCGATTACCTGATCATCGAAAGCACCTACGGTCATCGTTTACATGACCCGATCAACTCAGCCATGGATAAACTGGCAAATGTCGTGAATAGGACCATCGAGCGAAAAGGGAAAGTCATCATTCCTGCTTTTGCGGTGGAAAGGACACAGGAACTCATTTATTTTTTACACCTCCTCAGCGATCAGAATCGTATCCCTAAGGTCCCGATCTATATAGATAGTCCAATGGCGACAAATGCTACCTCTATCTTCAGAGTTCATCAGGAGTGTTATGATGATGAAACCCGTGAGGCTTTTTTAAAACATCACAAAAATCCTTTTGGATTCAATGAACTGAGATATATTACAAATGTCGAAGAGAGCATAAAACTAAACACAGATGAAGAACCGTCGATTATCATTGCTTCTTCCGGGATGTGTGAGGCAGGGAGAATTCTTCATCACTTGAAAAATAATATACAGAATCCGGAAAATACAATCGTTATTGTTGGATTTATGGCGCAACATACACTAGGCAGACGAATTAAGGAACAGCAGGACGAAGTAAAAATATTTGGTGATACATATAAACTGCGGGCAGAAGTCGTAACCCTCAATGCCTTTAGCGCGCATGCAGACTATGATGAAATTTTGGAATTTATTTCCGTACTTGATAAAAACAGACTGAAACAGATTTTTCTCGTTCACGGTGAGCCGGATGCGCAATCGCATTTAAAAGACCTTTTAGATGGAAAGGGATATTCGTCGACAATTGTTAAGTATAATGAGAAATACGAGCTGGATTTTTAAATACCCTTAATGTCATCCCGCAGGGATCTGTGCCGTTGTCGGATAATATTATGATGTTAGATGTGAGGTATGAGATACCGGATCCCGGATTCCGGATTTGGGATTTGTGAAAACCTCATACTGACTGCCAATTATTATGAAATCGGGTATCAGACATCTGGTGTCCGGTATCGATTAATGAGGATTGAGTATCGAGCATCCCCGATACATACGCCTCCCTCCGGGCGGCAAATCGGGGTGAAATCATTTCCGATTAACACGTTTTCTTCCAGAAAACATATCGGGACTAAATCATCCATGATTTAGTCAGATTTCACCAGCATCCAGTCACGGCCTTTCAATTAAGTCCTGAATTTGCTGCCGTACATGATCACGCAAGTCAACGACAGTTAAAGAGTGAATTTTTTCTTTTGTGATGACAGGTCCAAATTTTATTTTGAGTGTGGTAGGGCGAATGATCCAGGATCCTTTGCGTTTCAGATAAAACAGCCCGGATAAACCAATTGGTACAATTTCACAGTCGACTTGTTTTGCCAGGTGGAAAGGTAATTTTTTAAATGGTCTCAGTTTTCCATCAATGGTCCTGTGACCTTCTGGTAGAATTATGATTGATGTGCCATTTTTCATTATCAAGATCGTACGTTTGATGGTCCTTATCGATTGATGAATGTTTTCGCGGTCAATCGATATATTACCCAGTCGTCTCATTACCCATCCATAAAATACCCATTGGTGCTGACGTTGCGCCTCTATACCGCGTACAAATCCCGGAACAAATCCTCCCAATAGAGGAATGTCAAACAGACTGACATGATTTGACATATAAAGGTAGGTTTTGTTAGGCTGAAGATCTTCACCGCCTTCTGCCATTACCTCTACCCTTAAAATTTTGAAGAAAAAACGGAGCAGAAATTTTAACCATGGATCATATTTGATGGGAGAAAAAATGAGCGAGAGAAATAATGCAAACAACAAAAATAAGATAAAATAAAGCATCCCAATACACCAGAGGATAACAGAAACCAGATATTTCATTTCCAGAAGACCTCAATTGCACCGGGAAGACATTTTATCTCGACCGGGGAAATTCCTATAAGTTCACCATCTGGCGTAAGGACTTTAGATTCATCTGTTTGGATTTTTATACTGCGGGCCTGAAAAGTTTCAACTTCGTCTAAATAAATATGTTCACCGCTGAATATTTTTGGAAAACAGCGGATGAGTCGAATCCTGCCTAATTTACCAGCCAGGGTAATATCAAGAAGTCCATCGTCAATTTTTGCATGGGGTGCCATTAAAAAATTCGCTGTGTATCGTGTGTTTGATACTTCTATAAAAGTACACTGACGATCATATTTCTTGCCATCAATCTCCAGAGTTACATCATTACTTTTTAGGAAAATCGTTCTGTAAAGAACGCCGAGAGTATACGACAGATTGCCAAATAATTTAAGTTTGTGAGCCGTTTCCGTTACATCAGCAACAAATCCTAATCCGAGGATATTCAAATAATAATATTCCTGTCCATGAGTTTTAAAATAACCGACATCCACCTTTTTCGTTTTGTTATTGGCAATTATTTCTACAGCACTTTCAATCATCGTATTATCAAGATCCAGATCTCTGGCGAAAGCATTACCGGTTCCAATTGGAAGAATCCCAAGCGGTATTCTTTTGGTCGACTTATTCTTGTAATAGCCGTTTATAACTTCGAATAATGTCCCATCTCCCCCGGCGGCTACCAGGCAATCATATTGATTAAATGCAATTCCACGTACGATGTCGATTCCGTGTTCCGGATAATCAGTGAGACATAGATCAAATTCGATTTTATGTTTATTGAACAGCGATTCAATTTTGGGGAGTATTTTTCTGGCACGACCGTGACCCGCTTGAGGATTGTAGACCAATAATGCTTTCATGTGATTTTCCGTTTCACATAATGAGAGGAGATAGATCCTGGATACTGACTACAAGATGTTGGATGTTAGATGTTTGATATTGGATTTTTGATTACGAGAATAGTAGTGAGTATATCTAATATCCAATATCCAACATCCAATTTCAAAACAGCATTCTACAACTATAAAGATTCCTGAAGGATTACATTTCTCAATAAATATTATAATGATTTAGTAAATGAGGATCCTTAATTCTTAATCTACTCATTAATGTTCTACTTATCAATTTGTCAAATATGGAATTATCATGTTTAAGACAATTTAATTTTAAACTTAATGCGATGACTCAATTTTTTTAAAAACAAGATATTATCCTTTGCATACTTTGCGGTTAAAAGCGATATAACGCAAAAAAATATAATATTTTTTACAACAAGAAATAAAATCAGACAAAAATAGATTTTAATATTCTTCTACAATTTTTATTACTCTAAAAATTATAAATCAAAAACAGAGTGCTCTATGAAAAATATAATCTTATTATTTTTATGTGCAGTTATCGTTTTAGATGTTGATTTTGCCATTGCCGGTGATGCACCGGAAATTAAAGGAACGGTTTTTATGCCCGTCATGAAAAGAGAACTGCGGGTATCAAGGGGAAGGATGTATCGAAATCGGTTAGCATCTAAAAAAAGTAACCAAAAGGAAAGTGCTGCTCTAAAATCAGCGTTTATTGATGTAATAGTCAGCGCACATCCTCAATCGTACGTTTTTGAAATAGATACCTTACCCCCGTCAAAAATCCTTCAAATTAATGCGGAATTCGTGCCTCGTGTTGTTCCGATCACACCTGGTACACAGGTTCAATTCATAAACCGCGATGGATTTTACCATAATGTATTTAGCCTGACACCGGGCTCCAGATTTAATATTGGGCGAAAAGCGACAGGGGTTGTCGTCAATAGAAGATTCTACAATTTAGGTGAGATAAAGTTGTTTTGTGATATCCATGCGCAAATGAATGCCACCATTGTCTGTCTCGATACCCCTTATTTCACGCGGGTATCACCGAATGGACAATTTGAACTTTCAGGTCTACCTGACGGTCAATACGAGATCAGGGTGTATCATCCCGATCTTCCTCAGTTAACAGAAATTGTAGATATCAGGTCCGGTGAAACTGTCACAAAAAATTTCACCCTAAGTCGGTAAATCTCACATGCGAATTAATATTCAAACAAAATTATTTGTGCTGCTGGTTGGCATGACCGCCTTGGTCCTGACCGGTGTATTGTACGTGATCACACTCACAGTGTCAGAGATGATTGAAGCCAGAATCATCAGCAATTTTAATGACCGACAGGCCTATTTTCAGAAACATCAGAGTCTTCTATTCGATCGTCTTGCTGAATCCTGTTATCTGATCGGTGAAAATTCCACCTTCAAGGCAAATGTGGAATTGAACGATCCGGCGACCGTCTATGAAGCGGTGATGGCATTCGCAAATTTTACAAAAATCGATTTGTTTATTGTAACTGATGATGAGGGTAAGGTTCTGGCCAGACTCGATCAGCCCGATCGTTATGGCGATTATATGACAGACCGTCCCAGTATTGTTCGTGCAATGAATGGCATTGAGCCTGAACTCAATCCAAAATGGGCAGAACTGTGGGCGGTTGATGATTATTTGTTTCAGGTTGCCACCGTACCTCTTTATTATAGTGATGTTCGGATCATCGGATCAATATCTCTGGGAACATTGGTCACCCGTGTTGAGGCCCTCGATCTGAAAGGTGAATCAAATATTGATATCACCATGTTTTTAAACGACTTAGTAATTGCAACTACTTTAACGGATACGCTAAGTACGGCTTATATTGACTCACTGGAGACCTTTAATAACAGACATAAAGCGCTCAGGGACAGTGTGTTGGCTGATCTTGAACCAAGCAATGCCATCTCGACCAGGCTTTTGGGTGAAGATGTTTTTGCCTTCATATCGCCGATGGGTGAGGGTGAGCCAGCCCACTATATAGCAACCGTCAAAAAATCGACTGAACTGAGAATTCTGGATGCAATCCAGGAAAATATTTTTATTACCGCAGCGGTAAGTCTGTTTATCACTATCATCCTTGCTTTTTTCTTAGGACGAACATTTTCCCAACCTATCCTTCGCCTGGTAAGAGGCATGAACAAAGTAAAAAAAGGCGATCTGTCAATTGCTGTGGATCCAAAAACCAAGGATGAGATAGGATTGCTGACGAATACTTTTAATGAAATGATCGTCGGCTTGCGTGAACGATTGAATCTGATGAAATATGTAGGTTCTCACACTATAGATATGATTCAATCAACCTCGGAAGAGGAGGTCGCTCTGGGCGGTACACGAAAGGAATTAGCCGTTCTTTTCTCTGATGTGCGTGGATTTACTGCATATAGTGAAAACCGTGCGCCTGAAGAAGTTATTCAAATGCTGAATCAATATCTGGGGTATCAGGCTGAACTGGTGACAAAACACTATGGATCGGTGGATAAATTCGTCGGTGATGAAATGGTTGCCTTGTTTTTCGGAGATACTGCCCTGAAAAGAGCAATCGATTGTGCTATTGAAATACAACAGATGTCGAGAAAACGTCAAGAATCAGATACAGATAAAATTTCAATAGGAATCGGTATTAATTATGGTCCGGTCATTCTTGGAAATATGGGTGCAAAAGAAAGAATGGATTACACCGTCATCGGTGCTACTGTCAATTTGGGAGCGAGATTGTGCGCGGCTGCAGAACCCGAACAGGTATTGATAAGGAAAGATCTCGTAAGCTGGGTAGATCAGTCATATAAGTTTGGTGATTCTAAATTGATGTTTTTTAAAGGTTTTTCAAATGAAATCGAAATTATCGAGGTGCTCCATGATTAAACGTCTTTTATTTCTCTTGATGGTAGGTATCGTACCAGTTTCGAGTTTTTCACAGGTGGATATTAGCGGAACACTCGATTTGGAGGTATCGAAAGGCGGTAATGATTCACGCTGGACAACGAATGAGATTGCCTATCAATACAGAAATTTGCACCTGGCAGTCAATCAGTTGAACTTTTTTGTTTCTGCTCAGGTTTCCGATGCCTTTTTTGTCGATACGCGGATTCAATTTGATACCTGGGGAACGGGCACTCTCAATGATCCGAGAGTTAGTTTAGCTCAGTTATCCTATGAACCCACAGACTTATCGATAAGGCTTAGCATTGGGCGATATGTCAGTCCCTTTGGGCTTTTTCCTCAAAGAATCTTGGCTGCTGATAATTCCTTTAACCACATGCCTCTTGGATATGCCTATTTCATTAATATATCTGATGTTTTTGGCTTCTGGCCGGGTGCCGGGGAAGGGGGTATCTATGGTGGAGAGGGAGATCCCGGATTGACCACCATCTATTTTGGTGGATACAATACAGGTCTGTTATTCAATTGGGTGGTCGTGCCGGAAGTATTTAGTCTAGATCTGGCTGTTACCAATGCGGCCCTGGCTTCTCAAAGAAATTACACAAATCTTGAAAATATTGCCGGGATTGTTCGCCTTGGTTTTCAACCGGCAATATTCTGGCAACAGGGAATATCACTCAGTCATGGTAGTTTTATGCAACAGCAGGATACAATCTATTCCTATTATGATGATTTTACTGAATTTACGCAAACTGTTATCGGAACGGATCTGGTTCTTGGTTATGCCTATTTCGAAGTGTCCGGTGAGTTTATATATTCGATGTGGAGTGTTCCTTTTTTTGACGGTACCGATTTTATTCGCGATTATTATGACAAGGCCAGGGCAATTAGTCTGGCAAACTATGCTGCCTATGTGGATTTAAGATATGAACCGCCTTTTATTTCCGGTTCCTATATTGCGGTTCGCTATGATATCCTCAAGTTTCTGGAATCCGATGATCTAAAAAATATAGATGGAATGATTTATAATCCGTGGGATAATGATGTCACCCGCTATCAGATAGCAGTAGGCTATAAATTCGCCGAACCGGTGTTGCTGAAGTTATCGTATATGGACCAGAAAACAGAGAATCTTGATACTGATCCCAAAGACCAAGTCTACCGCGCCATTCTTACCGTTTCGTTTTAATTTTTAACACGGAAGTACACGGAAAAGACACGGATTAAAAATTTAATAAATTTATTTATTGCAAATAAAATCCGTGAATTTTCCATGTATCTCCGTGTCATTCCGAGGTGAAAAACTACTCTAAGTTAATAAAATCAATTCTTCGAATAAGAAACATCCAGCTTGTTAATCCGTAAACTAAACCATCTGTGAATATCAGTTTTATTTGTGTCATCCGTGTTCTATTAAAAATGGGGGGAGAATGAACATAAGACATACGGCTGCTATTTTTATAACATTTGTATTCATAACAATTATCCATGCTCAGAATATCACAACTAATCTAACCACGGATCCTCAGAAAGCGCCATTTGTAATTGATGATATTCACACTTTTAATAATGCATTTAAATTATTAGCCAATGAATCCGACACAGCAAGGATTTTACAATCTCACTATTTGGATAAGGGAACACCCGGATTAAAAATCTTCATTGAAAAATACGATCTCACTTCTGAGAGGTTGACCAGAGCTATACACAAACATCCAGAAAAATATGCTTCTCTTTCTGAAATCTCAGATTTTTTAAGGGAAAAAATAAAGATATATCGGAGGGCTTATGCACAGCTAAAGAACTATATTCCCGATATAGATTATCCTCCTACATATTTTCTTGTCGCCGGATATTGGGGGATTGGATGTGGTCTAAACCCGCTGATCCTGAAAAACCCAGTCATATAGGATATGCCATAGGTTTCAGAATTGTTGAATCCTATTATAATAATGCATCGGACAAGACACAGGCGGTTAATGAAATTTTGAGAGTAAAAAATTATGAAGAGTTCCTGCAAAAGAGTGGTTATGCACAGAAATTTGAGGAGTAAATCGCAAATTTGTATCTTTGACATACTTTAATACAAGGTTCTGAGGAATTTTTATGAGAATTATCAATATTTTTCTGATATGGATTATTGGTCTGGGTATGACGACCCTTTATCAGGCAAATTACCTTTTTGCAGAGAATGAAGATCTCATTATATCTGACAGCGAAAAAAAGGAGTTTATAAAGAGGGCATCACAGGGACTTATAGACAGATATGTTTTCAAGGAGGTGGGCGAACAAATTGCCGCTCACATTAATAAGCAGTTAAGTGAGGGTGTTTATGACTCAATTACAAAAGTAAAGAATTTTACGCGGGTCATGACCGAAGATATACAGTCTATCAACCATGATAAACATCTAAGGGTGATCGAAAGAGGCCGACACATGAATAGGCAACCCGGATCTGATCCACTCCTCGATCAATATTTACGTACGTTAAAAAGTGAGGGTGAAAACTATGGGTTTCAAAAAGTAGAAATACTCCCCGGTAATATCGGCTATGTGGATTTTCGCTATTTTGCTGCGCCTGTAAAAGCACGCGATCGCGTAGTAGCTATTATGAGTTTTTTGAAATATACGGATGCAATCATATTTGATCTTCGCAAAAATGGCGGGGGAAATCCGGAAATGATTCAACTGATGTGTTCGTACCTCTTTGATGAAAAAATACATTTAAACAGCCTATATTGGCGAGATGGTGACCGAATCGTCGAATATTGGACACATGATGAAGTAGAAGGCGCCAAAATGCCGGAAATTCCCGTCTTTGTTCTCACCAGTAATTACACGTTTTCCGGAGCAGAAGAATTCGCTTATAATCTAAAGACCCGTGAGAGGGCAACCATTATCGGAGAGACCAGCGGAGGAGGTGCCAATCCGGGGGGAATGCATCCGATTACTGAAAACCTGGCTATATTTATTCCAACAGGAAGAGCAATTAATCCGGTGACGGGCAAAAATTGGGAGGGCACAGGTGTTGAGCCGCACATAAAGGTTATGGCAGACAGCGCGCTGGCTGTTGCTCTCGAAACGGCAAAACCCGATGCGGAGAAATATAAAAAAAGTAAAATTGATAAAGCTAAAATCCTCATATCCGACATTCATTCGACGGAAAATGCGGTTGAAAAACTGGTAAGGGCTGGAAAGACAGGCGAAGCACAGGAAATATTTTATAATATGCTGCAAATTGGTGTAGATCAGAAGTTGCTCAATGAAATGGATATTAACAGGATGGGGTATGATTATCTAAGAAAGGATAATATTGAGACGGCAATGATTGTCTTCAAGTTTAATGTAAAGGCATATCCAACGGCGTTTAACACATATGATAGTCTTGGTGAGGCCTACATGAAATACGGCAATACCGAAAAGGCAATTGAAAACTATAAAAAATCACTAGAATTGAATCCGAATAATAGAAATGCTGTCAATATGCTCGAACAATTAAATGCAAATCCATAAAGACGCGATTCATCGCGTTTCAAAGGAATAGAATAGGATTAAATTGCCAGCGCGAATGTGGAACAAGTTGTTCATTAAAATTCAAGACCTAAAATATGAACCACTGATAACTCTGAGAGTTAATTAATATCTTCTTTGGTTCTTATAAATAAATTGTTTTCTCAATGTACTCAGTGGTTAAACAAATGCTTTGAAAGGAGTGCTCTATGAAGCTATTCACAACCGTCATTTTCCTGCTTTCGTCATTTTCTTTGCTCGCTGCTGCAGAAGCAGAATCCTATGATCAGGCATTGAAAATGGCAACCAAACTCAATAAACCGATTCTAATTGATTTCTGGTCGGATAACTGAGGTGGTTGTATTCAATTTGCCCGTGCGGCAAAAGAAGATAATGATGTTAAAGAAATACTGGCCTCGGTCGTTCTGGTTAAGATACATAACCAACGTGGTGACGATGTCAAATATGCCAAATCCTATAACGTAAATGGCTTTCCGACATTTGTGCTGGCCAGTAAAGATGGTGAAACCCTCTATCGCTGGTGGGGCTATAGTAAAGAAGATTTTCTAAAAGAAATAAAAATCGGTTTGGAAGATCCCACAACGATCACTGAAAAAAAAGAGAGATTTTCTAAAAATCCGGATGAAAGGACCGCAAAAGCACTAGCAATATATCATTATACCCGCCGCGAATTGAAAGAATCGGAGAATTATTATCTGAAAGCAGCGAAATTAAGTGCGGATTATGATTATGCTTATGAACTTTATGATCTCTACAGACGAGGATTTCGAGGAGAACTCTACAGCCGGGAACAAGTTCTGGCGGCAACAGATAAAGCATTGGCTTCGGAAAGCGTCAATACAAGATCAAAGCTCAGGATATATGATCAGATGGGAGGACAGGCCATTCTGATGTTCCCTGATGATCCGGATATTCTTGGATATATAAAAAGTGGACAGGAGTTCGCCAGTACGGTTTCAGGGGAAGAATATCAAAGATATAAAGACCGACTTGCTATCTCTTATCTGGTTTATATAGATAATAATATACCAAAAGCTGTTGAATTGAAAAAGAGCACTTATGAAGAGGGATGGCAGGAAAATGCCCGGCAACTGAACAGTTACGCCTGGTGGTGTTTTGAAAACAAGATCAATCTTGAAGAAGCCGAAAAAATGGCTGAGCGGGGTATTAAACTTGCTGAACCGGGAAGCGAAAAAGCAAATATCATTGATACCCTTGCTGAAATCGTCAATCTGCGTGGTGATCCGGCACGGGCTGCGCAATTAATTGATGAAGCGGTCGAAGAGGATCCGGATCGGGAATTTTTCAAACAGCAACAAAAACGATTTCATGACCTGGCGAAACCGAAAGTACAATCGAAAGCGAATTGAAGACCAATATTTTTTTACCACGGAGAAACACGGAATTAATGGGCTAAATATATTATATGTAGCGACGCGATTAATCGCGTCGCTACTGGATTAAAAAAGATAAAATTTTCCTTGACAACCTATTAAAGTATTAGTATACTTACTATAAGTTTAGTAGAGATATGAAATACTTAGGAGAGTAAATGGCGAAAAAGGTTAAGTTGACCCCAGCAGAATGGGAAATTATGAATGCTGTCTGGCAATTAAATAAAGAGTGTTCGGTAAGGGATGTACTGGAGTACTTGTATCCAAACGGAGAAAAAGCCTACACGACTATTCAGGCTTTTATGAATATACTGGAAAGGAAAGGAGTACTTCACAGAAAAAAAGTCGGATTGGTAAATTTTTATTTTCCTACTCGCTCCAAAGATAAAGTAGTCAAAGCAGAAATGTCTTCTTTATTAGCGAGGGTATTTGGCGGTTCGGTAACCGCCCTTGCAAGTTCTCTGATGTCTCTGGAAAATGTTAGCTTAGAAGAAATTCAAAATATAAAGGATGTTTTGATCAAAAAGGAAAAAGAACTTCAGGGAAAATGTAATGAATGATATTATGAATGGAATCAGTCATCTCTGGTTTCAAAACTTTACTTTTCTATTGATCCAAAATTCTGTATTTATTTGTATAATCCTGCTACTACTTCATCTCTCCAAGCAATTATCAGCTGGTTTTAAATATTTCATTTGCGCTATAGCCTTATTTAAATTATTAATACCACCTTTTCTGGCCTACAATTTTTCAACAGAAAATATCTTTACCAATTTCGCCCCGGGGATAATTGCAGAAAAGATTTTTACAGATACTGAATCAAACCTGATGGACACTTCATCCACACTTGTGAACATTGCAGGGGCCATGAGTTGGGTTGAAATAATTTTTATAGTCTGGGTAACTGGTGTATTCATTTCTCTTATCATATCAGCAATCCGTCTCATGCGTCTAACTTTTGTATTAAGAAATGCCAATCCTGCTAATAGGGAAACATATGCACATCATATAATAAATCCTAACATAGATGTCTATATCTCAAAAAGCATCCCAATGCCTTTAACTTTGGTTCTATTTCCCAATCGAATATTTGTACCTGTTCAATGGGAGCAATGGAATGATCAATGTCGCCGGGTTGTGATCAAACATGAAGAAACACATCTTCGACGTCATGACAATCTAATACAAATTGTACAGGTTATTGCTCAGGCTCTGTATTTCTTTAATCCCCTCGTCTTTTTACTTATCAGAAAAATGGACATATATCGTGAGATGGCCTGCGATGATGCCTCGGTGATGAATGGAATTAATTCGCGTCTCGAATACTCTAAATGTTTGACTGAAATTGCTGAAAAAGCGGTATGGTCATCAGCAATTTACCGATCCACATCAGCATTTTTTTATCAAAAGAGTGAATTATCGCATCGTATTCATTATCAAATGAAGGAGGGCGCTATGTTAAATAAATCAAGAAGAATCAATGTACTCATTTTCTTCTTACTGATCATTTCCATCCCATTTTTTTCATGGTTTGTCAATGAAAGTAATGTTGGATCTGCGGTTATAGCAAAAATGCCGCAAGACGTTATTGATCTGAAAGTTTATAATGAAGATGATGTTCGGGTTAATGGGAATATAATCTCTTTAAAAGAACTAAAACCGATCCTTGCCGATATCTCTGAAGATCTCGACGATCCAGTTTTGCACATGAAGTTTGATAATATGGTCTCGATGAAACTGGTTTTCACGATCGAGAGTATGCTGCGAGAATTGGATTTACTGAAAGTAAAATTTGTGGGAGATGAGGATCTGGGACTCAATCTTATACTTCCGAATACCGCCTCGGAAGAGCAGCTGAAAAAAATCGACAAAAAACACGTTTTGACGCTTCTGATCCTTAAAGACGGACGGGTTAAAACAGATGATTTTATTATAGTCTCAGACGAATTAGGACAATTCCTTAAAGAGAATCTTAAAAAAGATGAATATATGATCGTCTCTATCAAAGCCGAGGAAGATGCTGTATACAGAGACTATGTTCAAACTCTCGATCAAGTTGGTAAATCAGGGTGCAAAAGAGTCCTTATCCATGAAAATGTAAAGTAAATCTAATCTGCTCTTTTCTGTTCACTCTGACTGATATGTTGGTAATATCGTAAATAATAAGTGACCGGTTAAATCACCCCAGAGTTCGATCGTATTCTGATTATTTGTTTTGACAACAGACCAACGTTTACCTGATTTTATAACACGATTTTGCAGCTCATTTGGCTTATATTGTGCTGAGTGGATAAAAATCTTTGTTGTAATAATATTTCTTCTTAAGTATTTACCATAATATACTGCGTCCGGATGTAAATCTTCCCATTGATTCATTAACTGGGAAATACCATTTTTATTTACATCGGAACCACCTTCGCTTGTGTAGTTATTTATGATAATGACTTCAGTTTCTATATTAAATGAACCCCAAATTCCATTATCCTTTATAACCGAGGGCTTCAGACCTTCTGAAGATGGTTTGTTGTCAAATGTTTTAAAGTTGATGAGAAAGGGATCAAGGATGGTATTATTTAATATATGGGCTTCGCTTCTTTGAAAATATACACCGGCGGGAACGGTTCTCTGGTCTCCATTATGAGTGACTATATTGTTGGCAAAAAGACCGCGACTTTCCATACTAAACTCCAGCGCCTGATTATTTCCCATAAAAATATTGTCTGTAATTCGAATATAAAATTTTTTCTCATCAGGAATCGGATCGAATTTTGGCGGAACTTCATCATGATGATTTTGTCCACCAGTAAAAATAGCCCCACCATCATCTTCAGCAAAATTTCCAACGAAAATATTTTTATGAATCACCGGTGAAGACCAGTATAATGAAAAAATTGCTCCTCCATCATTTTTGGTCAGGGCATAATTTTCAAGGAAGATATTTTGCTCAATGATCGGGTTTGACCATTCAAAGACTGAGATCGCACCACCATCACTGCTTCGTTTTGGATCACTTAATCCGGCTTTATTATACATAAAAACATTATTAGTAATTTTTCCTCTACAGTGGTTTTGCAATGCAATAGCTGCACCTCGTCCTGTTTCAGTCATGTTCTCATAAAATATATTATTTGAGATAAGGGGTGAGGCGTTGTTCAAGACACAGATTGCCCCACCATCGTTGGCGATTTGGTGTCGCAATTCTGGCTCCCAGGGGATGGGTTCCAGAGTTTTGTTTTGAATAAATATATTGTTGGTAATTTCAGGTGAAGACCCATCACATAAAATTCCGGCTCCTTTACCGCGAATCACGCCTCTTGAAATGATAAATCCATCGATACGGGCATTGTCAGTCCCCACAAAAATCCTGTTTTGACCATTTCCGTAGAGAATGGTAGGAAAACTATAGATGTTTCGACGCCAGTCTGAGGCGTTATATCCACCATATAAGTCAATATATGGTTTCAATATAAGTGAAGAAACCAGATAACTTCCTTCAGCAATACAAACAGCATACCTATTGGTTTTGCCAGCATCTGTAATCTGTGATAGAGTATAGGAAATGCTTTGCCAGGGATTTTGTTTTGTACCGGTTCCATCCCGATCAGATCCATTGGATGAAATGTATACAAGCGTGTGGTACTTTCGCTCAATTGGCAACTCAGTCACAGGGCCACAATTAATCGCTAATCGAGAAATATTCGAGTTCTGACCATGTAGATTTACGACCAAAACAACAAGTATAATAACTTGCAATCTCAATACATTCGCCATTTTTCCCTGCAATACTTGGGTTATTACAAAATAAATGGTATCTTACTAATGGTATTAACTGTTGCTGGTGCTCAATACTTCGTTTACTTTTTCCTTAATCGCTGATGCTAAAAATGGTTTTTCGAAAAACCGGTCTTTGAGGATCAGTTTTGCTTTTTGCGCAAGATCAGAACTGGGGAAGGCGGTCATCCCGATAAAGGGTACATCCTTTTTGGCATCATACGTATTACGGATTAATTGTACACCGTCGCCGTTGTTCAAATAAATATCCGAGATAACAAGGTCATAATCAAAAGCCCGCATGGCGCTTAAAGCTTCTGCATAGTCTGCTGCGTCACCCACTTCATAACCCTGATCTTCAAGTTCAAATCGTAATGCCTGTCGGATTGAACGCTCATCTTCGACGATTAGTATTTTTGCCATTTTTAATACCTCCTTTTAATATTATGTTTTTTAATTTTTTTTGTTAGCCATTCCCTGGATATTCCAGCGTCCTTTGCTGCTTCTTTGGAATTCCAGTCGTTCAGTTCCAGTATGTTTGTAAAATATTGTTTTTCAAAGCGGGCGATCGCTTTTTCATATTCTTCAGGATTCAGATCTAGGGTATGGCGTTCCTCCTTGGTCTCGGATTGCCCTGTTTTTTGTGAGGAGGAGTGGCCAATCGATAGGTTCTCCGGCACGATGACACCATTCTCACATAAGACGAATGCATCTTCTATAATATTTCTCAGTTCCCTGACATTGCCATAGAAGTGATGTTGTTGAAGGTTCTGCATCGCTTCATCCGAAAGTATTATATCTTTGTTACGTTCACGATTAAATTTATCCAGAAAAAACTGAGTGAGCAGCGGTATATCCTGCTTTCTCTTGCGTAGCGGGGGCGTTTCGATCGTTATTACATCCAGACGATAAAACAGATCCTGGCGAAAATCACCTTCTTTAACCAGATTTTTCAGGTCTTTATTGGTGGCAACCAGTATCATAATATCGACGTTGATCGGGGATTTTCCGCCGATGCGATAAAAGCTTCTGTCTTCAAGTACCCGCAGCAGGCGTACCTGCAGGGATAGAGGTAATTCTCCGATTTCATCCAGGAATATCACGCCCCCATTGGCGATCTCAAATTTTCCCTGTTTTGCAGTATGAGCCCCGGTAAAGGAACCTCTTTCATGACCAAATAATTCACTTTCAATCAGGTTCTCAGGGATGGCTGCGCAATTTATCGGTACAAAAGGTGCGTCACGTCTTGAACTCAGGGCATGAATGTTGCGGGCGACCAGATCTTTTCCTGTTCCTGTTTCACCAAAAATCAAACAGGTCGATTGAGCGTCCTCAGCCACCTTATGGATTTTCTTGATCAGTTTCTTCATCACCGGTGCCTGGCCGATAATTTTATAATCTGAGTACTGTTGCTGAATTGTTTCTTTGAGTATTCTGTTTTCGAATTCGAGATGATCAATTTTTTGTTTTTTCTTTAATAGGCTGTCGATCCGCAGCGTGAGTTCGTCGATACCAAATCCCTTAGAAATAAAATCATCTGCGCCGGCTTTCATTGTACTTACAGCGTTTTCCCAGGACTCAAAAGCTGTCATAGTTAACACAAAAGGCTGGTACCACATAGATTTGGCTTCTTTGACAATGGCCTGACCGTCTTCTACGTCAGGAACCATCAAATCGGACACGACAAGGTCAAACTCATGTTTTTGCAGCAAGTCAACAGCAGTTTTCCGGTCAGATGCGGATTTTACCTCATACTCTGCACGATCCTCGAGGCTGAGTTCGATACCTGTCAACATGGTTTCATCATCATCAACAATCAACAAACGATACATAATATATTATTTCCTGTATTTTTTCTATCCACGAATTTCACGAATTACTCGAATCTAAAAATAATAATAAATAATTCGTGGATATTCGTGTAATTCGTGGACATAATTCTTTTATCCCCTGGTACAATATCATGACAGATCGGGTAAAATGATGGTAAATTGTGATCCGATCCCTTTTTCACTTTTCACCTCGATCTTTCCCTGGTGTAATATAACCGCTTTTTTTACCATGGCCAATCCCAGGCCGTGTCCCTGGGTTTTCATCGAAAAAAATGGTCGGAAGATCTTCCCCAGCCGGTCCGGATCGATTCCCGTTCCCGTATCTGAAATTTTAATAATGGTGTTTTGATCGACTCGTTTTGTTTCCACATTGATCGTTCCCTGGTCAGGAATGGCTTCAACAGCATTTGCCAAGAGATTGCGCACAGCCATTGACAGCAATTGGGAATCGGCCTGAATTTCCGGCATACCCGGATCATAATTGGTGCGTACCGGAATTGATTTATATTTTATGGTTTTCACCTCCTCTTCGATCAGATCATTTATTTGCAGGGATTGTTTATCGATTTTTGTCCAGCGGGCAATATCGAGGGTCTTACCGATAAAATCCTCCAGTTTTTGCGTGGCCAGTAAGATCTCCATTGAATATTTTTTTAAAGGGTCTTTTTCCTCTATTCGCCGGTGCATACCATCGGCAAGGAGATGAATACCACTTAAGGGATTCTTAAGATCATGGATGATATAAGCGGCAAATTCACCGATCATGATCAGACTTTCATTTGAGATCTTCTCTTCGATCATATGTTTCAGATCCTGAGAAAGTTTATTGAGAGATTTTATCAAATGGCCGATTTCATCTTCGCGTTCAATGGGAATAGTCGCCTCCAGATTCCCCTGGCCATAAGCAGCAGCCAGATTGACCACTTTTTTTATCGGGTTGGAAATAGAACGAGCAAAGAAATAAGAGAGAACAAGACTGATCAAAATGGCTATAATTCCGATTACCACTATCATATTTAACAAACCGGCATACGTATCCTCAACACTGAATCTGATTAGAGTGGTGCCCATACGCTGATTGAAATTATAAATTGGAACCGCTGTTTCCCATATTTCTTTATTCTCTATATTCAGTAATCGCTCCCGCAAAATAGTTGGTGATTTCAAGGCTTCTTCAGTTAAACCATGTTTATAGATAATACCTCGCAACTCAGGTTGATCAGCTGCAATAACTTTACCATTAGTATCTAAAATAGCAATGGATAGCACATCCGGTGTTTGGATCATACTATCTATTAAAAGCTGCAATGTTCCATAATCATCCATTAGTATTGAATTAAGACTAGTTGAGGCCAAGGTTTTTGCGAGATTAAATGATTTCTCTTCTACTTGGAGATGTAGCATCCGTCCTTGAAAGTAATAAATTGTTCCTGAAACGATGATCAGGACCAGAATAATAAGCGATATAGAATGTATAAACAATTTAGGTAACAATTTTATTTTTTTAAATCTAGCAATTATATGTAGATTCCAAGGTACTTTAAAATGAGTAATCATATGTCTCCAATCGGTGAAAATAAATATATTCATATGGATTTACCACCAATGATTTTATCTTTTTTGAATTATAAGCATAATGCGATTTTACATGTGAATCAAAAACAGCGGGTGTGTATTCTAAGACAATTTTTACAACTTCTCTGTACATCTCATGACGCCTTTTTTGATTAGCTTCTCGAAAAGCTTGATCTAAAAGTTGGTTCACATTTTCATTTTTATAATTAAATAGATTGTAAGTTGAGTTTGAATGAAAAAGAGAATATAAAAAATTCCCAGGATCTCCTATTAGTTCACTACTATAGCCACCTAAAAAGAGATGGCATTCTTTTGAGCTAACAGCAGAAGTAAAATCATCCCAATTTTTATAAAGTGTAGATTTTAAAGTAATCCCAACTTTTTCTAATTGTGACTCAATTATTTCAATTCTAGTATGTCTACTAATAGTCTTCTCCCACACATAAAAATTTAATGACAAACCTTTATTATAACCCATATCCCTTAATAACTTATTTGCCAAAATTGGATTAAATTTAGTCTGCACCATATCATCAAAACCATTATATACAGGAGGAAGAGGACCATTCGCAGAAATTGCATTTCCTCTATTAGTTATAAATACAGATTTTTCTGTTTCTAAAGCATATCTGACAGCATCACGTATAGATTTTTTATTCACTGGATCATTATTTAAATTAAAACCTACAAAGATTGTGCCTAGCGGTTTTTGAACTAGATAATCCACCATACCAGTCCATTTTAATCTATCAAGCCAATCACTCGCTACCATATATACTATATCTAATTTTCCATTCTTAAATAAAACTTCAGCTTGTTGACTACTGTCTGGCATTATAAACTTTATTACATCTATATTACCTTTTTCACGATAATCTGGAAAAGTACGTAACGAAATTAATTTATCATCTTCCCAATGATTTAAAAAAAATGGACCTGTTCCAACAGGATTTTTACTAATATTATCGCCATATTTTTCTAAAGCATTTTTCGATATTACCATCAAGCCATTGGGTGACAAACAGCCAGGCACTCATAAACCTATCTTCATCATACGCGATCTTTGATGCGGCGTCAATGACCGACTGATACGGAGGCTTGTACAGCAGATTCAGAGTACGACAGATAGCCCCGGCGCTCTTGCCGACGAGGGCGCAAAGTTCCTCGGCGATGGTGAAATCGGCGATGCGTTTCTTTTCCTCCTCGTACCGTACTCGGTCGCGCGCCAGTTCCTCCCAGTACTCGTCGGGAGTCGCTACACTCGTCTGGACTTTGACAGACCGAACACGTCGTAACAAGGAACTTGAATTCTTACAACTCAGCCCACTTTCTCCACGATGAGAAGAAAGTCTACATAGGTAGCAGGGAGGGGAGTAACGTTCGGGATTATTGCCACGATTTCGCCCTCCAAGCTATTCAGGAATTGCTCTAATCTGCTCTGGTCCCTCGTCATCTTGATGTCGAATCGATAAACCCGGTATTTCATCTTCTTCATACCACCTTCCACTAGGTTAAATAGATTATATTTTAAAAAAGGTGCTTCTCAACTTCATTATTGCACCTCTTCCACACTCATTTTCATAGCTTAAATCTCAAGGTCAATAGTTCAAATCCACCTTTAAGAGGCAGTTTTCCTGTCAATGACAGAGGCGTTTCAAGGTAATTCATGGTCAGTTTTTCATTGTAGGGGTATTCACCTTCAGACTCGATTCTCTTTTGTATATAAAACAGCTCTGTCTGCAAGGCAATTAAATCGCTCAGGTCAAAATTGAAAAATCCTCCAATCGTTATTCCCGCCCTTGATTGATATAAATCCCCATCTTCATATGAATAGGGATCAAACTTTGTGATTCCCGCTCCCATTTTAAGCCCTTTAAACACTGATCTGTCATAGCTTGAGTCAACTTCGATACCAGGCAGTCCTTTGCCAAACCTGTTTGCTCTCAGAAAAAAAGGCGCAGAAAGGAAAGCGATACATACGTCGGCAGTAGCAATACCGACCCGTTCCATTGTACCCGGATGGTCTCCAATCCAAAGAATATTATGCATCAGCAACAGGGAGCTTCCCAGCCCGAAAAGAAAAATTCCTACACCGGCATTTTTCCGTGATTTCATCTCCCACATGCCGTCAAACAGCTTGTCCCCCATTTTCGTGTTGATATCCGCATCTTTGGCACCTTTATTCAGTTTTATCAGGGGACCGGTATTAAAGGTAAAAAGTGAGTCCTCAACCTGTTCGTTTTTCTCCAGCCCGGCAAGGATCCTGGCAATCCTTCTCATCTTTCGAATATAAAAATCATCAATGGAGCACTGTTTACATACAACAGTCGCGCTGTTATCAATTTCCTGCTTTGCAACGCTCACCGTTCGAATATGTGCGGTAACCAGAGTACCCCGGTTTATTACACTGCCGGAAACGACCTTTTCAACACCGAGTTTCTTCCCGATCCTGACAAGCCACGGTACGGTGGTACACTCTTTTTTCCCGACACCATATTCATCCAGAACTTCGTTGATCCTCAAGCGGCTTATGGTATCAAACATCCCGGTCTTAATAAGCTCTTTTTCCAGTACATTGGTAAGATCATTGAGGTTCTCTTCATTAATATTCTGCCCGAAGAGGTCCATGACAACAACCAGTGTCTTCCTGTCCTCTGAATAGAGAAGGCAGGGTATAAAGGATTAGTAGAACATAGGAAGACAATACAACAAAAGGGCTTTAATGACTATAATTTCACCTCTAGGCTAAATAGCTCTGGGTCATTTGCCACATTCTTGGCATGTAAGCAAGAGCAC